>Ga0209291_1003597_pt1 | contig 11330 bp, 11 predicted proteins | sample GOMGulsemesocosm_FD_184633 | JGI IMG/M metagenome (GOLD analysis project Ga0209291, IMG submission 184633) | Methane-oxidizing microbial communities from mesocosms in the Gulf of Mexico - GOM9B Gulf of Mexico (SPAdes) (version 2) | ecosystem: Environmental > Aquatic > Marine > Cold seeps... | reverse complement strand
TCTGAACTATCATCTGAACATGGACTTACGCCTGTTACAGTATACGTATAGGTTCCTTGCCCTCCTAATGCAGGACTCCAACTTCCACCACTATCTTCGCCTGTTATTGCAGCGTTTAATTGTGCTAAGGTTACAGTACTTCCAGCACATATCGTTACCGATCCATTTGATCCGGCTGTAGGATTTGTACAGGACGCAGTTACGTTTACGGTTACTGTAGCTTGATCGCAATTAGTTGGTGAAGGTTGACATAAATTATAAACAACAGTATAAGGGCCTATAGGTGTACCGGGAGCTACCACTATATTACCAGTTGCTGGATCTAAAGTTACTCCAGCATTTGTAGTACTAACCTGTACTAAATCTATACTTGCAACTGGCGGATTCATAATTCCAGCTGCAGAATCATTTGTTAGTACATTAAGTACTGTTCCTCCTGTATCCGGTATACTTCCAGAATCATCTATTGCACTAAGAATACTTGTACCTCCAATACGCGAAATAAATACTCCTGAATCATAAACATCATCAGATGTATCTGCAATAGCCATTTTCATGTGATAAGTGACTCCAGATATTAAATTAAATTGAGCAACAAATTTTTTAGTAATCCCATTATACTCTATATGTACAGGTTTCGGTAAACTATTTGTATTAAAGTCTGCTGCATTATTAGGATTTCCGTCATTATCATTATCATGCCCATTTTGAATAAACTGACCTGATTGTGTTAAATCAGTTGGAATACCATTTGTTTTTCCTGCACCTTTAAAACCTGCATTTACGTAATTTACAGATACAGAATTAGATGTACCAGGAACAAGCGCCACATTTAACGCAGGTTGTTCCGCGCCATTGTACACTCCATTATTATTTGTATCTATCCCATTTGGAACTCCAGGGTCTAAATTAAGTGGATCGGAAACAAAAAAGCCAAAAACATCATTAAACTCAGAGCCTACATAATCAGGGTATTCTTCTGATCCAAATTGATATTCTACAAATAGACCTGTGTAATTTGTTCCCGCTACAAAATCAAACTCAAATATAACAACATCATTATTAGCTGCTACATCTATATTAGTTAAATCGATATCATCATAAGTATTCATGTTTTGAGGAAATGATGATTGATCTAATTGATTATTTGTACTAAAACTAGCATTAACCGTAGAAGTAGTTAATATAATACCTGTATCTATTTCCAATGAAGCCCCGCCTATACCATTAGAGAATATCCCTCTTTGCTTGTTGGTTCCATTTGTAATTACTGGATTAGAAATTGTTACTCCTGCACTTTGTATTTGTGCTGCCAAAGCATTTGCATTTCCGCCTTGTGAAAAAGTTGCTTGTGAATATCCTGAATAAATTGATGCAAACACAAGTAAATAAAATAGTTTAAAGTTTGTTACAACTTTAAATCTCAAAAATAATCCCCAAATCATAATATTTTTATTTAAAAAATTTTCATAAAAATATCATCTTCAAGGAATTAACATTTGTTCACCATCTCATATATATCTCACAACCATCAATAACTTCGTTAACTTGTAGTTTTTTTCAGATAAAAAACAAAAAAAATGTTGTGAAATACTATTTATATGTTGACAAATGAGTCTAAATATGTCTTTCAAATAACTATTTAACAAAAATTATTGCATTTTAAACCGTAAATTAATGGATTCTCCAAAAAAAAACAGCTTTCGCTAAAGAGTTCTTAAAAAATTTTATGAAACTAAATTATATAACCTAATTGTAATATTTCACTAATAGGCAAACACAATAATCTATAGTACTTCAGAATAAAATTCAACTATTAATTTAACACGAATATTAACCCAAAAAAGAAGAGGATATTTAATCTTTCTTTAAATTAATATACACTGGAAAATGATCACTATAACCTCCCAAGTATCGCCTTCCACTAAAAGTCCTAAAAGGAAGTCCTTTATTGCGTCCTTTCCATTCTTTTAAAAATCCATCATCAAAAATATCAGCGTTTTGAAAACTGTGTTTTCCTTGCTCCATCTTAAAGAAATTATGAGAAAAAATAATTTGATCAAATAAATGCCATTGTGAATAGTAACTTAAACTACCACGAGTTATATTCATCAGTTTTTCAAAGGGATTATATAAGCTTGAAGTTACCAAATGATCTTTTACACTTACATCAACAGGGTTATCGTTAAAATCGCCCATGATTATCACTTTTGATAATTCATCTATATCAGACTGTCGTTCTATAAAACTTGTAATTTGTTTCGCAGCCTGTACTCGTTTATGACTTGTTAAATCGGCTCCATCTCTACGCGAAGGCCAATGACATACGAATACATGTACTTGCTCTCCATTCAAAATTCCTTTTACATATAAAGCATCACGTGTGTAATCTTTAACACCATTAGTTTCATAGATTGCTACTGATATTGACTCAGAATATTCCAAGGTAAAATAATCTTCGTTTATCAATAAAGCTACATCTATACCTCGTTCGTCTGGAGAGTCATAATGTACAAAATTATAATTAGCATTTTTTAAATGCTTACTCTCAACTAAGTCTTGAATTACATCAGCATTTTCAACTTCAGCAATACCAACTAGAACTGGCGGTTTTCCTGTTTTATCTTTGGCTATACTTGAAATTGCTTTTCCCATTTTATACACCTTTTTACGGTACTTTTTTTCCGTCCAAAACTTTTTTCCCCACGGTAAAAAATCACGATCTAAAGTGTTCGGGTTTTGTTTCGTGTCAAATAAGTTTTCAAGATTATAAAACGCTATAGTATATATTGAGTTCATGTATGCTTTTAATTAATTTTGAATGCCCTAAATTAGTAAATTAGAGTCTCCTACCAAATAAATCTCTAAATGATAGTTTATAAAATAACTTGAAAAAGAAACTATTTACTCCTGTTATTTAGAGATTTATTTGACATAATATGTAGCTTTGCGTTATCGAAATTGAATTATCCCATTTTATGTTTGATTTTTATCAAATAAAAATTACGCGTAACCTTAGTTATCGTTCATTTTTATTTTAAATATTAGATGAAAAGATGAGGTTTTAATGGTGAAATTCAAACATAAAGTGGGATATGATAGAAAAGAAACAAATTGAGCACGAAAATGTAGTACTTATTGGTATTATAACAAGAATTCAAAACGAAGAAAAATCTAAGGAATACTTAGATGAATTGGAGTTTCTGACATACACAGCAGGTGGAGAAGTTAAAAAACGATTCACCCAACGTATGGACATGCCTAACTCTAAAACCTTTCTTGGATCTGGTAAACTAGAAGACGTACGTATCTTCATTCAAGAAAACAATGTAACTACTGCTATATTTGATGATGAGCTTACGCCTTCACAACAAAAAAATATCGAAGCTGTTTTAGAATGTAAAGTTTTAGACAGAACTTTACTAATTCTTGATATTTTTGCACAACGCGCACAAACATCTTATGCCAGAACTCAAGTAGAATTGGCACAATACCAATACTTCTTACCTCGATTAACTGGACTGTGGACTCACTTGGAACGTCAACGAGGTGGAATTGGAATGCGTGGACCTGGAGAGACAGAAATTGAAACTGATAGACGTATTGTTCGTGATAAAATTTCATTACTAAGAAAGAAAATGCAAGCTATTGACAAGCAAATGGCAACTCAAAGAGGTAATAGAGGAGAATTGATTCGTGTCGCTTTAGTTGGATACACCAATGTTGGTAAATCCACTTTAATGAATGTTATAGCAAAATCAGAAGTTTTTGCTGAAAATAAACTATTTGCAACTTTAGACACTACTGTTCGCAAAGTGGTTATTAAAAACCTGCCCTTCCTATTAAGTGATACCGTTGGGTTTATCCGTAAACTACCTACACAATTGGTAGATTCGTTCAAAAGTACACTTGATGAGGTTAGAGAGGCTGATATCCTATTACACGTAGTTGATATTTCACACCCTACTTTCGAAGATCAAATTGCTTCTGTAAATAAGATCTTAGGAGAAATAAAGAGTTCTGACAAACCAATAATAATGGTGTTTAATAAAATTGATCGTTACGAGTACGAAACTATTGATGAAGATGATATTATCACGGAACGTACTACAGCTCATTATACGTTAGAGGACTGGAAAGAAACCTGGATGAATGATATTGGAGATAATGCATTATTTATTTCAGCGACAGAAAAAGAAAACATAGAAGACTTTAAGAAACGAGTGTATAGTGAAGTAAGACGCATACATATTACTCGTTTTCCATATAACAAGTTCTTATATCCTGATTATGATGAAAATTTTGCATAAAGCTTCTTTTATACTATAAAAACTTCGACAAGATCAGCTTAACAAAAAGTAAAAAGGCTCGAAAATTTCGAGCCTTTTTACATACTATTAATGAACTATTTTTAGAATGCATAATTGAATCCTAAACCAAATGTTTCACGGATTTGGAAACCATTACGTTGTACGTTATCGTCATAGATTGCTTGAAACACTAAGTTTGCAGAAATATACTTATTAACTTTCATAGCTAAGTTCATTGTATAATCAACATCTACATTTTGTGGATCTTCTAAATAGTTTGTGTATAATGCTAAAATATTTTCTATAGAAATATTTTTCATTAAGTCAACTTTATAATATCCTCTTACAGCCGCGCCTAATTCAAAACGAGAAGTATCTCCTGTTTCTGTTCCAAAAGCTCCTGCAAATTCTTTATGTACTAAAATCATTTTACCAGCTGCTGGTGAAATATTTACATGTAAATTATCAGATTTTTTCCATAATAACCCAGGTCCTGCTTGAAAATACGCTGGAGAGAAAAAATGAGAGTTTGATCCTAGCGCAACTCCATTTGCATCATATACAAATCCTCTATCCATTTGAGTTTTCATGTTAAAGTATACTGAATAGTACCAGTTACCTTTCATTTTTTTACCCGCTAAAGAGTTCAACTCTAAACGATCGTTATTTTTAGTAAAATCTTCTTGACCTTTATTTTTGTTTACACCATAATCAGCAATAAACTTATTATCCCAAATTAAATCGCCTTTAGTTAGGTTAAAATCATAGTTAACCAAAACGTTTGCTGCAATGTTTCCGATACCTCCACCAGTCCATTCATTATTGAATGCGGATTGGTTAAATGTAACTAATACGTTACCACCTCTTTTCCACCCTTCAGTGATAGAATCTTTAGCTACTTCTTCTTGTGCAAAAATACTTCCTGTTGTTAGCGCTAAGGCTAACGCAAATACAATTTTTTTCATAATGTTAGTTTCAATTTTTGAAGGCGCAAATATATACATTGTATTTAAACTAACAAAATAACAATTAACTACTGAATATCAACGCATTACACTTTACCTCCTTCTGTAAAGAGGAACTGAAGAGCATGCTTCTCCATACATTACAGATTTAGCTACGCTGATAAGTTTATTTGTTATTGTTAGATAAGCGCTTTGTGGCACTGGTTTATTTGCACATCCTTTAATAATTACAAACTTATCCTGATATAGTGACAAATCAATAGTTGCTAATACACTTTGATAAAGTGACGTTTCTAAAGAATCTAAATCACCAATTATTATTTTTTCGACAAACGGCTCTATTTTGACGACAATCAGCATAAATGCCCAGATTGGAACTATAGCATCAGTACTACAATTAACTGCTACATAACTATTCTTATATTGTGACCAATCATGATTTTCTAAACTCGCACGAAAATCCTTTTCTCGAAGAATAAACCCTTGATCCAACCATTGCGATATATCTAACTGAGTTCGTTTTCCTTCAATGTAATAATCTTCAAGATCAAACGTAATTAAGTTCGTGTTTTCTGCTACTCTATTTTTTATTTCTCCAGACATAATACTATCAAAAAACAATTCCTGCAAAAAGCAGGAATCACTATAAATTTATATTTTACCTAATCAATTTTCTCGGTGTAAGCATGTGACATATCATAACTAAACTCGCTTTCATTCGAGACATCTCATTGGCTATCGCAACGAATAATTAGACCCACTAGTGGGTTAAAGCATTCCTAACTCAAGCTTTGCTTCATCACTCATTAAATCTTTGGTCCATGCAGGTTCAAAAGTAATTTCAACTTCACAGTCATTCACTTCCTTTAAAGACTTAATTTTATCCTCTACTTCTTTTGGTAATGTTTCTGCTACAGGACAATTAGGTGTTGTTAAGGTCATGATAACTTTTACATCATAATCTTCATTTACCATAACATCATATATTAACCCCAATTCATATACGTCTACAGGGATTTCTGGATCATAAATTGTTTTAATTACTTTAACAATTTTCTCTCCTAACTCGTTTACATCTATTTCTTCTGACATTTTAACTTACTTGTGTTTGGAATGCAACAGCATACAATTTTATTTCTTTAATCATACTCACCAACCCATTTGCTCTTGTTGGAGACAAATGTTCTTTCAACCCAATTTCATCAACAAAATCAGTATTTGCTGATAAAATCTCACTTGGTGATTGATTTGTAAATGTACGTATTAAGATAGAGACAATCCCTTTAGTAATAATTGCATCACTATCTGCTGTATAAACAATTTTATTGTCTTGTAATTCAGCATGCAACCATACTTTAGATTGACACCCTTTTATAAGGTTTTCATCTTTTTTATATTGACTATTAATCATAGGTAATGATTTTCCTAATTCAATCATATACTCATACCGGTCCATCCAATCATCAAACATCGAAAACTCATCTACAAGCTCACTTTGTATTTCATTTATAGTCATAAGGTTTTATTTTTCAGCCGACAAAGATAAAACTTTGTTTACTAAAACCTCTAACGCTTTAGGAGGAAATCCTCCATCAAAGGTTTGAGAGCTATACTTTTCTCCTTTCTTAAAAACAGTGATAGATGTGTGTGCTGCACCATCATAGTATCTTTTTTTGGTAGGCGCTTCATAAGTTCTAATTTTATCCAATACAATTCCAGTTATCACTTTTTTTAACTCAGTGATATCTTCTTCTTTAACAACTACCTTTTCAGCCTTACCTTGGTATTCCTTAATAACAGTTGCATATGTTTGATATACTGTAAAGGTATAATGATATCCTCTAGTATGAGAATCATAAACCACCAATGGAGTTTCTTTATCTTGCGCTAAGATTAACTTATTTGTAGCCGACAACTCTTCTTTCATAGCCAAATCCCTCTCCTTCTTAATTACTTTCTTCAAACTATATTTTAAGCTGGATCCGTCAGCCGGAGGGTTCTCTACCTTTTCAACATCAACTTCCAATTCATATGTATACCCTTCTTCATAGGTGAATCCTTCAATTTCACCATAGAATAATTGCCATGAATCTTCTCCTTTTACTTGATATTCCATGCATTTTTGAACAGAAACCCCTTCACAAGTAACAAGATTAGGTTTTATTAAAACTGTTTTTGTTTTCTTACACCCCATAAGCGTGAAACTTGACATGGTTATTAGTGTTAATAGTAAATATTTCATAATATAATATTTTATAGTATTAATAATACGAATTCTATGCCAGAAAGCATTGATTATAAGAATTTTATTTTATATACTGAAAAAAAGAGGTAACGTAATTATCAGGAACAACTTTAATAGTACCCCTAATTTCATTTCGTAATTCAATTAACTCCTTAAACTGATAAAAGAAATTCACCTTTTTTAATTTAATTTCATCAGTTAGTTTTTGTTTATCTGATAACACAAAAAACGTCCATGATTCTGCCAAGTCTTCTTCTGGTGCTTCCGCTGCATAATCTGTTAAAAAATCTGTTTTGTTATTTACATAAAATTGAGACAGCTTCCGCTGCTTTCTATTTTCATTTCTAATTGCATCTATCTTATCCCATTCATACAATTTATCAACCCAAAAAGCAGCCACAAACTCACTTAAATAACTTCCTTTTAACGCATACCCTTCAGCCGTCAAATAGCCTTTATCAGAATCTTCCAGCTCATCATTTGTAGGTGATATTTGAGTTTTATTCAAACTCAGTAAATGTCCAAATTCATGTATTAAGGTATGTGAATAATCTACAATATGATTCTTATCCTCACTATAAATATCCATGTCAGTAACATCAATATCAATTTGCCAATTTGCATTCGTTTCGTCCAATTGATTCATACCAGCCATATCATTGGCTTTTCCATCGGTAAACAATCTTAAAGAAGTAACATGTTTTCTCAATAAATCATTTGGTAATATTCGAAAAATCTCTCCCCAATAGTCAGAAGCTAATCTATCGTCTGAATGTCCCGTACTAACAATTTTACTGTTTTTTATTTCCCAAACACCTATTTCACCCTGTGCTTGTAAAGCATAGGAAAACAAAAGCATTAAACATAAATAAATATATATTTTCATTATTTTTCTAATAAACCGTTACATATAAACTGATAAAAAAGTAATTAGAAACATTTTTATTCTCTAAACCACAGGTGACTAAAGCAGCATCTTTTTTGCTTTTTGAACTGCATTTACTAACGCATCAACATCTTCTTTTGTATTATAGAACATAAATGAAGCGCGAATAGTACCTGGAATATCAAAAAACTGCATGATTGGCTGTGTACAATGATGCCCTGTCCTTACAGCAACTCCTAATTTATCTACTATTGTTCCTATATCATAAGGATGACAGCCTTCTATATTAAATGATATTACCGAGACTTTCTCTTCAGCTATACCAACAAATTTTATTCCATCTATTTTACTTAACTCCTGAGTTGCATATTGTAGTAATTCTTCTTCTTGTTGTTGAATATAATCAAACCCTACAGCATTCATATAATCGATAGCCACTCCAAAAACAATTCCTCCTGCAATATTTGGTGTTCCTGCTTCAAATTTATGTGGTAAACAAGCATATGTAGTTTCCTCAAATGTTACTTCCTTTATCATTTCTCCACCTCCTTGATATGGAGGCATAATATTCAACCATTCTTCTTTACCATATAAAATTCCTACGCCAGTTGGCCCACACATTTTATGTGCAGAACACACATAAAAATCGCAGTTTAAAGCTTGTACATCTGGTTTTATATGCGGTGTTGCTTGTGCTCCATCGATTAAAACTACAGCATCACACTCGTGAGCTTTATCAATGATATATTTTATAGGATTAATTGTTCCTAATGCATTTGACACATGATTTACCGCAACTAATTTAGTTTTATCAGACAATAAATTGTCATACTCATCCATTAGTAGTTCCCCTTTATCATTCATGGGTATTACTTTTAAAACAGCCCCAGTACGCTCACACAACATTTGCCAAGGCACAATATTGGAGTGATGCTCTAAATGAGAAACAACTATTTCGTCTCCTTTTGATAATAATGAAGTAAACCCATTTGCAACAAGATTGATTCCATCCGTAGTTCCTTTCGTGAATAATACTTCAAAGTCGTGCTTTGCATTAAAATGAGCTTGTAATTTCTTACGTGCTTCTTCATAAGCGTCAGTAGCTTTTTGGCTTAGTGTATGCACACCACGGTGGATATTCGCATTTATTTCTGTATAATATTTAGTTATGGCATCAATAACCACTTGTGGTTTTTGAGATGATGCTCCATTATCTAAATACACTAATGGCTTTCCGTTAACTTCTTGACTAAGAATAGGGAAGTCTTTATTTACATTTTTTAAATCTTTTTCCAATATCATTACTTATAGCACCTATTTAGTTATTTAGCATAACCTATTTACGGTAGCAAAGTTATTGATTATTTAAAACAAAAAAGCCTTAATAAGATTAAATCTTAATAAGGCTTTTCTCTATTTTCTATTTACTCATTAATTAATCATTCCATCTCTAACTCCCCCTGCAGCAAATAACGCTCTCATTCTGGTTTTTTGTCCTTCTGAGAACATATACATACAAGCATCATCTACATAATCCATATAGTTCATTGTCATATCATTTGAACGGCAATTTACAGTAGGATAACTTGGACACCCATAATTTGGCCCGTCAGAAGAAGGCGTATCAGACACAAAATCATCTTTTTTACATCTTCCATCGCCCCAAATATGACGCAAGTTTAAATAATGACCAACTTCATGAGTTGCTGTTCTTCCTTTATCAAAAGGAGCAGAAACATATCCTTGACTTCCGAAATACTGTGGAGAAATCACTACACCATCAGTACTTGCACTTCCTCCAGGAAACTGAGCATATCCTAAAATCCCTCCTCCAATATTACAAACCCAAATATTTAAATGAGTCTCTGGTGTTATTGGTGGATAAGCTGTTTTCATTGCATCATTAGTTCCCCAAGAACTTCTAGAATCAGAATGTCTATATGTACCAGCCAAAGTAAATTGAATTTCGCTATCAGCAACTAAACCAGAAAACTCACTTGGAACATTGCTTACATCATTATTTGTAGCCCTAAAATCTTTATTTAAAACAGTAATTTGAGAGTTAACTTGTGTACTACTAATGTTTTCTTGAGAGCTACTATAAATTACATGCACATATACAGGAATAGTTATTGTACCCAGGTTATCTGGTTCTGGATCTGGGTCTCCTCCTCCATTCCCGTTTCCATTTCCGTTTCCATTTCCAACTCCATCAGGCTTTTTTTCAAAAATTCTGGTATGAGATTCTATATTTTGCATCCTCTGAAGCATTCCAGGGTTTTCTTTTAGTTGTCTCAATAAAACATTCATGGAATGGCATTGCCTGCCTGTAGTATTTTCTGCAATTCTGGAGAGCTCCTCTGAGTCTACTCCCAAATCTACTTTTTGTTGTTCCTCTTGAGGAATTTGATTTTCTAAATTATCTGTGTCACAAGACCAGAATAAAAACGTAGCAACAAAAGTTGCAATCAACACTTTTTTCATAAAATTTAAATTTAGTTATTAAACAAGGTTAAATCACCGCAACACTTCTTTTTAAAAGCGTCACCATTAATAATTAAGTAATTTTTTATGAGGTTTTTTATTGATTATGCAATTTACACATTATTTCAATATGATTATATTATTTTAAAAAATAATTACAAAACGAAAAAAATACTGACCAATACTAAACATAAATCCTCCATAAAGAAATATAAAAAAGAGTCTTGTGATAACTAATTACCACAAGACTCTTAATAACTTACTATATATTATAATTTAATTAGCCATCCCATCTCTAACACCACCTGAAGCAAATAATGCTCTCATTCTCGTTTTTTGTCCTTCTGAGAACATATACATACAAGCATCATCTACATAATCCATATAGTTCATTGTCATATCATTTGAACGGCAATTTACAGTAGGATAACTTGGACATC
>Ga0209291_1003593_pt1 | contig 11343 bp, 9 predicted proteins | sample GOMGulsemesocosm_FD_184633 | JGI IMG/M metagenome (GOLD analysis project Ga0209291, IMG submission 184633) | Methane-oxidizing microbial communities from mesocosms in the Gulf of Mexico - GOM9B Gulf of Mexico (SPAdes) (version 2) | ecosystem: Environmental > Aquatic > Marine > Cold seeps | place... | reverse complement strand
TAAACAAAAATACTAATACTAATCCCATTTTCAAAACTAATTCAAACTAATTATTAAAAACATTTTTTTAATAATAAACATCAGCCTAAGTTTAAGACTGATATTAAGGCATTAATTTTGATTAGTCATAACAAAAACAAACAGCTGACTATGCTAAAACTTATCCCTATTCTTTTTCTGACTATCTCATATAGTTTGTCCGCACAAAGTTACACCCAAAAATCAATCGATTACAACCAACAACTAGGGCCACCCATGAAAATAAACATGGTATTAGCAGGGAATTTTTGTGAAATGAGATCTAATCACTTTCATACTGGTTTAGACATTAAAACTAACCATAAAGAAGGTGTTAAACTGTATGCTATTGAAGATGGTTTTATCTCCAGACTAAAAGTGTCACCTTGGGGATATGGAAATGCAATTTACATTCAACATACAAACGGATTAACAAGCCTTTACGCACATTGTCAAAAATTCACACCTAAAATCGACTCTTTAGTATACGAAATTCAAAAAGCCTACGAAAAATCAGTCATAGACAAAGATGTATTAGCGTTGAAAATACCAATAAAAAAAGGGCAATTCATTGGCTATTCTGGAAATTCAGGTAGTTCATCCGCTCCTCATTTACATTTTGAAATTAGAGAAACAACAACAGAACATGCTCTAAACCCCTTATTATTTAAATGTTATCAAAAACGAATTAAGGACACCACTCCTCCACAAATTAGAGGTGTTAAATTTTACGCCATTACAGACAAAGGCTACATGATTCCTGATAAATTTGAATATTATTCGGTTTACAAAAAAGATAATAAACTAATAATAAATGATGGTAAACCAATCAATTTAGACAAATTACTAATTAAAGATTCAAAATTGGCCTTAGGCGTCTTAGCGGTAGACAAATTAAACGGAGCCGGAAATACATGTGGGATCTATAATTCAACCCTAAAAAAGGACGGTCACCTTATACATGAGCAAAAAACAGAATATATGAATTTTGACTATAACAGATTCATGAATTCTCATAAGGACTATAGGGCATTTAAAAAACAGAGAAAACACATTCATAAACAGTTTACCACAAACATAAACCCATTACCTATATACCCAGTAAATAATGGGAAAATTAAATGGGATGAACGAAATGGGAAGTATGAAATAACCGTTTTAGATGTTCATGGTAATTCATTACAATTGGAATTTACTATTGAATCAAAAAAAAACACCTACCAACCCAATCATTTTAATCAAGTGACAAAATACATTTACCCAGACACGGTTAATTTTATTTTAAAAGACAATTTTCAAGTACTTTTTGAAAAAGGCACATTCTATGAACCCTTAGAAGTTATGTTCAGAGAAAAGCCAAAAGATAGCTCCTCCAATTTTATTGGTAACAGTTACTCATTTGCAGATAACACCATACCCCTTCAAACCAAATTTGACATTAGAATTAAATACCCCACTTTGCCAGATAATTTCCCAAAAGACAAATTAGCAATTGTGTACACAGACAATAAAAAAAGAATTAAATATGTAGGCGGAACTTATTTTGACGGCTGGGTAGAAGGCAAAGTAAAAGCATTTGGAAAATTCACATTAATGGTAGATTCAATCGCTCCAGTTATCACGCCATTTGATTATAAAAGCAACAGACCAATCACAAAATACAGCACCCTAGAATTAAAAATAACAGACAATTTAGCTGGCGTAAAAAGCCATAAAGCATACATTAATAAAAAATGGGTTTTTATGTATTACAACCGTAAAAAAGGACGTTATATTATTCCACTAAATGGATATAGTAAACCTCATTTAGTGAAAGGTAAAAACACAATTAAAATTGTAGCGTTTGACAGGAAGAATAATAAATCTACTTTAGAAACTGAAGTTGTTTATTGAAAAATTGACGTTTTAATTAGTAACTTTATAACTTAATTATAAATTACACAGTAATAAATCATTTTCAAACCATGAAAAATAAAATTATCCTATTCGGAATTTTTGCCATAATATTTCTTAGTGGAATGCTAACATATAGAAATAACTGGTTCCCTACACCTCAAATGAAACAACTAAAACATTACTTTTCACCCTTAGAACTTCCTACACCAAAAGCTACAATTAATAAAATAATAACATCATACACTAATGGCACTCCTGTTTATATCAATAGGGATTATTGCGATACAGTCGGAGACCCAAGATTAGAAGACTCATATATAATTCAAATACCTAGACATATTAAAATTCCCATTGAAATTGAAACAAATCGCAAAGTGAAAATTTACAGACTACTCACACCTTCAAATGATAATTCAATTTTTGAAGATTGGGATTCAACAAACATTAAAGTAGGTATTCGCGGAAAATCGTGTACATATACAACAGTAATTTCAAAAATATTTACTCCCGGAAAAATCACTTTAGAAGCTGGAGGACCAGTAGCAGCATCACCAATAATAATTAAAGAATCATCCGACATTTCGCCAAACCAGCCTATAACAATTCTAAATAAAAATATAAATTTTTAAATTTAATTTCATAAATGATGCAGTCTTAATAGTAAAAACAATATGCTTATCCGTTATCACCCCAAAAAGTGTTAAGCGCTAAGTTTAATCTGTTTTTTTGTTGTTTACTAAGCCATATCAACTGTAACGATTCCCGCCTTTAATACTCCCTTATTTCGATAAACTTAATTCAAATCCAGGGAGAGACTGTGATATATTTTGGAGTAAGCCAAATATTTATTTGGAGAAACAAGTAGATATGTATGAAAAACAATAAAATCAACTTTAGAAACTGAAGTGGTTTATTAATACAGTTAACATATTCAAGTGACAGAAGTTGACTCTAAAACAATTACTTATTTTATATTTGTATAAACTGAAATTAAGAATATTAAAAAAGAAGGCGAATTATATACACTTGCCAATCTTTTAACTAAAGATGTAAAATGAATAAAATAATTTGGGTTGACACATTCAAAGGGTTTGGAATCTTAGCCGTTGTAGTAGGCCATATTTATATTGGAGAAATAAGCCGCAACATCTACATTTTCCATATGCCGTTATTTTTCTTTCTTTCAGGTTATTTATTTAAACCAACCTTAGAGTATAAAAAATACTTCATTAAAAAAGTAGTTCACTTATTGATGCCATACTTTTTTTTCCTAATATCTATTTACATTAGCTACAACGGATTCCCCTCATTGAAATTAAAAGAAATTATTATTTATTTTTCAGAACCCATAATTGGTGGAAGGATGCTAACAGGAGCCCTTGGAGTATTTTGGTTTGTGACGTGTTTGTTTTTAACACAACAACTGATGAATTACTTAATTAACAAACTAAATTCAAAAAGCCTTTTAGTTCTGATGGGCTTATTCATAACCATAAGCTTTATTAACACATATATATACACAGAGATTTGGCTCCCATGGAATGCTAATGTTATTGTTGCTTCTGCACCACTATTTTATTTAGGATATATTTATAAAACAAGCGCATTCAAAATAAACTATATAACATTAGTTACACTTGGAATAGTAGTCTTATTATTTTCATTTATATACCCTCAGAATGTGTATGGGATGAAAAATGCATATTACGGAATACCAATCATCACATTAATTTCCAGTATTATATTGGTTTTAAACATTAAACTAATTTCTGAAAAGTTATCGAAATTTAAAATTTCTAATAGGATTTTATCTGAAATCGGAAAAGCATCAATGGTAATAATGTACTTACATCAACCAATTCAAATATTGACAAAATCATATTTATCCGATAATTATACAATTCGTTTTCTGACCGCAACAATAATATCATACACCATTTACTTAATACTAGCCAAATTTAAATTTGGGAGAGCTCTTTTTTTAGGTTCTTATAATGATTTAAAACAGTTAACTGGAAAAACGAGTCCTAATTCTTAATGATAAACAACCCGAGCTTAACACAAAATTAAACACACCTGCCATTCTTAATATTATATCATAATGTGACATTAAAAAGCTAGACTATTTTAATTTTTTAAATCCTACCGTATAAACTATTGTTTTACTTTCTCATGCTTATTTTTATAAAAATTTATGTCAAATATAAATTAGTCAAACAACATCAAAAATTGGAACACATTATGTGTGTTTAACTCAATGTAAGTACTAATACTAGAATTATATTAAATCGATTGACATAGTTAATTGAAAGAAAAAACAACAAAATAAAAAGTTTTGGTTAAGTACATGTTCAAATATTTAATTACTTTTAACACAACATGAACCATAGCACTATCTTTAAAGGTAATTAAATAAAAATATGAGTACAGTAAAAGAAAAATTATTAAAGATTAAACCAATAAGGTATTACGCTAAAGGCAGGAATTACTTTAATGACCCGTTCTACATTAATGGGAAAGCTAAAAATGATAAAGAAATAAGAAAAACCCCATCTAGAACTGAAATAATAAATTATCTTATATCACAATTAAACAGAAAAATTTCATACTTAGAAATAGGTGTTAGAAATCCTGCTCATAATTTTGACAAAATAAACTCTAGCCATAAATTTTCTGTTGACCCAGGAATTGAGTATAAAAAAAACCCTGTAGATTTTAAACTAACTAGTGATGACTTTTTTTATAAATTACAAAAAAATGAGATACTTTCATCTAATATTAAATTTGACATAATATTTATTGATGGTTTGCATCTTGCAGATCAAGTTGATACAGACATCATTAACTCTATGAATTTTATTAAAGATGATGGTTTTATTATACTACACGATTGTAACCCTCCTACAGAATGGCATGCACGTACTGAATATGAATATGTTAATACACCCGCAGGAGCTAACTGGAATGGCACAACATGGAAAGCGTTTTTAAAATGGCGTGGCACCCCGTCGATTCAATCATGCTGTATTGACTCAGATTGGGGAGTAGGAATATTATCAAAGAAACAAATGATAGGGAAGAACCTGGAGAAAAAAAATCTATTCTATGAATTTAAAGAATTAGAAGATAACAGAACAGAATATTTAAACTTAATTAGCTTTGAAGAATTTAAAAACCTTATTACATAGTATAAAAAATATTAGCGCAGATTTCACACAAACTGTTGTCCAGAAAATTGACAGAAGCAACAATACTAATAATTAACAAAAAGAATGCTCTTCAATTCAATTGACTTTGCGATTTTCTTACCCATAGTTTTTATTCTCTATTGGTTTGTTATATACAAGAACTTAAATTTTCAGAATTTTTTAATTGTAATAGCGAGCTATACTTTTTACGGTTGGTGGGATTGGAAATTTTTATCATTAATTATATTCAGTACTGTAGTAGACTACTCTATCGGTGTACTTCTGTCAAAAGAAGAAAGTGTATTAAAAAGGAAAACCCTTCTTTTTGCCAGTATTACCATCAACCTTGGGTTTTTAGGAGTTTTTAAATATTACAATTTTTTTCTTGATAATTTTATTTCAACTTTTTCATTTTTCGGAATGGAAATCAATGCCAATTCATTAAATATCATATTACCAGTAGGTATTAGCTTTTACACTTTCCAAACATTGAGTTACACTATTGATGTATTCAATAAAAAACTTGAACCGACCAAAAATTTTATTGCTTTCTCAGCTTTTGTCAGCTTCTTCCCCCAACTTGTGGCGGGACCAATAGAAAGGGCTACAAACCTTTTGCCGCAGTTCTATAAAAAACGAAAATTTGACTATGCAAACGCCGTTGATGGAATGCGCCAAATTCTTTGGGGCTTATTAAAAAAAATAGTCATTGCAGATAATTGTGCTCAATTCGCAAATGAAATTTTTAACAACTCAGCAGAATATGGAGGAAGCACATTGGTTTTAGGAGCCTTATTCTTTACCTTTCAAATTTACGGAGATTTTTCAGGCTATTCTGATATAGCAATTGGAACTTCTAGGCTTTTTGGAATGAATCTAAAACAAAATTTCGCCTTCCCCTATTTCTCAAGAGATATTGCAGAATTTTGGAGACGTTGGCACATTTCACTTTCAACTTGGTTTAGGGATTACCTTTACATTCCATTAGGTGGCAGCTATGGAGGAACATGGATTCGAATCAGGAATACTTTTATAATTTTTATAATCAGTGGGTTTTGGCATGGTGCTAATTGGACATTTATTGTTTGGGGAGCATTAAATGCAATTTATTTTTTACCCCTATTACTAACCAACAACAACCGTAATAATATTGACACAATAGCTCAGGGTAAATTTTTTCCAAACATAAAAGAATTTTCATTTATGTCGCTTACTTTTGCACTAACTGTTTTTACGTGGATCTTCTTTCGTGCAAATAATATTCAGCACGCAACAAGTTATATTTCTGAAATTCTATCATCATCTCTTTTTACTATTCCAAAATTTGCAGGAATGCAAAGTGCATTAACTACAATAATTCTTGTTGGCATTTTCACTCTAGTTGAATGGGTTGGAAGAGAAGAACAATATGCAATTGCACGTCTAGAGAATAAGTTGAAACGACCTATGAGGTTTGCTATTTATTATCTAATTATCTTTGTAATCTTTTGGTTCGGAGCTAAAGAGCAACAATTTATTTATTTTCAATTTTGAGATATGAAAAAATTCCTCATTAATATTATTATTTTCACATTACCACTAACTATCTTTTTAATTGAAGGCTTCTTACCTATTAACACTTTTACGTATAGACCATGGGAAGCAATGCTATACACAACTAGTAAAGATGTTGCATTCCCGTTTTACCCAAACCAAGACTTAAAAATGTTATCTATGGGAGACTTGCTTCACCATACAGAAAATACAATTCTTAAAAAAGAAAATTGGATCACAGACGAATTAGGGTACAGAAATGACACTTTTATCAAAAAACCAAAAATATTACTAATTGGGGATTCATTTATAGCTGGCTCTAGTTTACCTCAAGATTCAACGCTTACAAATTTATTAAATAACAAATTAGACACCGAAGTATACAATTTAGCTCCTGCTATTTTTAATGATTTTATTAGTTTACTGAATAATCAAATAATCAACAAGCCAGAATTAGTTGTTTTTAGTATCGTGGAAAGGAATACTCCCCAACCGATACTTAAAGGTTCGCATGGGACAATTAATCAAAACATATCAAATACTTCAATATTTAAAGATAAACTAGTAAGATTATATTCCTTGAAATATATTGAGGCGAGAATAAAAAAAGAACACGGTCATGGAATTCCTGGTAAAGACTCAATCATGTATTTTTTAAATGGTGAAAATCAAGAAAATAATTTTGAAAAGATTCATGAAATAGCTAGAACAATAATTTCTTACAAAAACTATTGTGATTCCATTGGAATAAATTTTATCTTTTTACCTTTACCTAATAAAGAAACTGTTTACTTTGATCGAGTTCCATTAAGTAATCAACCTGCGTTTATATTTAAATTAGATTCAATTTTAGAAATTAATGGAGTAACAACTATTAACACATTAGCATTATTTAATAATGAAAAAGAAAACAAATACACCTACCACTTAGATGATACCCACTGGAATTCGTTTGGTGTAAATTTAGTTGCAAATGAACTCAGGAATAAGATACGAACATTCAATTTATTTGAGTAATAGTACGACATAACGTCACGTTTAATTTAACTAAGTGAAAATATCAAAATTAACCAAATTATTTTTAGGAAAAATATAATATCTTTACCAAAATAAATTAATTATTAATGCTAAAAGAGCTACTTAAAGAGGGGGGACTATACACCATTGCCAATCTCTTAACAAAAGGGGTAAGTTTAATGCTAATTCCATTTTACACATCCTACTTCTCAACTGAAGATTATGGAATCCTAGAATATCTAGCTGTATTTGGTGGATTTATAAATGGCTTTTTTTCATTACAAATTTACCAAGGTCTTGCTCGATATGTTGCCGACAGTTCAACCACGGTTGCCGCCAAGAAAGCATTTGCCTCTACTGGGTTATACACCACAATTGGTATGTTTATCCTCTTTATGGTCATCATTTTCTTAAATAATTCGTTTTTCGCAGAGAAACTCATTGGCTCAAACAACCAACACCTATTACTTTTGTTTACAGTACAATTGTGTATTTCAAATATCTTTCATTATCTAAACACATATATCAGATATGACCGAGATGTTAAACTATTTGCTTTAATCAGCTTCTTTTATTCACTGTCAAATATTGGAATCATTATTTTTTTAGTAGCAGGTTTAAATTTTGGTATTGATAGTATTTTTTACGCATCAATAATAACAAGTACATTATTCATTATTTTTCAGATAATAACACTTCGAAAAAAACTTAGTTTAAAGTTTTCCATTGCTCATTTAAAAACTTTGTTGTCATTTAGTTTACCTTTAGTTCCAGCAGCACTCTCCGTTACCATTATGCTCTTTACCGATCGTTGGTTTATAAAAGAATATTTAAACCTATCTGAACTTGGAATCTATGGTGTAGGGTATAAATTTAGTAGTGTAGTAATACTTATATCCACTGCATTTTCAATGGCATTAAGCCCAATCGTATATAATCGATATAAAGATAAAAATGTTCAAAAAGACATGTCTAGGATTTTTAATTTATACGTTGGAATAGGAATGTTTTTTGTTTTTTTAATTAGTCTTTTTTCAAAAGAAACTGTAGAAATTTTTACAGATGGTAAATTTCATGACGCACAATATTTAATGCCTATTTTCTATTTCACAGTTGGAATTTCTTTATTGACTATATTTTCTATGGGTTTACAAATTCAAAAAAAAACAAAAACAATTGCGATAATAGCAATAATTGGTGCAATATTCAACTTAATATTAAATATCCTTCTAGTTCCTAAATACGGAGTATATGGTGCTGCAATTGCAACTTTTATTGCTGTGTCAATTTTTAGTACTATTACTTTTTATTTATCTCAAAAAGAGTTTCCGTTTAAAAATAAATTAAATTACTTTTTTCTAATTATCTTAATTAACGCTTTAATTATTTACTTTTTAAGTTATAAATTTCAAGTTCATTGGTTATATAAAATATGTATCTCGCTAGCATACTGTCTAATATTAAGTTTTATATATCAAGACGAAATAAAAAAACTAAGAATAAAAATTCGAAAAAAGTAAAACTGAAATGTAAAACTTAATGATTTATTTAAAAAACAAGACATCTAATTATAACTGCAGTTCATCCGTTATAAAATCTTAATAGAGGAGTCCGTTTGATATCCAAAAACCTAATCTACATAAAATTACACCTAACAATTTAGAGTACACTCGACTTTAATAAACAATTGAAATTAATTATCTTAATTTATAGAAGTTTGCAGTATATTTGAATAATCATGAAAATCACTCAACAAAACTAAATTAGCATGAAACTATCAGTAATCATTTTTTGTTATAATCAAGAAAACTTCATTGAAGAATGTTTAGAAAGTGTTTTTTCTCAAAGAACAAACTTTCCAATTGAGTATATTATTGCAGATGACGCATCTACTGACAATACGCAGAAAGTAATTATGAAATTCGTTGAAAATCATAAAGATAAGAATATAAAACTTTTGTTTAGGGAGCGTAATTTAGGGCTTTGTCAAAACTACTTTACAGCTTTAGACGAAACTGAAGGGCAATATATTGCAAGTATTTCAGGAGACGACTATTGGATTAACGATACTAAACTTCAAACACAGGTTGATTTTCTAGAAAACAATACTGAATATGTGATTTGTGGAACTCACTATAAAATGTTAAACAACAACACAAAAGAGTTAAAGTATGTTCCTTTACCCCTAAAAAAAACATTTAATCATCAAGATGTCGTAAATCAAAATCCAGTAATTGCCGGGACAGCAATATTTAGGAAAAAAGCTTTAACTCTGTTACCTAATAAAGCAAAAAACTTAGGCTTAGAAGATATACCTATGTGGTGGTATTTTTCTACAATCGGGAAGATTAAATATTTAAGTATTGAAACCTTAGCCTACCGTAAACATGAGTACAATGTTTACATATCAAAAGATTGGGCATGGATGCGAGCGCTCTCAATTTCAATTAAAAACACATTAAACAACATGACACATTCAATTTCTAGTAAAGAGTTTATAAATCAAGACAAACACAAATTCATTCATGTCTTGACTTCAAATTTACCGCACAATGAAAAAAAAGAAATATTAGAAATCTTTCTTTTTCACAGACAAAAATTTAATTTTTTTTTGAAATTTGCATTTAATGTTTTATCCAACAAGCTATTTGTTGTATATTTTAAAATTGCTTATCGACTAATGAGGAACTAAAAAAATTTCATCCAATTGCAGATTATAATTACTACCACCTTCAATTAGTTCATAATTTCCTTTTTTATTCAGTTCATCTTCAATATTAACAACAATATCGCGTACTGAAATTTTCTTATTCGTAATTAAGGTAGCAACTCTATTTAAATGCTCTCCACTTTTTATTACATTATCCACATTCGTAAATACATCTTTAATATCTACTAGGTAACGGTATGCATTTTTTTGAACACTAAATTGAATATTGTTTATGATACAGTGTCTAAAAAAATTAACCAAAGTAGCATTATTTTTAGAATCCCCAACAACGTTAGGCAACCTTACTATTAAGTGATTTTCAAATTTAGTCTTAACAATTTTTTCAATACACAACTTATGCTTAATGTATTTGGAATTAATAAGCTCTACATCCTCAATACTTGTTGTACTAAAATAAACAAACAAACCTTTAAAACCTTCTTGTGCATTCACTAGATTTAGCTCACGGTCAAAGTTAGATTGAACTTCATTTTTCGAGTTAGAAACGCCTGACGCAAAAATTAAAATATCATCATTATTTATATATGATTTAAACGCTGTACCTATTAATCCACTACCTATTACCATTAAATTTTATTAATTTGATTGAGTAAAGATAAAGAAATGTTTTATATTTTAATAAAGTATGATAACTTTACAACTATAATGGATAAAAGAAAACCTACAGTTGGTGTTATATTACCAAGAATTGAAAGGTGGAGTAGTTATTACGGTGGCGCTGTGGCTAGATTCACCTACGAAACACTTAAAAGAACACAAACATCAAATTACAAAACAACAATATTTGGAAAATCATGCAATACTGAACACGCTTATGGATTCGATTTAGAAGAACCAAAGCTAGGTAATACTTTCATCAATTTGGATAAATGGTTTTCGAGCTATAAAATTGAACTTGACGGTTGGTTTTATATAATATCAATATATCTGCGACTAAAAAAAAAAGACATTATTTACATT
>Ga0209291_1003591_pt1 | contig 11361 bp, 9 predicted proteins | sample GOMGulsemesocosm_FD_184633 | JGI IMG/M metagenome (GOLD analysis project Ga0209291, IMG submission 184633) | Methane-oxidizing microbial communities from mesocosms in the Gulf of Mexico - GOM9B Gulf of Mexico (SPAdes) (version 2) | ecosystem: Environmental > Aquatic > Marine > Cold seeps | place... | reverse complement strand
TATCTCCAATATATTGTACTCTTACTGAATAAATTTGTCCAGCAGTTACTGTATGTGTTCCTGAGTATGATGTATCAGCATCTGCTATTAAGTTTAATAATGTTGCAGAAATAGTTGCTGTTGTTTCATTATATAGTGTTACAATAAAACTATCTGACGCTCCATTGTCATCATAACCATAATCAAAAGAAACATCTATACTAGTTGTTGTTGGATTAAAAGTTCCTTCTACAAGAGTTTGATCTTGAGTACAACTACCACTATACTCAATCATAGCTCTATTACCTGTACAAGAAGAACAAGGAGCACTTAGTGCGTCTGTAGTGTCTATATGCCATATACTATCACCAGTTGTACAGGTATTTGATCCAGTTACATTATAACTAACTGTACCACTTGTAAAATCGTTAGTATATAATGTTGTTGTCCCTCCACTACCTCCAGTAACAGAAGTACCTGTAAGGTGGAATTTAGCAGTTGGCGCTGTGTTACCAACTCCAACATTTCCTGTATTTGCATTGTACATATCGTTTCCAACTACTGTCCAATCAGTATCTACGCCTCCAAAAGGAGACCATATAGATCCGTTATAATAATAGAAACCAGGAGTGTTATTTGTTTGATATATTAATAGTCCAGTCGCAGGCGAACCAATAGCATCTCGCTCAGCTTGAGTCATACGAGGAGTTAACATTCCTTGAGTTGTCGATTCTAACTCTAATATAGAACTAGAATCGGGTGTTGTAGTTCCTATTCCTACTTGGGCATATGCAGTAATAGTAATTAATGTAAGTAAAGTAAATAATAAATTTTTCATAATCGGGTTTTTAATTCAATGTCAAAACTATTTTAAACTCAAATCAACAATGTACTAATACAAAGCAAACATGTGCTAATAACAATAAAAACAGTGTTAATTCAGTGAATTAACACTGTTTTTATTGTTATTATTTTAGTTAAAAGAGTTGTTATTAATTCATACTTACTTAACTTAGTAAGGCGTAAAACAAAAAATATACAATCATATTGCTAATAGAATAATTGAACCCAATGGATAATTTAAATTTTAGTATTATTAACCTAATAAATATTGTAACCTTATGTGTTACAACGCTTTTTATTTTTCAAATTTATTTTCTGAAAAAGAAGAGTAAACCATCTACTTTTTTCTCTATTTATTTAGCCAATATTGCCATTATATTAATCTTCTTTTTAGTTTTAGATTTAGATTATAAAATGGTTGCTTATGGTTTAATTCCTTTTTTATTACTAGCAGTTTTATCCATAGGCCCTATGTTATGGATATATGTAAAACTTGTAATTGGAGAAGAATTAAAACGATTAAAAAAGCATCTTTATATACCCGTCCTATTTGGATTAATATCTCTTATTTTAATAAGTTCTGACTTTGCAATTTCTAGTGTTACAGTTTCTAAAGCTATTCGACAAATTATTATTTACATCGTAATAACAGGACTTACAGCAGGTTTTTTACTACAAAGTGGCTATTACATCTTTCAGTCATTAAAACTTTATAATAACCACATCAAAAACTTAGGGGAAACATTTTCATATACAGAGAAAGTAAACTTAAGTTGGTTTAAATTATTAATTTATGGATACTTATTCTTTATTGTAGGCTTAGTTGCTTCACATATTGTTGATGATTCAATATCGTATTTCATGTTTTATTTAATACTACTTACTTATGTTATATACTCAGGTTATAATGCATTGAATCAAGAACCTGTATTTGATTCAATTAAAGCAAACTACAAAAATAAAAACAATGTATTAGAGGAGGTTAATACTGAGTATTTTAAAGAACTTAAAATCAAATTACTGACTATAATGGATGAAAAAAAGCTTTATTTAGATTCATCATTAACAATTCATTCATTAGCAAATAAATTAAGCTCTAATAACAAGTATGTATCACAATTAATAAATAATGAATTAAATAAAAATTTTGTGATGTTTGTTAACGAATATAGAATTAATGAGGCTAAAAAATTACTTCTAAATAAAGAAAATGATAACCTAACTATTGAAGCAATAGGTTATGACTCAGGTTTCAAGTCAAAAACAGCTTTTAACAGGGTATTTAAACAATTTACACAGCAAACTCCAACTCAATTCAAACAACAACATCAATAATAATTTTATATCATAAAAAAAACGCTTTACAATGTAAAGCGTTTTTTTTATGATATAAAATAACTTAAGCCTTTTTAGTACAAGCTTTCTTTGCTTTAGAAGAACAAGCCTTTTTTGACTTGGAACAAGCTTTAACAGCTTTTCCTTCGTTTCCTTCAACAGACTTCTCAGATCCTGCCATAGCTTTCGCTTTAGATGCACTACATTCTTTTTTTTCTTTAGCACAAGATGCTTTAGATTTAGAACAAGTTGCAGACTTTCCAGCGTTACCTTCAACAGATTTTTCAGAACCTGCTACTGCTTTACTTGCGCAACATGCTTTTTTAGCTGTACACTGCTTTTTTACTACAGTTTTAGCTACTTCATTTTTTACTTCAACAGTTTTTGCAGTTTCTTGTGCAGTTGAAAATGCAACAAAAAACAAACCGAATGCAAGTGATAAAATTAATTTTTTCATGATATAAAATATTTGAGTTTGAATGATTTTTAGTAAATATATCAATAATAAACAGTTAAGACCTATAATGAAATGTTAATTTTCTTCTAAAGGTTTTTGCTTATGCGTTTTTTTGCTTCCTGCATACATCTCGTATTTAACTAAACGAGACTCTAATTTTCCGTTAAATAATTTAATTTTTCTTGACGGTCTTAATCCAACAGATTTTATTCCTTCCAAGTTAGAAGTAATAAACCAAGCATTTGTATTTGTATACCCCTGTTTTAACGTATCCCCTATTTCTCCATAAAATTCTTTTATATCTACTGGTAAACGCTCGCCATATGGTGGGTTAAATAGTATATGTAGCTTATTATCCGATTTTTTAGACGACTTAAAAAAGTCCTCTTGTTCTACACTAATATATTCTGATAAATTTGCATTTTCAATATTATCCTCCGCTTTTCGCATTGCAGATGGTGCTTTATCGTAACAGATAATATTATGGTGAAACTCTCGTATTTTATTCAAACAAGACTCTTCTATTTTATTATACAGTTCTTCATCAAAATCCAGCCAAGATTCAAATCCAAATTGTTTTCTATTAATATTTGCAGGAATATTACATGCTATCATAGCTGCTTCTATCGCTAAAGTACCACTACCACACATCGGATCTAACAAATCACATTGTCCATCCCAACCTGATAACATTACCAATCCAGCTGCTAATACTTCATTTATAGGAGCTATATTTGTTGAAGTTCTATACCCTCTCTTATGCAATGACTCTCCTGAACTATCTAACGATATTGTACATTCATTACGTTGAATATGTACATTAATACGTAAATGTGGATTATCTAAATCAACATCAGGACGTGATCCTTCAGTATCTCTAAACTTATCTACAATCGCATCTTTAGTTTTATATGCTATAAATTGTGAATGTGTAAATTGCTCAGAAAATACCGTAGCATTAATCGCTAAAGTATCTGTTACATTTAAATACTTATTCCAAGACATTTTATATACTTCGTCATATAAGTCTTGTTCATTTCTAACTTTAAATGTTTTTATAGGTTTTAAAATTTTAATTGCTGTACGTAAACTCAAGTTAGCTTTATACATAAACCCCGAATCTCCTTCAAAGCTCACATTACGCACTCCTACTTTTACATGAGCACCACCAAGATTACGTAATTCACTTGCTAAAAGTTCTTCAAAGCCAAATAAAGTCTTGGCAACCATTTTAAAATTATCTCCCATAGCTTGCAAAAATACAGTATTTTTGCAAGCTATTACAATAAGAGTATATTTAATGACTACAGATAATAAAACAGATAATTGGTTCGCATCTTGGTTTGACACCAAATACTATCACCTACTTTACAAAGATAGAGATGACAAGGAAGCACAGCTTTTTATGAAGCATTTAACCAATTATTTAAACCTACCTGAAAACGGGACTATATTAGACTTAGCTTGTGGTAAAGGCAGACATGCAGTCTATTTAAATTCATTAGAATATAACGTTACAGGTGTTGATTTATCAAAGAATAGTATTGATCATGCAAAACAATTTGGAAACGAAACACTAAAATTTGATGTTCATGATATGCGTACTACATATCCAGAACAATATGATGCTGTATTCAACTTATTTACCAGTTTTGGTTATTTTGAAGATGAAAATGACAATATTAAAACGCTGCAAGCTATTCAAGCAAGCTTAAACGAAACAGGATTCGGAGTTATCGATTTCATGAATGTAGACTTCATTATTGACAACCTTGTTGCGGAAGAAGTAAAAACTGTTGAACATATCGATTTTCACATCAAACGTTATGTGAAAAATAATTTTATTCATAAAGAAATTCGCTTTACGGACAATGATGAAAATTTCTTCTTTACAGAAAAGGTTCAAGCCATTACTTTAAATGATTTTAAAGCATATCTTGAACAAGCAAATATTACTTTATTAGATATTTTTGGAGATTATAAATTGAATAAATTCTATTCTAAAACTTCTAAACGCTTAATTCTACTTTTTAAATGATAACTTATTTACTACCTATATTATCGGTTTTAGTTGGTTTCTTATTTGTGGTTATTTTTAAACCACAAAAAAAGAAGAATTTAAAATTATTGCTTGCCTTTAGTGGGGCTTTCTTATTAGGGATAACCATTTTTGAAATGCTGCCGGAAATATTCCAACAGCATCACAACACTAAAAGCATAAGCTTATTTATAGTTTTTGGAATTTTATTTCAAATATGTTTAGAATTCTTTTCTGAAGGGGCCGAACACGGACATGTACACTTACATGAAAATGATACTAAATTCCCTTGGATGTTATTCATCAGTTTGAGTTTACACTCCTTAATTGAAGGTACTCCATTAGGTCATCATGATAATATATTATATGGTATCGTCATTCATAAAATACCGGTAGTCATTATATTAACTACCTTTTTCATGCAATCAGCAATGAAGAAATCATCCATAGCCTTATTTTTAATTTTGTTTGCTTTAATGACTCCTTTAGGAACCTATTTAATAGGTGAATTCCCAAGTTTGTCAAGTTATTCATCACATATAATGGCAATGGCTGTAGGTATATTTTTACATATTTCTACCACTATTTTATTTGAAAGTAGTGAAGGACATAAATTCAATTTGGTTAAACTTATCGTTATTTCTATAGGGTTGATATCCGCTTATTTTATATAAGTTAGAAATTGAAGTTGAAAACGAACTTGAATATAAATCAAAATAATACTCCAAAAAATGTTTAATAGAGAAGAATCAAGACTAATACGCGAATTATTTTGGACAAGTTACGGAAAGTCATTTCCTAGAAAATGGTTGCTATACAATACTAAAATAAAAGATGTTTCTCTAAAGTTTCAAGCTGATAGAAAAACAGCAATGGTATGTATTGACATTGAACCTGAAGACGAATACGATCGTTTAGAACAATATGAAAAGTTTGAGTCCCTAAAAACGATACTTGAAACAGAATATTTACCTGAAGTAATTTTTGATGATGATTACTATTTAGAAAAATCACAAAAAACCATTTGTAGAATATATGTACTTCACGAAGAGAAGTTCAGCATCCACAACAAGGACACCTGGAGGTCTGCCTATGAATTCTTTAATAAAAACATGGATTTATTAGAATCCTTCTTTTTAGAATACAAAGACTTTATTGAGATTAAAAAGTAATTCTCTTATCAATAAAATCAACAGGTTTCCTACTCATTTTCGGAAAACGCAATTTATTAATTTCTTTAGCGCCCTGAAATTCAATCACTGGAGCAACACGTAGTTTAGCTCTAAAATGGTCCTTAATTTTAGTTAAGAATTTAGCAGAAGTATCTTCAGATGCTATTTTAATTAAAATTTCATCAGTACCAATATCATTGGTGCTAATTTCAATAATATAACAATCTACTTCATCAAAATGGTTTAATAAATCGTGCATTGCGGGTGGGTATAACGTTGTTCCCTTATACTTTACCATTTGTTTTTTCCTACCTACTACAGGTCCTAAACGCATGGTATTTCTTCCACACTCACAAGTATCATAATGTGCTTTAACTACATCTCCTGTTTTAAAACGCAACAATGGTAATGCTTCAAAGCCGAGGGTTGTTATCACTAATTCACCTTCTTCTCCGTCTTGCACTACTACTCCATTATCATCTACAATTTCTGTGATAATTAATTCTGGGTGATGGTGCCCACCTTGTAAATGTTCACACTCCGTAAAAGCAGTTCCCATTTCGGTAGATGCATAAGTAGAATGTAATTTCACATCCCATTTGTCGGTGATCTTTTTTGATAAGGTATTTAACGAAAAATCTTCCTTTCTCAATGATTCTCCAATACATATAACTCCTTTAACACTAGAAGCGTTATAATCTATTCCATTAGCCTCAGCATATTGAATTAGTTTTAACAAGAATGATGGGACAGCAATTAAATATGTTGGTCTAAACTTTAAGATAGAATCCCATTGCAATTCTGGAATACCAGCTCCAACACGAATCATTCCAGCTCCTAACTTTCTAATTCCTAAAAAGTACGCTAATCCAGCCATAAATCTACGATCCATAGTAGTCATTAACTGAACTACGTCATTTTTAGTGACTCCAGCACAAGCAAATGAAATTGCTTCATTATATGCCAAACGATCCAAATCTTTATCGGTTAAAGCAAAAGTTACTGGTTTCCCTAAAGTACCAGAAGTAGTTACATAATCGATTATTTTATTGCGTTCTACACAAATAAAATCATCATTATATTGCTGTAAGTCATCTTTAGTAGTTAATGTAATTTGTTGCAAGTCCTCAATAGTTTTGATATTGTCTATATCAATGTTATCATCTTTAAACTTACGTTGATAAAAAGACGAATTGGTATTCAAGTACTGTAATAAATCGACTAGTTTATCATTCTGAAATGATTTAATCTCAGCTGTTGAAGCTTGTTCTATTTCTGGAATTGTTTTTAATAGTGTCGTCATTAATCAGTTTTCTTTTTGCATTTTTTCAAATGCTTTTCTACAGCTTCTTTATCAGGAACTGTTGTAATTTCTTTCTTTAATGCAGCTTCAAAATAAGGTAATGCTTTTGCATACTCCTTTTTCTGATAATAATATTTTCCTACCTTATAATGTGGTATCCATAAATCTGGATTCAAATATATGTAATTTGTTAGTTCTTCTTGAGAGGCTAATTGCTTCTTATTATTTAAAACTATGTCCATTTTTCGATCAAAAATACGATACCCCTCATAGTTTTTTAATTCTTTAGAATGCACAAAAGGATCTTCCGAAATAGTTGATTTTTCCTTTTCAAAGGAACTTGTAACAGAAAAAGAATCACTAAAAACATCATCCAAATCATAGGCAACAAACGCCCCTAGTTGATACGGACTAGCAGAAACCCATACTTGACGTTCAGATGGTTTAAATACTACTCCATGATGAGCTAATAACTGATTTAATGCTTTTTCATTACCATAACCAATAGTATCATTATTTAATCCTTTTTTCTCTCGAAGAATTCCAACAGCTTTCTTAGGGGTAATTGTATTGTTTTTATCAAATAACTCCGTCATTTTATCAAAACGATATTTTGAATGACTTTCTAAAATGTGTTTGGAATTGTTTTCATCATCAGCATACGCTTCACTTTGAAAATGATTTGAACAAATTAATTGATTGGAATTTGCTACATCATATATTCCAAAATTATTTGGAGCAACCTCAATTAAGATAGCTTTATTGTCCTTAGCACTCCCTATCATAATAGATTCTGACACAAAAACAGTGCTCTCTTTAGCAATTGCTATTGCTTCTTCAATTGTAGAAGCATATTGTATTATTTCTCTTGCCAACAACGATATTGGTTTTTTTGCAATCAGCGGCATATCAGATTTCCCAGCATTTAATGTAACTGTTAGTCCATTAGCATTCATTCCTGAAACAGCGCCTATCATCCCTCCCCAAGTTACTGTCATAAACGGAATTCCCTTATCAGGTTTTACAAATGAAATTATTTTATTTTTCGCGAAATCATCTCCTGCATAAAAATCGAAATTTCTACCAATAACTAATTTCCCATCTGGGGTTTTAGTATCCCATGCAGCAAATGACGAACAGCCTACCAAAGCTAAATCTTGTAAAGCATGACCAATGTCATGAGCCCCATGTAAGTATAAACTTCTTAAATATGGTGGTGCTAAATAATTAAATTCTTCTGAAGCATATCGTGTTAATCCGTATATCTCTGTTTTATATTCTTCTTTTACATTTAGGTATAGTTTCCTGTTAAACCATTTTAGAAACCCTCGTAATAAACGCTGCTTGAATTTTGAAGGAACAATATCTCCTACTTTATCTAAAAAAACTTTTTCTTGATATTGTAATAACTCTTGTGTTAAACTCCCGGTAATTAATCCTCTTTCCAAAGGATCACCCTTTACCAATAATTGCCAGTGTCCATATTTAGACAGTTTCAATATATTATCGTCTAAAGTAATTAATGAATCAGAGTGAACTATTCTTTCTGAAATAGTATCATTATACCCTTCGATAACTGGTTGATGATGTAATGACTTAGAGGTGCCACATGAACTGATAATCAGTAGTAAACAACAATATAAAAATAATTTTATGTAAGTAACCCCTTTCATTAATTTACTGCTAAGGCTTCTAAATCTTTATTAATTTTCTCAACTAAATAATCTCTTCCCAACATTTCTGAACAAGTTAACACAGCACTTATCGTTACACCAAGTAATCCATGCATATTGATACTTTGCCCTGTAAAAAACAAATTCTTCAATTTTGTCCTTGGTGATAAAAATGATGTCATTGGACTATCAGCATCTTTTACATAACCGTACATAGATCCTTCATTAACACCTATATAATCACGGTATGATAATGGAGATGATGAATGAACAGACTTGATACAGGATCTGAAATTTGGAAATTTCTTTTCAATCTCAATGATCGTTTGTTCTATTTTTTTATTTTTAAATGCTTCATATCCTTCACCACGTTCATCATTTTCTGCAACAGTATTAAAGCTATTTTCCCATTCTCGAACTTCATCATAACGCATATAAGTTATAAACGTCATGTTCTCTGCCCATTCTGTTTCATTCTTTTTCGCACCTACAGATAACATATAGCCTTCTGGCCATGATTCTTGTGTATACTCTTGAGCATCCCAAACTCTATTTACATCCTTAAAATGATAATGATTATGGTTTAAATATTTAAATGTTTCTGGTTTAAAAACGAAGTAAACGCTAAAAGCAGAAATCACACTTTTAATACTCTCAATACGTTTGGTATATGCTTTACGCATTTTATTTTCACCTAACATTTTTAAAGTATATTTTGGTTCTATATTAGATATAAATTGCGTTCCAAAATATTCATTCCCGTCTTTTGTTTTTGCTGATATTAACTTTTTATCTTCAAAACCAAAACCTGTAACTTCTTTATATTTTAATACTTTTCCGCCTAAATTTCGTATTTGCTTAATCAGTAATTTAGAAATTTGACTCCCTCCATTTACACAACGCCAAGAACTTTGAATGTATGAGTTTATTGATAATGCGTGTACATAAAAAGGTGTATTATCTTCTCCTGCATATAAAAAATTTGATCCCACTAAAACTGCACGCAGCTTTTCATTATCAGTTAAACTTTCTATATAATCTTTAATTTTTAAAGATAACAAATCGGTATTATCATAATATGCATCGCCAATTTGTAGGTTGTATAACGGAAAGCTATTACATGTTTCCTTTATTTTGTCGCAATAGGCAATAATTGCTTCTTTTTCCTCTGGAAATTTTTCTGATAGTTGTGCTATAAAATTATCATACCCTTGTGCATGAGGATAGTTTACCTGATCCCCTTCAAAAGTGATAATATCATAATTATCTTCATTCATTTTTTTAAGTTTTAGGTCATCCATTATTCCTAAATACTTAAAATATTGATGCAAGTTTTCTCCTTCTGCTAAACCACCTATATAATGTACTCCTGTATCAAAAATACTTTTATCTCGCACAAAAGTTTGCAAATTACCTCCAAACTGATTGTTCTTTTCTAACACACAGACTTTATATCCTTCTTTAGCGAAAATTAAAGCAGAAACCAATCCGCCTAATCCACTACCTATAATTACAATGTCGTAAGTGTTCTCTTCCATTATTATTTTCTTATTAAAACAATGCTTTTATTGTCTTGTTTATCAATACTGAAACCTAATTTTAATAAAGCAACAACTGCTATACTTTCGTTTAATACAACTATCTTTTTCACTGAAGTTAAGTCGACATTTAAGACATCAATAGTAGCTGTTATCAGCAATGTATCAACATTAGAAACTTCTGAAAGTTGATCAATATAATTTACAACTCTATCTTTTCCTATAAAATTATTAGTAGCAATTATAGCTTTGGTTCCATCAGCAATAAAAGTAGTTATTTTACGCGTATTACTATAATAGTTCAGTAATAAATCCAACTGCCCATAATCATCTGAAATATGTAATACTCTTGCTTTTAAACCAATTGACTTCGATACATCATGATACAAAGCTATATGATTATTTAAATCAGTTTTAACTGATTTATAAACAGCCTCTGATTTATAAACAAAATTACTTAATACTAGCTTCTTAAAATATGTTGATGATTCAACTTCTTCTCTAAGGTTTTGAAAAACATCTTTAAAGATGTTACCGATACTTTTTGTCTTTTCTTTAACAGAATCTCCTAAGTCTGGATTATTTATAGTGATTCTATCTCCTAATTTAACCGTTATAGCACCATCATATATAATAAAATCACCTTTAGGTAATACTTCTGAATTCCCGTGTATATATAACGGTAGCACATCTAATTTTAATTCTTCTGCCAAGAAGAAGGCTCCTTTATGAAACCTACCTAACTTATTAGAAAACATTCTTTTTCCTTCAGGAAAAACAACTAAAGAATAGCCTTGACGCATTTTCTCCTTCAAATGATCCAAACTTCCATCAACACCACTTGAAACTGGATAATATCCAGCAACTTTAGCCAATTGTCCGAATATAGGTGATTTATACACCCAATCATTTACCAAAAATATAACTTTTGGAGTTACTAACGCTATTGCTAATGTGTCTAAAAACGAGGTATGATTAGCAATAATTATAGCTTGTTTTTTAAAAGTTTCCTTATTTAAGAAT
>Ga0209291_1003587_pt1 | contig 11364 bp, 20 predicted proteins | sample GOMGulsemesocosm_FD_184633 | JGI IMG/M metagenome (GOLD analysis project Ga0209291, IMG submission 184633) | Methane-oxidizing microbial communities from mesocosms in the Gulf of Mexico - GOM9B Gulf of Mexico (SPAdes) (version 2) | ecosystem: Environmental > Aquatic > Marine > Cold seeps... | reverse complement strand
GTGTCCACTAATTGTGGGTAACACTGTAATATAACGCCCCACTAAGAGGCAAATAATAGTTGGCTATAATAGAGAGCGAAGCGAACAAAGCCAACTGTTATTTGTCCTGCTTGAGTGGCTTGTTAGGGTGTTTTTGCACATTTAAAAAATAGTTATACACCAATGCGCTTACTAAACCAAGAAACCCAAACATAACAGCACCTTGTAAGTAAGACAACCAACCAGCCATTGTTGTAACACCATTTACCAACGTTTGGACGCCATTATATGTTGCAGATGAATTAGAATCCTCATACCTCAGCGGCCAGGTAAAAATGGCAATAGGAATAAATCCAACTAGAAAACCACACAGAGCAGCCACTTTGTATGTAAAAGTCATGTAACTTTTAATGATAATAGAAATTGGTAAACCGATTATGACAGCGTGAGCTGCGGCAACTAATGTTATAAACATAAAAATACTAGGAAGTTGACGACCAACCGACTCTAAAGATGATGTAAAAGACGCTCCGATTATAAAGTATGCTACAACTATTATAGTTGGGGTCAATGAACAAAGAATTAGAGCAATTATGTGATTAGAAAGCTGACGTAACATTGACACCCTAACGCCCCACTAAGAGGCTTTTGATAATTGGCTAAAATGTGAAGCGAAGCGGAACCTAGCAAACGGTTAAAAGTCCTGCTTGAATGGTTTTTTATATTCTATTTACCACTGAATTTTGATTTTTGTCCCAGTATTTACTAAAGACATAAATTCATCCATCTCGGTATTAGTCAAAGCAATACAGCCATTAGTCCAATTAAAGTTTTGAGTAATACTTGAAAGCCATCCCAAACGATTACGTTGACCGTGTACCATAATAAAACCACCAGCAGAAACACCTTTCTCTTTAGCGTTATCTAAATCTACTTGGTTAGGGTAACTTATATGCATAGCTCTATAATAAGATGAGTCATCTTTTTTATAATCTAATGTATACGTGCCCTCTGGCGTTTTTTCATCACCTTCTTGTTCTTTATGCCCTTTTGGATTTTCACCAAAAGCAACACGATATTCTTTTATGATTTTACCATTATCTAGTAAGTACATTTTATTTTCTGACTTATCAACCTTAACAAGGTCTACTCCAGCCCAGCTAGAAAATGATAATAAAGTTAAAATTAGCGCAAATAGTTTCATACCATATAACCCCGTTTTAAGCGGCAAATTGCAGTTGGCTAAAATAAGTGAGGCATGAACAAAAAGCCAACTGTAATTTGTCCGACTTGAAAACCCTTGTTACATGCATTTTATGCTTGATGAGCAACTACGATTTATTTTTTTAGTTAAATTAACAAACCCACATTGATTATCCAGCGATTGTTCGATATCGATTATGACTGGCAAAATAGCGTCAATTTCTGCTTGAGGAGGTGTAGCATCCATGTACATGTATGTTTGAGTATATTCGACTTCACCTTTATAGTTTTCAGTGAAATAGAAGTCGCCATGAAGATTACCAACCAAATATGAAAATCTATATATTTGATTTGCCTTTTCAATACCACTGAAAGTTAATGGTCTTCCACCCTCCTCTTTAGATAATTTAACATCACTAACTTTAGTCGTTCTACTCAATATATTTTCAATACAACTTATGGATGGTTTTTCGATCATTGTCGCATGATGCCGAATCCCTTGCATACTATGGCAGCCAAAAATCGATAGAATTAAGATAGATAAAATATATTTCATAGACTCCAATGCCTAGATGCATATAACGCCTAATTAAGAGGCAAATAATAGTTGGCTAAAATAAACGACGAAGGAGCAAATAGCCAACTGTTATTTGTCCTTCTTGAATGACTTGTTATATTTCAATTCCTGTATAAAGGGATAAAATAGGATATTTATTTTCCCCAAATGAAACAGTAATAGATTGAGTTTCTTCGCCCTTAAAATTTAACTTAAACTCCTTAGGGCTTTCTCGTTTTCCGTTAGCGAATAAAGCCATCACATGTCCAGCTTGAAGTATCCTACTACCTGTTGAAGAATTTGTTATAGTAATAACAGCCCAGCGTTCTCCTTTTTCATTACTCATGACTACATAATTAATCAATTTGAAAGCACTAGATCTAGGCTTAATATTTTCATCATTAGGAAACGATAGTTTAAGATTTTGCGGAACTACACGATCAACTCTTAAAACGTCTAATTCATCTGAATAACTAGAAACCGAGACAAAGAAAAGTACATATATAATACTTTTATACACCTGAACACTCCTTGAAATATAACGCCCTATTAAGGGACAATGATAGTTGGCTAAAATGTGTAGCGGAGCGGAACTAGCCAACTGTTATTTGTCCCACTTGAATAGCTTGTTATGTAACTGGTTATTATGAACTTTATACTAACAAGCAATACTAATATTTAACAGATTAACGGAAAAAACAAATAACACCCACCGCCTAACGCCCATATTAAGCGGCAAATAATAGTTGGCTAAAATAGTGAGGAACGAACGACAGCCAACTGTTATTTGTCCGTTTGAATTGCTTGTTAGGTGAAGTTTATCTGTAAATACAAAACCTTAAAGCAAACACTAAAAGTTAATATAACATTCGCCACTTTATAAACACAACAGTTAGATTTTGAGCCACTGCACCAAACAATGAAAAGTTAATTCGCGAGGACAATTTGTTTTTAGGTATCGGCCGAAGACTATATTAGCGAAAGTGACGTAGAACTTGGCGAAACATTCCAAAACTACTTTAAGTAAACACAAGCGCCCTACTTAAATCGGCAAATAATTGTTGGCTAAAATAAGCGACGAAGGAGCAAATAGCCAACTGTTATTTGTCTTGCTTGAGGGGCTTGTTATACGAATTATTTACAACAACCAGTACCTTCTTGAATCGGTGGACATTTTACTGTTCCAAATGAACAATAAACACAGCAATCACCTGCAAGTGGCTTAATGACCTCATGGCAAGCACAGCATTCGTAAAAATACTGACAAGCATTTGTAGGCATAATTTCATCTTTTTCGAAGCCACATTTAGGACATAGTATTTTAGAAACTAGAATAATATTACTCATATTAACCTTTAGGCTGAAAAATATTTATGTAATTCGACTATTAGTATAACGCCCCACTAAGAGGAAAATAATAGTTGGTTAAAATAAGCGACGCAGGAGCAAAAACCAACTGTTATTTGTCCTGCTTGAGTGGCTTGTTATATGCGACTGTTCCCATTGACTTTGATATTAAGCCAAACTGCTTGCCAGCGGTCAATTTTTTGTTTTGCTCCCAGTGCTTTCGGAGAAACTATAGTAGGCTCTTGAAGCAATGAAAAGTTAGATAGTAATGTTGAATTTAGAGATCCTACAAGGACATTTTCTAACTGCAAAGAAGCTGCAATTACAGATTTACAACAATTGCATGTAATAAAGCTAGCTTGGTTAGATCCTTGTTGCTGCACGTGAAGCTGCTCTATACTTTCGATTTCTAGCTCCCCATCGGGATGTGAAAGATATGAGATATTTCTAGATATACAAAAATCACAGTCACATGCCCGAGGACTATAATGATCTAAAGTTTCGGGAAGACTAAGTTTTACTTTAGTTTGTCCACAACTACATTTACCGATATTTGATATCACAGCTGAAACCTCCATGAGCATATAACGCCCTGTTAACGGGCAAATTGTAGTTGGCTAAAATGTGAAGCGAAGCGGAACCAGCCAACTGTAATTTGTCCAGCTTAAACAGCTTGTTATACGAATTATCCCCGCATTAGCCGAATACTTGTTATGTCTTTGCCTGTTAGTTTTCTATAAAGCCTTCTCAATATAGGAACATGAAACTCTTTTTCTTTTTTATGATTACAACTTTGGCATCGAGCAAAAACCATCATATTGCGAAATAAAGGTTTGCCATTTCTATTTTGGAAATAGCCAACAGGGTTCTCGCTGAAACTGACGTCATGTAGTTTATGATTACATTTAGAACAAGAGAAATCATCCTCACCTCCTAACATGTTTTTGAAAGCAAACATTCTAGCATCAGTATCCCAAACTGTGGTTTCTGCCGAGTGACCACAATTTTCACATTTTTTTACTTTCTCAGAGTTACCCATTTGGCAAACCTGACATGACCATCTATATGCAGACATATTTCCCTATTCGTATAACGCCCCATTCAAGCAATATTTCAATGTTATTCACCGAACTCTTTCAACGCTGACAGTGCCATTTCAGCTTTAGCCGACTGGACAAAGATATGATCATGATAATACGCTGCAACTACGTTAGCACTGATACCTTTATCCGCTAATCTTGTTGATACAGCAGCGGTTAAACCTACGGATTCTAGACTTGAATGAACGGTTAAAGTGATTTGACGAAATGAGCCTTCAAATTGAAATCCTGCCTTTTGAGCCACATATTTTTCCAAAACTAAAGTTAGACCTTCCGTCTCGAAAAATGTCGCTGTTGGATTGAGCGATACATAATCAACTAACGCACCAGAAACTGTACAAAACACAAATTCAGTTTCTAATAATTGTGGCTCCATTGAACTCAATAACTCATCTAATTCTGTAATACCGGACATAGTTATAACTCCATATTGCTAACGCCCCATTAAAAGGCCTTTAATTGTTGGCTAAAATGTGAAGCGAAGCGGAACCTAACCAACTGTTAAAAGTCCTGCTTGAATGGCTTGTTATATCTCGATTTATAAGACTACTTGATAAACATCTATTTTAAAACCACGAAATACAGAAGACTTAATAAATTGAAATCCTGTTCTATTTACCACCTTAACAGAGCTAACATTCTCTGATTCTATTAGTGCGTGTATAGCTTTAAGTTTTAAAGTGTTTTTAGCAAAGTTTAATACACCTAATGTAGATTCAACTGCATAACCTTTACCTTGTTGGTCTGTAGCAAGGCGATAGTTGATATGTATTACTTCATCAGCATCCACTTCATGCTTATTAAGACCACATACTCCAATAAACTCATCAGTTAAAGTGTTATAAATTGCCCAATGCCCGTAACCATTTAAATCATATTGATTTTTGCAGTTAGCTATATAATCATAAATTTGTTCTTCTGTGTGAACACCTACTGTCGAATATTGCATGACTATAGGATCAGTTAACACTTTTGATAGATTTATAGCATCCTCATCTGTAATTATACGAATACTTAATCTCTCAGTTTCAACAATAGTCAACGTAAACTCCTAGAGATATAACGCCCCATTAAGGGGGAAATTTATAGTTGGCTAAAATATTGAGCGAAGAGAAAAAAGCCAACTGTAAATTTTCCCTCTTGAGTGACTTGTTATAGCGAACTTTAATCTCCGCCACCATCACCACCTGAATCGCCGCCACTCCCACAACTTGAGTCAGAATCTGAGTCCCAATCGAAGTAAAACCATACTCCATGGTCAGCACCTCTGTACATTAAAACGGCTACAAATATAGGGATAATGGCAAAAAAAGAATCATAACGCTGAAACATCCAGGCACCTATTATTGCCATTATGATAGAGAATATCTTTTGGATCATGTTTACCTCCTTGGCCGGCTACATTAGCCGGAATCCATTTCGCTATAACGAATGATATGGACTCCCCTACCAAACGGCATCTATGTGCCATATTGAAAGTGTAAGCATTCAATCAAAGGAGAGTCCATATGTCTTTAATTGAAGCCGTTGGCATCGATTTAGCCAAACTTGTTTTCAGTATTCATGGTGTAGATGAAGATAGCAAGTGTAAATTACGTAAAACTATCAAACGAAACAACCTGTTAGCAGAAGTTGCAAAATTGCCACTCTGCATTATCGATATGGAAGCCAGCTCAGGTGCCCATTACTGGGCCAGAGAATTTTCCAAACTCGGTCATGATGTTCGTATCATGGCATGTAAATTTGTTATTCCCTACCGACAAAATGAAAAAAATGATCTAATGACGCAAATTACGCTGAAGCTATTTGTGAAGCCGTTACTCGTCCAAAAACACGATTCGTTAGTATTAAAAGTGAAGAGCAGCAAGCCGTACTTTGCTTACACCGCATTCGCCAAGGTGCTATCAAAGATAGAACGGCACGTATAAACCGACTACGTGGCTTACTTGCTGAGTTTGGCATTATCATGCCTAAAGGTCGTTATCCTGCACAAAACGCTATTGCTGGTATCTTAGAGGATGGACAAAACAGTTTACCCTTCCTAGCGCGTGAGTTGCTCGATGACTTATGGCAAAGCATTAAAAGCTTAAACGAAGAAATACTCAAATACGATAGAAAGTTACACGCACTAGCGAATCAAATGAAAGACGCTAAACGGTTAATGAGTATTCCTGGTATTGGTGAGATAACCGCTACCGCAGTGGTTGCAACGGTTAATGATGCTAAACATTTTGATACCAGCCGTTCATTTGCCGCATGGATTGGTTTAGTGCCAAGGCAATATACTACGGGTGGTGTTGTCGGTTAGGTCGAATTAGCAAACGAGGTGAAAAACATATTCGTACTTCACTTATTCAAGGCGCAAGAGCCGTTATTGCTAACTGTAAAAACAAAACCGACAGAACCAGCATGTGGGTAAAAGACCTCGTTGAACGACGAGGGTTTAAACGCGCAACCGTTGCTTTGGCTGCTAAGAACGCCCGATTAATTTGGGCACTGTCACACTCAGTCAAAAAATATCAGGTAGATTATGTAAAATAATTTTATGAAGTAAAGAGCTTGAACCAAACGGTTAACCCCACCGAGTCTGTGCATTAGCAATTGACGATAACACGGTCAGACCGAGAGCAAGAAAGCCTGTTTAACTGGGAAGAGATAAATACTCTGTTTAACGAATGAGGCATTGCTCAAGCGAAAATCATCAGGGCGATAGCGTAACAAAGCTAATAAACGCCGAATGTAGAGCTGCTGTCAGATCTTCTTGTTGTAAAAGATGCTATTGCTTGACAAAGGGGAGTCCATGTAGCCCTTACTAAGCGGCGCGAAATAGTTGACTAAAATTGCGAGGAACGAAGCTAGTCAACTGTTTCGCGTCCGTTTGAGTAACTTGTTATATGCCTGAATTAGTACCCTAAAAGCTATTAATATTTTAGTTTATATAGCTTTAGCCCGAATAATGGACGCATCCATTTCCAACGACGTATAAAATATTCATTAATTAAATAACACCCCAAAAAGGTTAATAATATTAACGCTAAGGATTCACTATAAATTGATAGTCCTTGTCTTGTTAGCCAGTAACCAATCATGACTATTAATGTTTGATGTAAAATATACCAAGGAAATACAGCCTCTGTCATATAAGAAAGAGTTTTGCTCGGTTTATTTAGCCACCGTTGGAAAATTGCTAACAAAGAAACAATTGAAAACCAAGCGTATGCCGTCTTTCTTGTTTTCTCTGAATAGTGTTCCGTAATATCAAAAGCATAAGACCTATAATGTTGACTTTCAAAATACCATACAATAGAAGCAATAGTAGCAATAGTAAAAACCATGATTAGAGCTGGAATCAATGCTTTATCAATAGCCTGCCAAAAGCTCTTATCTTTGGATATTAAAAAGCCAAAAATAAAAATACTGAAATATAATTGATGGTCTGCCCAATCATCAACAAGTGCATGTGTTGATGGGTAAATAGGCTTTAAAATATAGTGAAAAATTATAAAGGGAATGACCGGAATCAACATTACCCAAAAGGCACCTAAACGATTATCTAGGCATCTACTACTCATTTTTTTACCATAGCCATTCATAAAAGAAGCTAAAGGACGAGCGAAAGGAACAAGTAATAAAGTATATACAAACAAGTAAACCACGTACCAAAGGTGGTTCCAAGTTGGAATTACTACCGAATACTTATCTGTACTCCCAGTTAAGTATTCTGGATAAAACTCCCAAAATCCCGAAGTTATCTCTCCACTCTCTAATAGCTCAAGCCACGATTGTGGGGCGATAACAGTATGAATACAAAAAATTATTGGTACGAGAAGTATAATCGATCTTTTAACCGTAAAACTAATTAATGGTTGTTTATCAATGGCAAACCTTATAGCAATGCCAGAAATAAAAAATAACAAGGATAAACGCCATGGATTGACAAGCTTCATCAGGGGTTCAATAGTTTCGCTCGCATATACACTGTGTACATGATATCCCCCAGTAGCATAAAACGCCCCAATATGATAAAAAATGAGCAAACCGAAAACGATAACTCGTAGCCAGTCTAAATCATATCTTCTACCTATTTTTGCTCCATGCTCCATTTAAAACTCCATTTAGCATATAACGCCCCACTAAGAGGCAAATGATAGTTGGCTATAATAGAGAGCGAAGCGAACAAAGCCAACTGTTATTTGTCCTGCTTGAGTGGCTTGTTAGTTGCCTGATATTCCAACTATTTGGCTTCGCCTCTCCATAAATACAGAGTCACGCCACACTTCATTCATTTTCCCCACCTTCTCTCGAACTCCAACTTGACGAAATCCATTCTTTTTATGGAGAGCAATACTACCAATGTTTTCTGGGAAAATCCCTGCTTGTAGCATCCAAATATTATTTTCTTCAGATTCTAAAATTAATTGAGAAAGCAAGTTTTGTCCTACACCTTTACCTTGCGCGTGCTCAGAAACATAAACACTAACTTCCACAACTCCCGAATATACTTCTCTACTTGAAACAGCAGAAAGAGCTGCCCAACCCAGTATCTGATTGTTTTCAGTTGCGACAAGTCGACAGTCAATTAACATTGAATTATTCCACTCTTTCCAACTTTTTGCCGTTTTCTGAAAAGTAGCGTTACCGGTATCAATCCCTTGCTGGTAAATATCTTTAACCGCATTAAAGTCTTCTTTCTCAAACTTTCGAATATTCACCAAAACTCCTGAGGCAACTAACGCCCCAATAAGAGGCTTTTAATAGTTGGTTAAAATGTGTAGCGAAGCGGAACCTACCAACTGTTAAAAGTCCTGCTTGAGTGGCTTGTTAGGTTACTCTTTACGCCAAGCCCTGTAGAAACCAAACAATGCAATAAAATGAAATATCAATAAACCAACTAATATTTTATTAAAACCCAAGTACATACCTATTGTGTGATATTGAACTTCATTTCTTTTTGGCAAATCCGATTTTAGATCTTCCAACATCATTCTAGTTAAACCTCGAAGTGTATCTTCGTCGGCATTTTCAATTTTAGATTCTAACTTCTCGATTATCTCTGTTTTAGGTTCAATAATAGATAACTTTTCTACATATGAAGGTAAATAAAAGCCTGATGCGCAATAAATAATTAGTAAAAATGATGTGACAAACACTGGATATTTCAAATTACTCTCCATGTAACGCCCATATTAACGGGCAAAAAATTGTTGGTTAAAGTAGCGACGAAGGAGCAAAACCAACTTTTTTTCGTCCCGGTTTAATTGCTTGTTATGCTACTAAATTTCGGTAAACACTATATTGATAAAAAAATCATTCGCATGCTTTTTAAATAATGGATACCCCTCGCTAATATCATGTTTAAGCGAGAACACCATATATACTACAACTTCATTTTTGAAGGGGTGTTTACAATGATAACTCATAAATTTCATTAACTTTTCTGACTTATCCGCGTCATAAATTTGAGGTTCATTAGACATTGAAACATTTTTTGAACACAGCACGCTATTCAAAGGTGACTTTGTTACTTGACCACTAGATTTCAAAACATGTTCAAAAAATTCATTGTCTGATGAAAGATGGGGTAATTGGTAACTCCTTATATGAGCTACAATTGTTTCACCTTTACTGAACTCGCTGTAAAATGTCATTTCTGAAGTTGTATCTGCTGCAAGCAACCAAATTCCATGTTGAGGTGGTTTTGATTTAGCCCCGTATATTTTTACCTCTGTTTCAGAAGGTATTTCTTTCATTGGGGTAGCGCATGATGCAACAAGCAAAACAGAGAACAAAATAAGTAATTTAAACACGACACTTTCCTTAGTTGCATAACGCCCCACTAAGGGAAAATTTATAGTTGGCTAAAATGTTGAACGCAGTGAAAACAGCCAACTGTTAATTTTCCCGCTTTAGTGCCTTGTTATGTATCTTTACCACTAGGCTTAACATTTTTTGCGTTTTGTTCCATTCGAGAAACTTTATCATTTAACTCTACTAAGGATTTTTGAATATCCATTAATACTGGATTAGATTTAGAGTGATTTCTAATTTCTTCTTCACGAAATCCAAGCCTAGAATCGAGGTAGCCAATGACCAAAGATAAGAGGAGAAATAAGACTAAAATAATAGGTAAAGCAATCATTGGGCTAGTAAATACAAATTCTTTTACAGGGTTATCACCCAGTGATTCTATAGTAACAAAAATTATGAGCAAAAATTGTATATACCCAATATACATTTTTGAGCGATCTATATAGACCTTCCAACGAATTAAAGACTTTTTATTAAATCGTAAACTCAAAACTACTCCTAGATACATAACGCCCCCATTAAGAGGCTTTTGACAGTTAGCTAAAATGTGAAGCGGAACTAGCTAACTGTTAAAAGTCCTGCTTGAGTGGCTTGTTATGTGGTTGTACTACTTTCTGCTTTTTGCAAGTGAAGCAACTATCTCACTTGCACTCGTTTGAAACATACTAGGAATAATACCATGCACAAAAGCCATGAGTGCCGCTTTAAGACATTTATAACAATAAGAGAAAGCAACTTTTTGATGTTCGAAATAAGTCTCGTCGACACTATTTAAATGATTTTTGCTTGATTCAAACATTCGTGAACTCCTAATATAAATTTTATTAAAACACTTGTTGCCGCTTACCACTAAACCACATAACGCCCCACTAAGAGGCTTTTAATAGTTGGTTATAATGTGTAGCGAAGCGGAACCTAACCAACTGTTAAAAGTCCTGCTTGAGTGGCTTGTTATGTGTTTAGTCCCAACAACTTAACTTTTACTTTAATCTTGTGATACCAATTAAGACTGCAATTACGCCACCAGCCATTCCTGCCCATGCCTCAATTGGAGTATCACCGCTTAAAGCACGAGTAACTTGTGAACTAGCTGAATCATAAATATTGTAACCCCACATAGATAAAGCAGCACCTACAATAATTAGTACAATCCCAATAATTTTATTATTCATTTTAACTCCAAGTATTTTTGTAAATTAATAGTCTAGCAAACATATCAATTTCGAAACACGTAACGCCCCACTAAGAGGCAAATGATAGTTGGCTATAATAGAGAGCGAAGCGAACAAAGCCAACTGTTATTTGTCCTGCTTGATGGCTTGTTAAATGCCCTTTGCAATACGCATCAGAGTGCGCATAATAAACATAATG
>Ga0209291_1003585_pt1 | contig 11368 bp, 6 predicted proteins | sample GOMGulsemesocosm_FD_184633 | JGI IMG/M metagenome (GOLD analysis project Ga0209291, IMG submission 184633) | Methane-oxidizing microbial communities from mesocosms in the Gulf of Mexico - GOM9B Gulf of Mexico (SPAdes) (version 2) | ecosystem: Environmental > Aquatic > Marine > Cold seeps | place... | reverse complement strand
TAGTGTTAGGCCAACCAGAAAAGACAATTGAAGGCCAACCGTCAAATTGTATTCTAACTTTTTCACCTTTATGAACCAGAGGTAAATCAATTGGGTTAATATACATTTCAACCGCTAGATCATATTTGCTAGGCATAAGAGTTAGAATCTCATTACCAGCCTTAATAATTTCACCTATGCCAGATGTAATAGTTTTTGTAATATATCCAGATTTTGGAGCCGTAATGTAATACAATCCATTTCTAAAACTATAATTACTAAATGTATTTTCCAACTTATTTAAATTTGCTTCAACGTCAATTTTTTGAGATCTAGTACTAATAATACTGGATTCCACTTTATTTACGCTATTCTTAAACTTTACAATCACATTACTAAGTTCTATTTTTAAACCAATTAAATCATTTTTAGAGTTCAACCACTTATTCTTTGCTCCTATTTCATAACTAAAAGTTTGTTGCAGTTTAATTCTTTTTTCCTCTAAATTACTTTTAGACTTTAAGCCTTGTTCATACAAACTTTTAGTTCGGTCAAATTGATTTTGTGCTATTTCATTATTTACTAAAGCAGTAACATGATTTATACTATCATTTTGAACTTTTAAGTTAGCCTGAATTAACTTATTATTTATCATTAATATTTTTAAATCCTTTTCTTTACTTAATAATTGAATTTGATTTTTTTGAACATCTACTTTATTTCCATAATTTTTTACTGATTGCCGCTTTAAATCAACTTGATTTTTTGTTCTACTTAATAAATCATCATCAAAATATGAATCTTTAACTTCTGATATTTTTAAAATAGTGTCTCCTTTATTTACAAAATCCCCTTCCTTAACGAACCAATTTTCAATTCTCCCATCAATTATTGAGTTAATTCCTTGTGGTTTTTGATCTGGTTTCAATGTAGTAATTACGCCATTCGACCTCACATTTTGCGTCCATGGTAAAAAAGCTACACCAAGAACAATTAGTAGAAAAATAACTATCATTCTTCTCAAAATCTTACTTGATTTTTTTTTAAAAACTGATTCTAATGTGGTGTATTTTTTATTTAAAATACTATGGTATACTTTATTATTTGAAATATTAAGCATCTAATTTAGATTTTAGTGATAGTCTTATTTTGGATACTATAAACAGTATTCATCATGTTTAATAGATTTTCATCATTTGATGCTGTAATAAGCGTCCAATCATTTTCAATATCTGTTAAAAATTTGAAAATTCTATTTTTTTCCTCTTGATAAAATGATGAAAACACATCCTTTATTAATAAAAGTTTTGGCTTATCTGCAATACTCCTTGCCAAAATAATTTTATCCACTATACCCTTCGAAAACTGCTTACCTTGTGGATTATACATTGTATCTAATCCCAAAGCTAAACGTTTTACAAAGTCACCTAATTCTATCTTATCAATTGCCCACATAACATTTTCATAGGTTGCGTTTTCTCTTCCCATGGTAATATTCTCCATAATTGTTCCCTCAAATAACAATTCATTCATCAGACAATCTCCAATGGAACCTCTTAATTTGTTTGGGTTATAATTCCCAATAGGCAAACCGTCAAGTATTAAATTACCTTCTTTTATAGAATATAAACCTGCAAACAAATTTAAAAGAGTTGCTTTTCCGGAATTACTGTCTCCTTTAAGTAAAACTCTTTCTCCTGGAATGATATTAAGCGATACATTCTTTAAAATATAATTTGATTGTTCTGGATATTTAAAATTTAAATCTAACATTTCAATTGACATTCCTCCTTTTTTCACTTCAAAATCATGGCCACTATCCTTTTCTAATTCTAAATCTGTCACTTGTCCTATCTTCTCTAATGAAGTTAATATATCATAAATGGATTCAAGGCTAAGAATTAATTTTTCAACTGCTCCTAAAACTAATAAAATGATTATTTCAGCAGCTACAAATTGACCTATATTCATTTGCTGATCCATAACAAGTAAACTACCAACTATTAAAAGCCCTGCAGATACTAACACTTTAAAAATTACCATTAAGGTATATTGATTCTTAAGTACTTTAAAATGAGAATCTCTGCTTTTAATGTATTCTCCCGTATATTCGTCAACCTTTTGCATAGGTAATTCAGAATTACCCGCCAGCTTAAAGCTCACACTTGCTCTTGCTAACTCTTCTAACCAATGTACCACTTTATACTTATACTTTGACTCATATAAACTAGTACTTAATCCTTTTTCAGAAGTCAATTTAAAAATTGTATAAACAAGGATAATCAAGATTAAACTATAGATAATAAAAAACGGATGATATAATGATAATAAAATCAGACCAAATAAAATCTGGATTGAAGCTGCAGAGAAATCAAGTAATATTTTAGACAATCCTTTTTGAACAGAAGTCACATCAAAAAACCTATTCATTAGCTCAGGAGCATAATGATTATAAAGGGCCTCCAATTTTATCCTAGGAATTCTGTATGCAAATTCAAAAGCAGCTCTCGCAAAAATGCGTTGTTGTTTTAATTGTTGGATTTGTAAAACACCAGATATTGTAATACCAAGAATTACAAACGTCACTAAAACAATCCAAGATGTACTAATACTTCCTCCTTGAATTAAATTAATAATAGCTTGTATCCCTAACGGCAAAGACAAACTTACTAAACCGTTAAAAAATGCATATATATATACATTTCTTATTTCCTTTTGATCTGGTTTTAATAATAACCAAAATCTAGACACCGGTGTTAGTTTTTTACTCTCCATAATCTATAGTATTAAAGTATTTTACACTTAATTTCATTAAACACCAGCTCAGTATAAAATTTAGTTACTAAATCTTCTCCCTCTTGCACGTTAGTCAATCTAGGTAAATGTTCAGCAAAAAATCGTTGATGATGAGACCCTTCGATAATAGTAGAGATTAGCATTTGTGCATATTGAAACTCAGGATTTATTTCTAAAACAATATTAGAAACTCTATTTACGATTTCTTTATACTGGTTAAAAAAACCAAGTTTATTATCTTCATCTACAGCTTTGTTAAAATAAGCTTTTGAAGATTCAGAGATTACGATTTTATTTAATTTATTTTCATCAATTTGAGAGAAGTTTGAATCAACTTCAATCTTTTCAGTTAAAATTTTAATCGCTCTTTTTAATCGCTCTACAGGAGAATCAATGTTTGCTAATTTCATAACCAAACGATATTCTTGCCAACCCCAATACCATAATACTAAATAAATAAGTAAATGATGTTTACTTTCAAAATATCGATATATAGACGCTTCTGTTGAAGAGATATGTTTAGCTAATTTTTTAAATGTAAACTCTTCAAACCCAATATCATTAACAATATCAATACTTCCTGTTAAAATTTTCTCACCCAATGATGAGGATTGAGGTAATTTAAGATATACGTTTTCATTTATCTTTATATCTATTTTGTTTAAAAAATTTTCCATTTCTAGTCTCAAATTTACATTTCACTTACAAAAGTAGGTATAAAAAACACATAATCAATAGTATTACTATCATTAATGCATTTTTTAACACTTAGTACTAAATAGCACACCCATTAAAGCCAGATAAATCAACATTCCTTTTATCATAAACATCTATCAACTATTTTTTGTATTTATCTTTCTTATCTTTGTCAAAAATAAATATAAATAGCTTTGCAAAAAGACATCCTTTTAATAACACCACCCTTTACACAACTAAATACGCCCTACCCTGCTACAGCTTATATTAAAGGTTTTTTGAATACAAAAAGTATTTCTACTTTCCAGGCAGATTTAGGAATTGATGTTATCTTAAATTTATTTTCTAAAACAGGATTAACCCATTTATTTGAGTCTCAAACTTCTGGTCAATTATCAAAAAATTCAAAACGAATAAAGGCTTTGAAAGCAGATTATATTCAAACGATTGATTCTGTTATGCTATTTCTACAAGGTAGAAACAGTACATTGTCTCATGCTATTTGTAGCGATAACTATTTACCTACCGCTTCACGATTCAACCAATTAGAAGATTTAGAATGGGCCTTTGGTTCAATGGGATTACAGGATAAAGCCAAGCATTTAGCTACACTATACATTGAAGATATTTCTGATTATATTATCGACAATATTGATTCAAACTTTGGATTTAGTAGGTATGCGGAACGCATTAGCTCGTCTGCACATACGTTTGATGATTTATATACTCAATTAAAAGAACCTAGTTCTTTCATTACCACTATTTCATTACCTATTTTAGAAGATTATATTAAATCAGTAAATCCAAAATTGGTTGTTATTTCAGTACCTTTTCCAGGTAATTTATTTTCGGCTTTAAAATGTGGTGAATTTATAAAAACAAACTACCCACACATTAAGGTTACTATTGGTGGTGGTTTTCCAAATACCGAATTAAGAACACTAACAGATAACAGATTATTCGAATTTGTAGACTTCATTAGTTTAGATGATGGAGAAGCACCAATAGAGCAACTTTATAATCACATAACTCAACAAACTAAGAAGGAAACATTAAAACGTACCTTTACTTTAGAGGATGGAGAAATTAAATATTTTAACAATCCTGTTATTAAAGATTACTCCCAAAAAGATGTGGGTACACCTGATTATTCAGACTTAAAATTAGATCAATATATTTCAGTAATTGAAGTAGCCAATCCCATGCATAGTTTATGGAGTGATGGCAGGTGGAACAAATTAACTTTAGCTCATGGTTGTTATTGGGCTAAATGTACCTTTTGTGATATTTCATTAAGCTACATTAGAGATTATGAACCGTCTAAAGCCGAACTGTTAGTAGACAGGATTGAAGAATTAGTTAAAGCAACTGGGGAAAATGGTTTTCATTTTGTGGATGAAGCTGCACCACCAAAATTGTTACGAGATTTAGCGCTAGAATTAATTAAACGTAAAATTTCAATTTCGTGGTGGACGAATATCAGGTTTGAAAAGAATTTTTCGTCTGATTTATGTGATTTATTAAAACAATCAGGCTGTATAGCTGTTTCTGGTGGAATTGAGGTCGCGTCAGACCGTTTACTTAAATTAATTGATAAAGGTGTTGACTTACAACAATTAGCTAACGTCTGTTCCAATTTTACGGATAACGGAATAATGGTCCATTCGTATTTAATGTATGGCTTCCCCACTCAAACCGACTTAGAAACAATTAACTCGTTAGAAGTGGTGAGGCAATTTTTTGAAGCTGGGATTATCAATTCGGGATTCTGGCACCAATTTGCTATGACTGCGCATAGTCCAATTGGTTTAGAACCTGAGCGCTTCAATGTGGAAAGCGTATTGAAAGAAGATGGTAGCTTTGCCAATAACGACCGCCCTCATATTGACCCAACGGGCTGTGATCATGAAAAATATAGCCAAGGTTTAAAAACATCTATCTATAACTATATGCATGGTGCAGGCTTTGAATTACCTTTGCAAAATTGGTTCGATTTTGATATAAAACGTACCACTTTATCGCCAAATTTTATAGACTTGCTATTAGAACATGGTGCACCTTTTACTTTGAAACCTAATACAAAAGTAGTTTGGTTGGAATCTATTCCAAATATTGAAGACTATACAATCAAAAAGAAAGGTAAATTAAAACAAATGTCAAGGTTAGTATTTAACACTAAAACCAATCAATTTACATTGAAAGGAAACGCAAACCAAATTAGAGGTATTCATGCCATTTTAACATTAGCATCTGTAAATAATGAGACAGTAACTAATTTCAAAAAGTTTGAAGCATTGTATACTGAATTAGCAAATGAAGACTTTGGACAATTTATGGGCACTGAAAACTTTGATGTGTTGAAGGAAAATGGACTATTATTTTTGTAGTTTACTTTTTCAGAACCAAAAATCAACATAATGCAGCCTCACCACTCCAATTAAACAGGATGATTTCATTAGAAAAAATCACCCTTTTTATTATTCAAATTACTTTTATTTAGTTAATAATCATTTAAAAATTAGCCTTCAATCCCAAGTTAAATGCTCTAGGCATACCTGGTCTTAACCCTGCTGGTCTTTTTGCAACGACATATACTTGGTTGGTTAAATTTGTTACACTCCCAAATAATACAATATGTTGATGTAAGTTATAATTCAGACTCGAATTTAATGTAAAATAACCTTTAATTTTTTCGTTATTAGGAATCGCTCCTGCCCCGGGTACTGTTCGCATTTCAGACTGGTAGCTTCCACTAACATTTAATGCGAATTTTTGATGTTCTACACCAAACATTAACGTGGTTTGATGCTGAGATAGGTAAGGATATTTATCACCAGCCTCAATATCTCCCCACCCTTCAAAATCACTTTCAAAAGAATTTACAAAGGTAGCGCTGGTATACGTGTATACAACAGAAACTGGTAAATTGAATTTAGATTTTTTATTGAAAGAAAGGATGTCATAATTTAATTGAAATTCTAACCCACTTGTATTCACTTCTCCTCCATTAAATAAGGCTGTTGTCCCTTCTCCACCAGCAGCTTCTAAATCAGAACCGAGTAAATTATTATAATCATTAAAGAAAACAACAGCTTCAAAAAACAAAGCTTTTCTTCCATATCTTGATCCAATTTCATAATTAATACTCTCTTCCGCCTCAGTACCCTCTTTTGTTCCTGGAGGGGCAAACCCTTTATGGACACCCGAAAATAAATTAAAGTATTTGTTGATTTTATAATTCATTCCTATTCCAGGGATAAACACTTCAACATAATTATTTCGGGTTGAGACATCAGTACCTTTTCTAATTGGGTCTAATTTTCCATAATCAATTCTGTTCATTTGAATATTTTCATATCTTAAACCAGGTGTGAAAGTAAATTTTCCAAACTTGATTTTATATTGCAAGTAGGAAGCTAAGGCATTAGCTGTTTCAACTCTATTACTTTCCGTACCAGGAGTCCCTTTTTCTATTAATTTCATAGTACCATTATCCATTGTATATTCATCTACCCACTGAAATCTATCAATTTGATCTTGATGCACACGAACACCTAACTCAAGTTTATGAAATACTTTGTTGGTTTTAAATTTATATGAAGCAGTGGTCTGAACCCCTTTTGCATAATAAGACCTGTTATTTGCTTTAACAAAAAGACCGTTATTAATTTGATCTGAATTTCCGTTTAAAATGTTGTAGTAAGTTGAATAGTCATCTGGACTATCTAGAATTCTACCTATTTTTTGTGAGCTGAATGAGCTGTCTTGTACTTTATCTAATTTGTACCAATTACGAATAAAGTCTGAATAATAAGCTGATGTTGTCATATTAAATTTATTAGAAAATTTAATATGGTGAACTGCCGAATATTGATGTTGTTTGGTTCTCATGTTGTCCATGGCTGAACCAGAATAACGTAAATAAGGATTTACATCAAAATCTGCTTGTGTTAACCCTAAATAGGTTTCATTTGAAGATTCTGTAGATTGTCCCGCTTTAAATGTAATGGATTGATATATTTTGGCGTCAAGATTTGTATTAAATTTCAACTTTGCTAAATAATCCTTTTTGTCAAACCCTGTGTTTCCACCATTCTGTAGTGTTTTAAAACCATCTGCTCCATATTGATAAGTTTCAATTAAGTAGCCAACATTTTTATGTGAATTCCCAACAAACGCATGCATTGTTTTTACACCAAAACTACCACTGGTTAAATTTATTCTTCCTCCAAATTGATTTGGAATTTGAGTGGATATTAAATTTAAAGCTCCACCTGTCGTATAAGGCCCATATTTAATTTGACTACTTCCTTTCAATATTTCAACACCTTGCATTCTTCCAATTGTTGGAAAATAGTAAGCTGAGGGTGCAATGTATGGTGCAGGTGCCATTAAAATCCCATCTTCCATTACTGTGATTTTTGAACTACGTTCAACACCTGTTCCTCTTAAGCCAATATTTGGACGTAAACCAAAACCATCTTCCTCTTGTAAATTCACGCCAGGAACTGCCTTTAAGGTTTTATTAATATCTGTATAACCAAATTTTTGTATTTCTTTTTCAGAAATATAATAAACTGATCCGGGTATTTTATTAATATTACTGTTCCCTCCTGTTGTTACTATTACTTCTGGTAAAGCAGATATATTTTCAACTAAATAAAAATCTAAATTTATAATTTTTTGATTCCTCAGATCAATATTTTTTCGGATTGTAACGTAGCCAACATTAACTATTATCAGTTCATATTTTCCGTTTGGAATATTACTGAGTGTGTAATTACCATTACCATTAGTAATTGTTTTAAAATTAGTATTTTTTAGATAAACAGAGACAGATGATAAAGTTGTAATACTATCAGACTGTCTAATCTTTCCTGATATATTAGAAGTTTGAGCATGTAATTGAGACGTAAATACTGTAAGTAATAGTGCTAATTTTATTAAATTTTTCATCCTATTTTTATTTAGACTAATTTTAAATAATGTTTATTTTTGACAAATATATATTATTTAGAATAATTACAAATAAGAAAATTCAATATTTTATCCATTCCTGATCAATGTCAGTTTTCCGATAAAACTCTCAATTTCACATTTAATCGGTTAGAAATGGATTAATTCAGCCAATAATTGCAAAAAATTAATGCCTTAAATAAAATGGATTTTTATCCTATTGAATTAGTAGTTATATAAACGACATATCTCCCATTACCTTTTGTTCAATTTCAATGAATAGTTTTTCTTGAAATTCATCCATTTCAAATTCATGATTAATTTTATAAAGAATAGTTAATACTTGACTTTTACTTAAAGTAGTTTTATGTTTTGCAATTAATTGTTCTAAATCTTGAATTACTACTGAATGATTAGTTTCATTACCGGTAGTTAAAGTTTTAATAAAACTGATTTCGAATTTAATAAATTTTTCTTTCATATTAAGTTATATTATTACATCCTAATAATCATTTACAAATGTAAATAATCAAGTTATCTGTGACGATTAAATCTCTTATTTAGATAAAAATAAAGACACTCTTTCTCATTTCTCGCATTGAGATTTTATCGAAATACCTCTTTTTTCATGCCATTCTGTTCTCGATACATTTTTCGTACCTCAAAACACTCGAACTGACATTAACCTTTTTATTTCATTAGTACTTAAAAAAACTAATTCGTCAATCTAGCTTCTAGCATCTAGAAGCGTATCGATCTTGCGTCTTTTAATGTTATTACCTATTCCCCAACTTACCAATTACATCAATAAAAGACGAATGAACTGCATCCGTTTTAATATGCTTACTGTCTTTAACTATTAATTCACCATTAGCAATTGTACCATATTGCATAGTAGTATCCGTAGAATACACAAACGTAGATACTAAATTTTGTAAACTACTTGTGGCAATTAATGGTGATTTAGCATTCATCAATACAGCATTGAATGACTGCCCTACTTTAAAAAAGTCAGTACTAAAGTTATTCATAGCTTTACGTCCAGAAATTAACGCCATTTCAACAGCAAACTGTCCACTATCACCTTGTTGATTTGAGTAATATGTATTTCGTTTATGTGATGTTAAACGTTGTCCATAATCTAATAGTCTTAATTCTTCAAACGGATTTAATCCTACATGGCTATCTGTACCAATACTCCATTTACCACCGTAATTCTGATACTTTTTTAAAGGAAAAATTCCATCTCCTAAATTACCTTCCGTACTTGGGCAAATTACCACATTAGCACCAGATTTTGCTAATCCACTTACCTCATCATCTATCAAATGTGTAGCATGCACTAAATGGAATCTATCCGTCATATCTATATTGTCTAACATCCATTCTACCGGACGTTTATTAAGATATGAAATTGAATCTTCAATCTCTTTTAATTGTTCTGAAATGTGAATATGAAACGGTAAATCCTGAGGGCCATTCTTTGCAATTTCTGCAATATCAGTTGGCTCAACACCACGCATAGAATGAATTCCAATAGCCACATTCGCATTTGTATAATGCTTACAAGATTCTTTTGACGCTTCTAATAACTTATAATACTCATCCACTGTTGGAGAAATAAAACGTTTTTGTCCATCTGTCGGATTTTTTCCAAACCCTCCTTTTTGATAAAATATAGGAACTAAAGTAATAGAAATCCCTGTCGTTTTAGCAGCAGCCACTAAACGTTCTCCCATCTCAGATAAATTAGCATATTGCTTTCCATCTTTGTCATGGTGAACATAATGAAACTCTGCAACAGCTGTATACCCATGTCTTAACATTTCAGAATACAACATAGTGGCAATACTTTCTAACTCATCAGGTGAAATTGATAAGGCTAATTTATACATAGCATCACGCCATGACCAAAAATCATCAGGTGCTTGACCAGTAGAATGCGTTTCCGCCAATCCAGACATAGCATATTGAAACGCGTGTGAATGCGCATTTTGAAAACCGGGGATGGCATAACAGTCTAAATCAAAGTGAGTCGCTAAACCGGTTTCTGTTTTGCTAATTGAAGTAATAATTCCTTCATTGTCAACAGATACATAAGCTGGTGATAACCAACTCTCATTCTGTAATAATCCCTTTAATTTATATGTTTTCATCTGAATATGTTTGAATAGTCACAAATTTAAGATTATTCAGAAGTAAACTGTAAATTGACAAAGAAAATTTACTGATTCTGCGTCAAAAAAAAATCATTGAAAAGCTCACTTTGTTAAGTGAGCTTTTCAATGATTTAACTAATTAATGATTTAGGAATTCTTATTTCTCTAAAATCTTGAATCCTTTACCGTGAACATTTAATATCTCTACGTTACCTGATGGTTTTAAAATCTTTCTCAATTTTGTAATATACACATCCATTGAACGACCATTAAAGTAATTATCATCTCCCCAAACGTGTCTTAATGCTGCATTTCTGTCCAAAATCTCCCCTTTATTTTTAATTAAGATATAAAATAACTCATTTTCTTTAGTCGTTAATTTTGATTCAACATCACCAATCTTAACTTTTTGAGACGCATAATCAAATGCTACATCACCAACCGTAAATACAGTCACTTTTTGATTTCCTTTGTAAGTTCTTTTTAAAATCGCATTAATTCTAGCTAACAACTCTTCCATACCAAATGGCTTAGTCATATAATCATCAGCACCTGAAGAAAATCCTTTTAACTTATCGTCCTGTAAAGATTTAGCCGTTAAAAATAAAATTGGAATCTCTTGATCCGTTTCTCTAATCTCTTTTGCTACTGAAAAGCCATCTTTTATCGGCATCATCACATCTAAAATTACAAAATCAAAAGGCTGAGACTTATATCTTTCTAAAGCTATTTCACCATTAATGCATAATGACACATCAAAATCTTTTGCTTTTAAAAAAGTT
>Ga0209291_1003580_pt1 | contig 11376 bp, 10 predicted proteins | sample GOMGulsemesocosm_FD_184633 | JGI IMG/M metagenome (GOLD analysis project Ga0209291, IMG submission 184633) | Methane-oxidizing microbial communities from mesocosms in the Gulf of Mexico - GOM9B Gulf of Mexico (SPAdes) (version 2) | ecosystem: Environmental > Aquatic > Marine > Cold seeps... | reverse complement strand
AGGAATTTTACAACGTTCAATTAGCGCTTTCTCAATGGCAAAACATTCAGGTGCTTTTATATCTTCTAAATTGATACCGCCGAAACTATCGGCAATATTAGCAACCGTGTTAACAAACTCTTCCACGGTTTTATGTTTAACTTCAATATCGAAGGAATTGATGTTTGCAAAACGTTTGAACAGTAATGCTTTGCCTTCCATAACAGGTTTTGATGCCATGCCGCCTAAATTGCCCAAACCTAGGATAGCAGTACCGTTTGTAATAACAGCTACCGTGTTACCTTTACCGGTATATTTGTAAACATCATCAGGATTTTCAGCAATAGCACGCACTGGCTCAGCGACACCAGGACTATATGCTAATGATAGATCTAGGCTGGTTTCAGCAGCTGTGGTGAGCTCAACGCTAATTTTCCCTGGAGTTGGGAATTGGTGATAATCAAGTGCTTGTTGGCGAAAATCTGTCATGGTGATGTCCTGTGCGTTAGGGGAATTTTTGTTTTTTATTACCTGCCTTATATCATTTTTATTGTTTTTAATGACTTTATGGTTGGCATGGTTATATACAGTATTGCAATAATACTCGGTGTTCTAAAGCTATTTTATATAAAATAGTCCTATAAGGTATACCTAAAAATACCGTTAGCATCAAGATATTGGACATCACAAAACTAAATATTCGCTATATTACGCTAACTATTCATCAAACCATTTTTCATATTTTGTAAACTTCGGCGACTTTTTATACTTAAGTTTCACGTTGTCTTTATTTCAGCGCATAACAGCGAATTTATAAGCACAATTCTGCATAAAGTAATTAAATGCGATTAACATTATCACTTCGTTTCTTTTCGTTATTTAAACTTTTTTTGAATCTATATTTAAATGCTCGTTTGAATATAATTTATTTTTGGTATAAAAAAACCACCTAGAAGGTGGTTTAAATAAAATATTCTTTTATAAAATAAAAGAAATTAACGTCATATATTATTCAGAAAATGGATTTACCAAAATAATAGTTTCATTACGATCAGGGCCTGTTGAAATAATATCAACTGGAACACCTGTTAATTCTTCAATTCGCTTAATGTAAGCGATTGCGTTTACTGGTAAAGCTTCGCGAGAAGTTGCACCAACAGTAACTTCAGACCAACCAGGCATTTCTTCATATACTGGTGTTATTTTTTCATAACCTTCAGCTGCCGTAGGAGGAACAGTAATAATGTTACCTGCTGCGTCTTTATAACCGGTACAGATTTTTAATGTTTCTAAACCATCTAAAACATCTAGTTTGGTTAAACAAAAACCTGAAACACTATTCACTTGAATTGCACGATGCATTGCAACAGCATCAAACCAACCACAACGACGCTCACGCCCTGTAGTTGCACCAAATTCATGGCCAACAGTGCCAAGGTGATTACCAATTTCGTCGTCTAGTTCTGTCGGGAATGGACCAGAGCCAACACGCGTTGTATATGCTTTAGTTATACCTAAGATATAATCTAAATGACGTGGACCAACACCACAACCCGTAGCAACGCCACCAGCTGTTGTGTTTGAAGACGTTACATATGGGTAAGTACCGTGATCAATATCAAGTAAAGTACCTTGCGCACCTTCAAACATAATTGACTCACCATTCTTACGGGCTTGGTCAAGAATTTCTGAAATATCAGCAACCATATTAAGGATAACTTCACGAACTGATAATGCATCAGCAAGAACCGTTTCATAACAAACAGGTTCTACTTTGTAATAGTGCTCTAATGAAAAGTTATGGTATTCAACGATTTCTTTTAATTTAATCGCAAATGTATCAGCACATACTAAGTCACCAACGCGTAAACCGCGACGTGCAACTTTATCTTCATATGCTGGACCGATACCACGACCCGTAGTACCAATTGCCTTGTTACCACGAGCGATTTCACGCGCAGCGTCTAAAGCATTGTGATATGGAAGAATTAATGGACAAGCATCACTAATAAGTAAGCGTTCACGTACAGGAACACCTTTAGCTTCTAACATAGCGATTTCTGTCATCAAGGCTTTCGGGCATAAAACTACGCCGTTACCAATGAGACATTTTACGTTTTCACGTAATACACCAGATGGAATTAAATGAAGTACGGTTTTTTCACCGTCTATTACCAAAGTATGACCCGCATTATGGCCTCCTTGATAACGAACTACATACTTAGCTTTATCTGTGAGTAAATCAACAATCTTACCCTTACCTTCGTCACCCCATTGGGTGCCTAGAACTACGACGTTTTTGCCCATGTTTTCAATTTCGATAAAAAATTAGGCGGGGATTTTATCAAAAAAAAAATTATAGTCCAAGTAATAAATCATCATTTTTAATACGATTTTGAAATATTCAAGGTTCTAAAGGGGTTAGACTTTTTTTAAACGGTGTATTTATGACCTTATTGGAGCAACCATAAAATAAAGGCACCAAATATAATTAAACTAACACCGATATTACGGATAGATGAAGTAGATTCTTCAGCTAATTTCAGTACATAGTTTCGCCACTTGTTGGGAAAAAGGGCTGGAATTAGACCTTCAATGATCAGTGCTAACGCTAATGCCATGAATAATGTCTCTATCATCTTTTTCTCTCTTAGTGATGTGAGTTGGTGTTCAGTTAATTTATATGAAAATAAATAGCGGATACTAAAAAGCCATGACAAGTCATGGCTTTTTTATCAAAAACGGTTAGCTATTTTTTTATTTTAGCGCCATCTTTTAAGTAGTTAAAGAAATCACTATCGGGTTTAACCACTAAGATATCGCTTTTACTGCTGAAACTTTTTTCATAAGCTTCAAGACTTCGGTAAAAGCTAAAGAACTCAGGATCTTTTCCGTAAGAATCAGCGTAAACTTTTGCTGCTAATGCATCGCCTTCACCACGCATTTCTTGTGCGTCTTTTTGTGCGGTTGCTAACATTACCGTTATTTTAGCATCTATCGTTGCACGAATAATTTCAGCCTGCTCTTGACCTTGAGAACGATGTTCTTTGGCTACAGCTGTACGCTCTGCACGCATACGGTCGTATATAGAGGCACTGACTTCAGCGGGTAAATTAATGGCCTTAATACGTACATCAATGACTTCAATACCTAGGTCTTCACGGCTACTTGCCGCGCTTGCTAAGGCTTTTGCCATAATTGAATTACGATCACCTGAAACGATTTCTTTAATAGTGCGTGTACCAAACTCGGTACGTAGCCCATTATTTACTTTTTGTTTCAATAACGCACGGGCATTTTCTATAGAACCAGCGGTACGCAAGTAATACGTTGAAAAATCAACAATGCGCCATTTCACAAATGAGTCGACAATTAAATCTTTTTTCTCAGATGTTACAAAACGATCAGGTGTTTCATCGAGCGTCTGGATACGTGCGTCAAGTTTACGAACTTGGTTAATAAACGGAACTTTGAAATGCAAGCCCGGTTCATACACTTTCATTTGACCACTGTCAGCGTCACGTTTAATTTTTGAAAATTGGAAAACAATGCCACGTTGACCTTCAAAAATAATAAATACTGAAGAAACCGTTAATACCAAAATTAATGCAACTATTGCAATCATAAAATTTTTCATTGCTTAATTTCTCCCATCGTTAAATCTGTCTGAACGACCTGACAACGCAGGAGCAGAGCTTGATGTATTAATCGGTTGGTTTATACGTGTCTGGCTTTGCGTCAAAGGACGTTGACCTGAAGACTGGTTTTGCATAATTTTATCTAGTGGTAAGTACATCATGTTATTGCCACCTTCAACATCAACCATAACTTTACTGGTATTAGCGTAAACGCTTTCCATAGTTGATAAATACATACGTTGACGAGTAACTTCTGGTGCAGCTTTATATTCCGGTAATAATTTGTTGAACTTAGCGACTTCACCTTCTGCGTCTAATACCGTTTGTTGTTTATACGCAATGGCTTCTTGCTCCATACGTTTCACTCGGCCACGTGCGCGCGGTTCAATACCACGTTCATAAGCTTCAGCTTCACGTAAAAAGCGAACTTCATCTTCTTGTGCAGAAATCGCATCATCAAAAGCATCTTTTACTTCTTCAGGAGGACGAGCATCTTTAAAGTTAACGTCAACTACGATTAAACCTAAATTATAAGGAGCAATAATTTTATCGAGTTCTTGCCATACTTCTTGGCGAACCGCTTCACGGCCACTCGTTAATATGTCATCCATTTTGGCATGACCAACAACATAGCGTAAGGCGCTGTCTAATGACTGGCTTAAACTATCATCAGCATTAGTTACACTGAAAATGTAATTGCGTGGGTCAACAACACGATATTGTATTTGCATTTCTACACGTACAACGTTTTCATCTTGTGTCAGCATAAAACCGGCAGCCGGCATTTCACGTGTTGTTTGGATATCTACAGGGATGATACGCTCTGCAAAAGTCCATTTCCAACGTAAACCAGGATCTACTGTTCCAGCGTATTGGCCAAAGCGTAAGACAATGCCTTTCTCGGCTTCTTTAATTGTGTAGAAACCACTAAAACCATACACAAGAATACCGACGATAAGTGCGATAACAAGACCGACACTTGATGCGCCTTTATTACTACCACTTGATGATTTACCACCAAAAATTCCGCCGACTTTATTACCAATATCTTTTAGTAAATCGTCTAAATCTGGTGGCCCTTGATTCTTGTCACCTTTCTTTTTCCAGGGGTCTTTATCATTATTCCCCGGTTCATTCCACGCCATGGTCTTCTCCACTTACGGTAAGTTTAAATAAGTTCTAAACTGATGATACTCAATTATAGTAATATATCAGTCTGTTAACGTTCGATAAAGCCTTCTATATCAGCTTCATTAAGTTTAATTAGCCTATTCCATTCTCTTGCTGGTAATTTTATCTCTAATAAACAATTTCCCTGTTCATCATAACTTTCTTTATCAATACAGTTTAGCTGATAAAAGACACTTCTTATTTTTCCTTCTTCTGGCGGTAAACATAAGTTGTGCTTGATTATTTCTCTTCCTAGCCGTTCAGCTAATGCTTGAAAAAGGAGTTCAATTCCTAAGCCTTTTTGAGCTGACAACCATACCCTAATCGGTAAACCTGTGTCGTCTCGATCGATTCTCGGTTCAATATTTTCAAGGACATCTATTTTGTTACAAATTAATAATTGCGGTACATCACCCGCATCAATTTCTTTTAACACCTCTTCAACTTGCTCAATATTCTCACTACGTCGCTCGTCGGAAATATCGATAACGTGCAGCAATAACTCAGCTTCACGAGTTTCTGTTAGCGTTGCCTTAAATGCTGCAACCAGATCATGTGGTAAGTGTCTTATAAAACCAACGGTGTCCGCTAAAATTGCTCGGCCGACATCTTCAATTTCTATTTTCCGCAAGGTTGGATCTAAAGTAGCAAAGAGTTGATCGGCCGCATAGACATCAGCCTCTGTTATTTTGTTAAATAATGTAGATTTACCCGCATTGGTATACCCAACTAAAGAGAGCGTTGGTATTTCAGCACGTGTTCTTGCTCGTCGTCCCTGTTGGCGTTGTTTTTCTACTTTTGCCAAACGCTTGCGAATATTGACCATACGGTCACGCAATAACCGTCTATCCGTTTCTAATTGTGTTTCGCCAGGGCCTCGTAAGCCTATACCCCCCTTTTGTCTTTCAAGGTGAGTCCAACCACGAATAAGTCGGGTGCTCATATGACGTAGTTGTGCTAACTCAACCTGTAACTTACCTTCATGAGTACGCGCTCGTTGAGCAAAAATATCAAGAATTAGCGTGGTGCGGTCGACAACTCTACATTGGCATAATGCTTCAATATTTTTTTCTTGTGACGGTGAAAGTGTATGGTTAAAAAGTACAACGTCTGCATGGTAAAGAGAGACTGCTTCAGCAATTTCTTCTACTTTTCCGCTACCGACAAAAAATTTGGTATGGGGAGTATTACGCTTACCGCTGATGATAGTAAGTGCGTTGATACCCGCGGAACTTACAAGCATTTCAAATTCTTGTAAGTCTTCGCGTGCATTTTCATCAGGGAAATCTAGGTGAACAAGTATTGCTTGTTCACCTGCTTGATAACGATCAAACAATTGAGTAGTACCTATAAACTAAATAGCTAGACCAAAAGGTGTTTTTGGCGCACAAACATTTGGCCTATAACCAAACTCAATGACATCATTAATCTTGCTGTTCCTGATTATAATCACCGGCTTGCGGTGTAGGCATAGTGGTAACAGCCCTTGAAGGAACAACGGTTGAAATGGCATGTTTATACACCATTTGACTTACTGTATTTTTAAGTAAGATAACGAACTGATCAAATGACTCTACTTGCCCTTGTAATTTGATGCCATTAACTAAATAAATTGCTACTGGAATGCGATCACGACGTAAAGCATTCAAAAATGGGTCTTGTAAAGATTGCCCCTTTGCCATTTGTTGGCCCCTTTTTTGTTATTTTGATTAAAGTATTGTTCTATATTTATGCATAAAGCTAGTTAGTTACTATGCAACTGTTTTTATTATACATCAAGGTTTAAAGTTTGCTTACTTCAGATAAAATTAGTTGTAAATTATTTTCGTCTTCCATATGCAACCATTGTAAATTTGGCCAATTTCTTAACCAGGTTAACTGTCTTTTCGCTAATTGCCGCGTAGCACAGATCCCCTTGAATACCATTTCGTCATGGTCAACTTCATTATCTAAGTATTCCCACATTTGTCGATAGCCGACACATCGAATTGACGGTAAATTTTCGTGTAAATCATCACGCTGTTTCAATTTCACCACTTCGCTTTGAAAGTCTTGTGCGATCATTTGCTCAAAGCGTAACGCGATTCGCGCGTGTAAATCTTTACGCTCTTTCGGTGCAATCGCAAATTGTAAGACATCACCACCGAGTCGCTGACCTTTAACTTTGGTTAATTCGGTCATGCTTTTACCGGTAATACGATAAACTTCTAATGCACGCATTAAGCGTTGTGGATCGTTTTGATGAATACGCTCAGCTGACACAGGGTCAATAGTTGCTAATTGCTGATGCAAATATTCCCAACCATGCTCACCGGCTTCACTTTCAATGACTTTACGTATTTCAGCATTTGCTGAAGGCAAAGGCGAAATCCCATCAATTAAGCTTTTGAAGTACATCATGGTACCGCCTACCAATAATGGTATACGGTTATTTGCTCGAATTTTTTCAATTTCTGCTAATGCATCTCGACAAAAGTCTGCAGCCGAATAGCTTTCACTGGCATCAATTAAATCAATTAACCGATGCGGGTATTCAGCGAGTTCTTCTACTGTCGGTTTAGCTGTGCCTATATTCATATCTCGATAAACTAACGCGGAATCAACACTGATAATATCGCAAGGTAAAGCATCATGAAGTGCCATCGCCAAAGCAGTTTTACCTGAGGCAGTCGGCCCCATTAAACAAATTACTGGCGGTAATTTATTTGCCACTGTGTCAATACTCGGTGTTAATAAAGATTCAGACATGAATTTATTAGGTGTTAGTTAACTTCGTTATAGCTGATGTGAGGTCTACTTCCACAGAATTCAAGCGTAACACTGGGTCAAATGATGAATTAAGCTGCTGTTCGCCAGCGACCAATAAGCTTTGAGCTTGTTGTAGGGTGTACGATTGCGCAACCAATAGCCCTGCAAAGGCTTGCTGCCAATCACTATCAGCTAAACTCATGATTTCATCATCATCATTTTTCATTAAGCTTTTTAATAATTCAATAAAGCTAAAATTAACATCTTTATTTCTTAACAATGCTGGAAACTGGCGAACTTGCAGACTTGTTTTATTGAGTACAGTTAAAACAATACCGAGTTTGACTAAATACTCTTGCTGATTTTCTACAAAACTTACCTGCTGCTGGGTTAAGGTTATTTTTAACGGAAGTAAGAGTGGTTGACTAATAAAGTCTTGCTGCCAACGATTTTTTATTTCAATAAACTTTACTGCTTGCTCTAGTTTATTAAGCGCTAATAATTGAAGTTTATCGTCAAGGTTCAACAAAGCATACTTTTCATCAATCACTTTGATGAGTCGGGATGATTCGTTGCTATTGGGTGCTTGAACATCAGCGTCAGAACCGTCTGCCGGTGATAAAGGTGTCATTAATGTTTGATAAGCTTGCGCGGCATTACGGCTCACTTGGTTATTATTATGTGTATACGAAGCCTGACCTTGTTGGTTATGACTTTGATACGGCTGGTGAACATCGGTGACCTTTGTTAACGGCTTAATATAATCTCGTGTGGCTTGATGTGTATTAGCATGCGTTTCTGCTTGGTTTTGTTGGATATATTCAACCGTATTAACAGCGGTTTGAGCTTGTATAAAATCGGTAGGTGAACCATTTTCGTCAGAATGAAAGTCCCCCGTTATGTTGTCGGTTAATGCTTTATTACAAACAGAATAAATAAAATCATGAATATAACGACCTTGATGAAAACGTACTTCATGTTTTGCCGGGTGAACATTCACGTCAACTTCACGAACATCAAGCGTTAAGAAAAGTACAAATGCCGGATATGTATCGCTAGGTAACATGTCACTGTAAGCTTGTCGGATGGCATGATTGATTAATTTATCTCGCATCATTCGGCCATTAACATAGCTAAAAGATAAATCATTTAGATTGCGTACGAAGCTAGGTAACCCCACCCAACCCGATAAATGCAAATCGCCATGCTGACAGTCAACTTCTAGGGCATGGTCAATAAATTTTTGTCCACAAATTTGCGCAACACGTTTGCTATATTGGCTTTTGTTCGCTGCCGCTTTAAAGTGTTTAATCACTTTATGGTTGTGCGACAAAATAAAACTGACATCGAAACGCGCTAATGCCATGCGCTTGATCACTTCTTCAATATGGGTAAATTCAGTTTTTTCTGTGCGCATGAACTTGCGTCTTGCTGGCGTATTGAAAAACAAGTCGACAACATCAATCGTTGTGCCGTTGGGATGGGCTGCGGGCTGTAATTCCACGGCCATATCTCGTCCTTCAGCGATAGCTTGCCAAGCAGATTCTTGTTCAACAGGTTTTGAGGTTAACGATAACCGAGCAACAGAACTAATACTGGCGAGTGCTTCACCACGAAAACCTAAACTACAGATCCCCTCTAAATCGGTTAAGTTTTTAATTTTACTAGTCGCGTGACGACTTAACGCTAACGACAATTCACTTTTAAGTATACCTGAGCCATTATCGCTAATACGTATCCGCTTTGCTCCGCCCTTTTCAATATCTATTTTGATTGTAGTCGCGCCAGCATCAAGGCTATTTTCGACTAATTCTTTGACAACAGATGAAGGGCGCTCGACCACTTCGCCAGCGGCAATTTGGTTAGCAAGACGAGCAGGAAGAATTTCTATAGCCATAGTTTTTTATTATTTACAGAGTGATATTTATATTAGTCGGCACGAGGTATTGTCAGGGTTTGACCAATACGAACTGTGTTTGAAGTTAGATTATTTTCGGTTTTTAATTGTCTAATGGAAATATTATAACGTTGTGCAACCACAGACAAAGACTCGCCACGAGTGACTTTATGTTGTCGTTGAGCAATTGAAGCATAATAAGTCCCCATAGGAGGCCTCGATACAAAATGCCCCTTGATGCCATTAAAAATGCCTTTCGCCAACTTTTTTTGATGTGCACTTGAGTTAAGATTTTTCTCTTCTTGATGATTGGATATAAAGCCCGTCTCGACCAAGATTGATGGAATATCTGAAGATTTTAATACACCGAAATTCCCTTGCTGAGGTATTTTCTTATGCATTTTAGTTATTTTTTTCAGCTGTTTAATGACACTACTCGCCATTTGAATACTAACGCCTTGGGTATGATCTTTGTTCATATCCGCTAACGTTTTCGCCAAATTATCATCGCGGGTATTTTTAATTACGCCACCACCGCCACCTAAGAGTTCTGAATTTTTAGCTCGATTTCGTAGCCATTTAGCCATTTCTGACTCAACCCGTTTATGTGATACCACCCAAACAGAAGCACCACTCGGCTGAGAAGTACGGTATGCATCAGCATGAATTGAGACTAAGAAGTCAACCTGATTTTTACGAGCAATCTCACTACGACGACCAACAGACACGTAATAATCTCCGGTACGCATTAAGACTGCTTTCATACCTTTTTCAGCATTAATATAACCGGCAAGTTTTTTGGCAATTGCTAACGTCACTCGTTTTTCATAACTACCTTTACCGCCAATAGACCCGGGATCTTCACCACCGTGTCCAGCATCAATCCCAATAACAATATTGCGTTTATTATTCTCGGGTGTATGGGTTCGCGTCACTATTTTCTTTTGATCAAATAAGTCAATAACTAAACGGTTACCATATTGACCTGCGGGAGATAATGGAAAAACAGCAAGCTGGTAATTACTAGCAAGCTCCAGCACTAAACGCGTTGTACCCTTGGTTTTTGATTTACTGGTACGAATACGCTTAATACGTTTATCTTTGTTCAGTAGATTTTTAAAAGAAACATTATTAGCGCTATTTTTAAAATCAATAACCAGTCGTTGAGGATTTTTTAAACTAAAATATTTATAGTCAGGCTTATTACTTAGGTCAAAAACAATACGAGTATTCTCAGGGGCAGGCCAAACACGAACGCCATCAATACTATTGCCATAGGCAGGAAATAAAAATCCGGCGAGTAATAATATGGCTAATAATAACGATCGTATGTTCATTTTATTTCCTAACAGCTCTTTTTATTTTACTGGTAACCCGCAAGTTCAGTTAATACTTGTTCACCTAAAGCGGTTTTTGCTTGTACAGATAAGGTTCTTTGCTCATCACTATACGCTAAGTTGATTTGTAAATCAGGTGCCTTAATCATGCCATGACCTTTTTCTGGCCACTCAATAAAACAACAGCAATTATCGGCAAAGTAATCACGAATTCCCATGTACTCTAATTCTTCGGGATCTGATAAGCGATATAGATCAAAATGAAATACTTGCCATTCATCCAAATCATAAGGTTCAACCAAAGTATAGGTTGGGCTTTTAACATGACCATTGTGCCCCATACCCTGTACAAACCCTCGTGTTAAGGTGGTTTTACCTGCGCCTAAGTCACCATATAGATAAACAACGATACCTTGTTTCAGTGATTTTTTAACAATATCAGCCAACTTATTCCCCATGGCTATCGTTGCTGACTCGTCCGCTAAATGGTAGTTTTTGTTTGTAAGTATTTCTTTCATTAATTATTTTCTAACGTTTATTAATTTTTATGATTAACCAATTGCCAAAGAATGGGCAGTAAATCACTCGCCAACATGCCGATTTTACC
>Ga0209291_1003579_pt1 | contig 11376 bp, 11 predicted proteins | sample GOMGulsemesocosm_FD_184633 | JGI IMG/M metagenome (GOLD analysis project Ga0209291, IMG submission 184633) | Methane-oxidizing microbial communities from mesocosms in the Gulf of Mexico - GOM9B Gulf of Mexico (SPAdes) (version 2) | ecosystem: Environmental > Aquatic > Marine > Cold seeps... | reverse complement strand
TATGATGATAACGCTTTAATAATTATTATAGCCGATCATGGTGGTTTTGTTGGGCTAGAACATACTTTAGAAGCTGTAAATAGAAGACTAAACGAGGTAGAAGCACATTCGGCTTTTAGTAGTGTGTTAAGTATTAAATATCCTAAAGAAATTGAATATTCAAAGCTAGATTATAAAAGTAATGTTAATTTGTTTAAAACTATTTTTTATAGTTTAACAGGAGAGCAATTGTTTTTAGATAGTTTAGAGTCTAATGCAAGTTATATTCCGTTAAAAGAAAATGGAAACACTGAGTATTATGAGTGTATAGATGTTAATGGAAAAGTAGTTTATAATAAGCTTTCTAATTAGTTAAAAGTGATATATTCAAATTAGTTTAGTCTTCATGTTTATAAATAGGTATTGTAATGTATGCTAACGTTTAGCTATGAATAGGACGGGGCAGAAAATCCGCGGATTTTCGTGTCGACACAAGCCATGAGCTTTTAGATTTTGATTTTAATTTTGTCGTTTTAAAAAAGCCAAATTAAAAGATTTGGCGATAAATGTAAATATACACAAGCTTTAGTTTTAAACTCCAAAATACGTATTATTTATAGGTTTTGTTAGCTATAGTTTTTTATCAATAAACAACAATCGTCTCGGACACCGTCTTACACCATTCGATTACATTACCGTTTTCATCTAATTTTAAATGATAGGTGTTCTCTAGGTATTCACTCTGTTTTTCATAAACATTTACAAAACCCGATTACTTTTATCGTGATGTGGTGGACTAATAAATAGCTTTGGAAAATCACCTTTTCCATACTTTTTAATTTTGAATTGTTTCTTATCGGTTTTAGAAAAATCGAGTTCATATTCATTTGATTGGAAACTCCTTTGCAGTTTTAAATATGGTTCCATTACTTTGAATTGGTCATTACTTTTCAAAGTAATGTCTTGAAAACAATCAGGTGTTTCGAACCAACGATTTTTAGGATGAAAGGAGGTGTAATACTTATATACTTTAATTTTTTTCTTTACAGGAAATGAATCCAGTATTTCTGTCTTATAAAAGTCAAATGAGATTTGTTCATAAAACGGAACTTTAGTTTGTGCTAGTCCAATTAAATTAAATAAGAGTAGAAGGAGTGTTACTTTATAATTCATTGAGTTGGTTTTATTATTTCAAAAGTAATTAAGGTTTTAGTAATAATAAAATAACAATGAGTGAAGTAGTCGTTTCAATTAGTTAATGCTTTTTTAATTACAGCTAACGTTTATCTATGAATAGTACGGAGCAGAAAATCCGCGGATTTTCGTGTCGACACAAGCCATAAGCTTTTCGGTTTTGTTTTTAATTTTTTGTTCTTAAATACCAAATTAAAAGATTTGGCGTTATATGTAAATATACACAAGCTTTGAATTTTAAACACCAAAAACCGTATTATTTATAGGTGTTGTTGTGTGCTGTTTTAATGAAATGTTATTTGATTCATCACAGTGTTTTTCGTTTGTATTGTATAAATACTAAAGTTGAGTTTTTTTGATAATTGATTTATTATGTCGTTAAGAAATAATTGCTCAGAATCTTTGTCTTCGGAAGTGGATAAAAGATTTAAAGATAGTTCGTTTGGTATATTACCCTCCCATACGAAATCATTATTACTTCCCAATTCGTTATGAATAATTTCAATGACATCTTTATAATTCATGTTTTGAAACATTAGCGAAAAACCATTGTCGTAATCAAAGTTGATAGCTTTACTTTTAGTTAAATCACTTGCCTGAAATTCTAATGAATATTTTAATGGATGTGTTTTATTATCTTGGATTGGGATAATTTGTTTTTTGAAAGTATATTTTTGATTCCTTGAGAGGATAATTTCATCAGATGTAAGAAAAGTTTCTATTAGTTCTTCTGTTAATTTTTCAGAATTCCCTCTCCATCTTATTTGATTTTTACTGTCAATTAAAATAGCGGCAGGAATAGTTCCTATTTTTAAGGAATTCAAGATCTCTTTATTCTCGTCCATTACGACAAAGGTTGAAAAATCCTCAGTTGTCATTATTTTTTTAATCTGTTCTTTAGTCTCAAAAGAATTTACAGAAATAAAAGTTATTTTAGATGAGTATTTTTTAGAAAGGCTATTCATATGAGGTATTTCTTTTAAGCAAGGAGCACACCAGCTAGCCCAGAATTCTAATATAATGGGTTTGTCTTTAAGGTCGAGAGTGTTTGTTTCATTATCAAACCAATGAGTAAAGTTTAATTTAGGGGCTTTTTTGCTCTCACTTATTTTCTGTGAAAATATTGATTGATTGAAGGCAATTAAAATTACGATTATAGTTATTCTCATTTTTTGAATATAATTTTTTTATTGCTCACGTTTAGCTATGAATAGTGCGGGGCAGAAAATCCGCAGATTTTCGTGTTGACACAAGCCATAGCTTTTGTGTTTTGTTTTTATTTTGTCGGTTAAAACCAAACCATAAGATTTGGTGAATGCATAAATATACAACTCCTTTTTGTTTAAGCATCAAACTCGAATTATTTATAGGTGTTGTTAGCCACTGGGTTTTATTTTTTTACGACTGAATAGTAAAAAGACAAAATATATTTGCTACTCCGAATACAAGTTCAAAAATCAGTCCTTGAATTAACTGCTTATTTGGTTTTCCATCAACACTTATACTTATAGCTCTTCCTACAGCAAATCCGATAAATATCATGGTTGCAACAATAAGTGATGTAAAAGTTAATTTAGGGATAAATATTCCTAACAAAATAATAATTCCACCAAATAACTGAACAGAACTTGCGCCTCTTATTTCGTTTAACAAGTTAATTTCTTTTTCAAGTTTAATCCCAGAATTTTTAAAATACGTTTTTATAGGGTTACTTAATCTCATAGCACCAACAAAGAATAATAAAAGACCTGACAACGAAAGAGTAATAATTTTGAAAATTTCCATTTTTTTAATTGTTTTTAGTTTATAATAATACAAATATATATTGGTGCTATGACAGCCTTATGTCAGGGGTACATAATTATTGTACATAATCTTCAAAATACTTTTGCATAGTCATATTATGTGGGGTAAATGTTTCGTTTTGAGTAACGAGTGTTTCTATGTAGTCAATTCTAAAGTTTCTAAAATCTTTTCTCAATCTACAATATGCAATCAGTAGAAAATTTCCATTAATACTATAGATTGCAAAAGGTTCAATGTTTCGAGTTGTTTTCTTTTTTTCGGATGAGTTGTAGTCAATCTTTAAGACCTTAAAATGAATAATGGCTGATTGAATTTGCATCAGGTTATTACTAGATTTTTCTTTACTCTGATTGCCACCAAAGTAAATTCTGTCTGTCAATAAATCTGCATTTCCTTTTTGAGAATATTTTAAAAGAGATTTTATTTTTTCTATGGCGCTAGAAACATTTTCGCTAAATGATTGATCTTTGTTGTTAATCACCAACTGTTCCACAGTAATTAAGGCATTGGCTTCGTCTTCTGTAAATAAAACTGGAGGAAGATGATAACCCTCCATTATAGAATACCCTTTTCCTTCTTCAGTTATAATGGGTATTCCTGATTTTTCAAGTGTACGGATATCTCGGTAAATTGTCCTTATACTTACATTATGCCTTTCAGCAAGTTGTTTTGCAGTAATAAGTCTTTTGGATTGCAACTGAGTAATAATAGCAGTTAATCTCGAAAGTCTTGGTTTTTCATTTTCTTCCATTTTCGTGTTTTCTGCTTGTGGCTAACGTTTAGCTATGAATAGTACGTGGCAGAAAATCCGCGGATTTTCGTATCGACACAAGCCATAAGCTTTTTGTTTTGTTTTTAATTTTGTCGTTTTAAAAAAGCCAAATTAAAAGATTTGGCGGAATTGTAAATATACACAAGCTTTCAATTTTAAACATCGAAAACCGTATTATTTATAGGTGTTGTTGCCACACGTTTTCTATTTCTTTAAGTTGTAAATCAATTATAAGCAAATCTTTTTCTTCCCAAAATATTGATTTATTTTAGTCAACATAAGGCATTTTTTTTGACCTTTATTTAACCATGTTTTTGCCAGCTGGTTCTAACAAAATACTGGGAGAATGTAAGCGACCATCTTTCTTCAAATCCTGGCAATATTCGTTGAGCTTCATCAATGAGCCACTAAAGAATTGGACAACAGTTTTCTTCTTAAATAAATTATAAAGTATTTTTTGAATGTAATTTTGTCTTTGCAAGACCGCCAAATCCATTCTTGTTGTACTATTTCCAATACGCCGAAGGGTAATCACTAGGTTAGATTTCTCTGCATGATTTGTATCTATCCAAGTTATTAAATCTTCTGTTATTTTAAAGCTATGAGAAGTGAGAAACGGATCGTTTTCATCTCCATTCATAATACATCTATGCGTACTGCCATTTTTTATAATCCTGCCATTTGTTTTATCACTTGCTGTAACATTAAGTATCCAGAGATGCTTCGCTTGGGTGTCAGAAACAATATCAAAGACTAATTCAATTGGTGCATTTATCACGGATTCTACAGAAAGAATTTTACTCATTTTTGGTTGAGCATAGTCTTCAATTGTTAGTTGAGGGATATGTTTTTGCAAAGGTACTAACGATAAGTAACAATATTTGATAGCACCAAAGTCATAATTGTCATTTCCTTGACTTGGTGTTTCCCAAGCAACTTGATCAATTTCAACCCAAGAAGAGCATGCATTTAGAAGCTGATGTGTAATCAAAACATATTCTTCCAAGGAGATATCATTTTTCATGAGTCGGTGTGCCACTATTAGATCCTTTCCAAATAGCTTTGAAATGGATTTAACATGATTAATCGATATATCTCCATAATGAATGATGAACTTCAAGGCCAGGTTGTTAGAATTTATACATGCTCCACATTGGCATATTCTTTGGGATTCATACTTTCGCAAGCATATGTGAAATTTAATATACATTCTTTGTACCTGAGCTAGAATTTCAGCAGCGGTAGGTTTTACCCCATTTCTGTAAAAAAGGACAGCATCACCTTCGATTTCAGAAATCTGAAGGTCAATTTCATTGGCATCTATTAGAGCTTCTAGTAGTTCTGTAATAATATGTTCACTATGGGATATTTCTGTTTCGTGTACAAACTTAGTGAAGCCACTTATATCAGGGATAAAAAGAAGTGTTGGTTGTGCGCTGGAATTAATTGCTGAATTCATGGTTCTCAAATTTAAAATAATTAACCTAATTTAAGATGTTAGGGAGTGATTAAATCGCTGTTTTGCAGTTTCTTATAAAGATATGAATTAATTTTTTGTCTGATTCATCAATTGTTAAATCATTTATCCTTGTAAAATTCTACTTCATCAATATCCCAAATTTTATTGCAATAAGCATGAAACCATTCTTCATTGACTTTTTATATTCATACGTATAACGCATGGTAAATCTATTAGCCGTATAACCCTATAGTTCTATTTTTAATTTGTATTCCATTTCAATATTCCATTTAATTTTCAAGTATTTTTTTGAACTTATTCTCTAGCATTTATAAATGGGTACGGTTTTTCTATTCAGAATGTGTGGCAACGTTTAGCTATGAATAGTACGGTGCAGAAAATCCGCGGATTTTCGTGTCGACACAAGCCATGAGCTTTTTAGATTTAGTTTTTAATTTTGTCGTTTAATAAAAGCCAAATTAAAAGATTTGGTGATAATGTAAATATACACTTACGTTCCGAATTACAGACCAAAATCCGTATTATTTATAGGTGTTGTTGTGAAACGTTTTTATTCTTGATTTTTAATTAATTCAGCACCAAAGTATAAAACTGATAAACTTATTAATAAACAAGGGAATAAGCCAGTAACAAACCCTGTAGGGAATCCTTGTTTAGTTAATACTAAAATAAAATATGCAAAATATCCAAACCCAAATTTTAGCACACGTTCAATTCCGCTCATTTTTTTAGAGAAAACGACTATAAAAAAAGGAAGAAATATACTTAATAAAACTCCACCGAATTTACTATTCATATTTGAATTTGAATCGAGTGTTAGAAAACCGATTATACCCATTAAAATCATATTGAGTGCAATAAGAAAAAGAGCATTTATTATTTTCGTTCCTATGTTGCTTACTCTTTTAGGAATATTGTCAATAATTAAATCGTGTACATCTATTTGTAAAGCGTCACAAATAAGATTTAAGGTTTTTCCTCGCGGTTCACTTTCGCAATTTTCAATCCTTTGAATTGTTCTTAAGTTTACTTGAGATTGTTCTGCTAGTTCTTCTTGAGTTAGTCCTTTTATTTTCCTAGTCTCACTTATTTTTTTTGCTATCAAAGTCATTTTTTTCATATTTTAAATCTGCCTTAAAAATAATTATTTTGGTAAAAATTGATAGCGACTTTAGCTGTATTTTTAGACGACATTTGCTTTGTTGTTAATTGTCGTAAAGTTTTTTAATGTTTTACAACGTTTATATAAAGTGTCGTGCGACGTAGTCGACCGACAGGATTTCCGGCAGGGAATCCACGAGTAAATATACGTTTACTTTGGAAATTAATACCCAAACCTAAGCATGCATTTTATATGTTGTTAGGCAAAGTTTTTTACAAATTATGTAAAGTGAAAATCTGGTCTGTTTTATAACACTAAAATCTATACTGGCTATTAACAGAATGTACAGTTTTTAATTCCATCGTATTCGAATATAATTTCATGGCATCAAAAATGTCATTTAATTCATTGTTTGACAAAGAATTAAGTTTTATTTTGTTTAAGTTAGAGTTAATGTAATTTATGTTTTCAGAGGTTTAAAATTCGGAATTTGAAATCTCAAAATTTTCTTGAATATCAATAATAATCTCTATTACATTTTTATTTATTGTTTCAGTAGTTTTCCGAAGTAGATTATTCCAGACATAATTGGTTTTATCATCAAATTCTGTATCGTTCATTTCTTGGGTAAAATCTTCACCTCCAGTTAAGTTTATGTGTATTGCTTTAACTGTATTCGAAAAAGAGCGAAAAGGTCTTAGAAATCCTGTTCCCCACCAACCTAAAAACAATGCAATAATCGTATACCATATTGATAGGTAAACCATAACAAATTTATTTTTGATTGGATGAGCTCTAGAGTTAGTATAGACTTCTAAAAATAGGATGTTAATACAAATTTTAAAGGACCTATGTCTCATATTTAAAATAGATTTTTTCTTAAGAGTTGAATTTTGCCTAACGTTTAGCTATGAATTTTACGGGGCAGAAAATCCGCAGATTTTCGTATCGTCACAAGCCATAAGCTTATTGTTTTGTTTTTATTTTGCTAGTTTTAAAAGCCAAATTAAAAGGTTTGGCGATATTGTAAATATACACTTACCTCTCGAATTATAGACCGAAAACCGTGTTATTTATAGGTGTTGTTGGCAACTGGCTTTTCTTTTTTCAACTGTACAATTGATAGAATATGTAGAAACACAGCAGTAGGCATTAAAAAACCAGCAATTAAGACATAAGGGTAAGTCAATGCTTCAAGAGGCAATAAAGGTAATGCACCTCCATAGATTTCTGGTTTATAGACAGAAGTTAAGAATAGAAAGATTACACTGGCTAAAACTGTTAATCCGATATAATTCCAAACAAGTATGACCTTTCTCGAAAGCAGTTTTTTATTATAAACTAGAAAAGTAATAATTGGTGCTGTAAAAGCAAAAATCATATCAAAATTATATCCTTCAATTGAAACCTGATAATTAAAAATTCCTTTTGAGACAGATAACACGAACAGTATTTCTACTAAAATTCTAAACGACTGAAAATAGATTATCCATTGTTCTGGTATACTTTTAATCCAGTTTTTATTTCTGCTTTGGTATAAAAAAACTCCAGTAAAAATAAAAGATGGAACGATGAAGGCAATAGCAAAACGTGGAGGGAATTCATAAGATTTCAAAATGTCACTCGAAGAAAGAGCAAGAATGAATATTTGCCAAATAAATAAAGCGAAAGTCAAGATATACTTATCCTTTTTTGGATTGCTACTTGTATCATTTATCGCTTTGTAACCTATAATAATTAAAAATAGAATAGTTAATAAAGTCAGTCCAATGTAAGCTATTTTAAGTTCCATTTAATTCGTTTTTCTGCTTGATGCCAACGTTTAGCTATGAATAGGACGGTGGCAGAAAATCCGCGGATTTTCGTGTCGACACAAGCCATAAGCTTTTAAGTTTTGATTTTAATTTTGTCGTTTTAAAAAAGCCAAATTAAAAGATTTGGCGATAAATGTAAATATACACAAGCTATAAATTTTAAGCACCAAAACCCGTATTATTTATAGGTGTTGTTGGCAAACGTTATTTCAACTTTATACACTTTTTAGTATATTTAAGAACTTCCTCGGGGCCATATTCCGCATAATGGGATATATAGTTTCCATTAGAGTTAATGACTACAAAATTACCGTATTGAAATTCGAAGGGAAAAAATTGGTTTTCAATTATTCTATTTGAATCTTCGACCCAATTAATTTTGTCTTTGTGAAAATACTCTAAATTTAAATTGTTTGGATTGTTAACCCAAATCTGGTGAATATTTGAAAGTTTATTTAAACTTATCAAATAGTTTTTATTGAAAATTGTCCATGTAGATTTTTTGCTATTATTAAAAGTTTTTGGAGTGGAAGAAAGATAGTTAATTACTATTGTTTTAGATGAGTCTATATTTTTTCCAGACAATCGAGAAAGATATTGTCTTAATTGGCTTAATTTTATTTCATCTAATTTTCCTTGATTCGTTCTATTTACGAGCATTCCAATTATTAGAGAATCAGATTGAATAAATACATCGAGATTAACTTTATAATTTTTTTGTTTGTAGAACTTTTTTTGAGTTATTTCTTTTTTGTTAACATTAAAATATTTTCTGACGTATTCTTGTGAAAATGAAAAATAGCTAATGAATAAGTATATAATAAAAAGAGTTGTTTTCATTCTTTTGTTTTAATGTTTGCCAACGTTTAGCTATGAATAGTACGGTGCAGAAAATCCGCGGATTTTCGTGTCGGCACAAGCCATAAGCTTTTTATTTTGTTTTTAATTTTGTCGTTTTAAAAAAGCCAAATTAAATGATTTGGCGATTGAGTAAATATACACAAGCTATAGATTTTACAGACCGAAATCCGTATTATTTATAGGTTTTGTTAGCAACTGACTTTTAAGAAGATTCGATTTGAGTCTCAAAATAGTTTGCTTGGATTAGTTTTTTTAATAAAATAGCTAAGTTTTCATTTAGTTTAGCTATTTCCAAAATTCCAAATACTCCATTTCTTTTTGCTAATCCCTTTTCAATTAAATCATCTATTCCAAAATTAGTTTTAAATTTTATTTCGAATGAACGAATATCTAAACATATGTCACTAATTTCAGAAATCATTTCTTCATCAAGGTGTAGAGAGTGAACTTCAACTGTTTTTTCTAAATTTTCCCTTAGACTCTTAATTCTTTCCTTTTCTTTTTTGATTAATTCGAACTGTTCTTCAATTGAGAGTTTTTTAAAGTGCTCAATTATCATTAGGATTATTTTCGGATAGTTAATTTTATTAAAGACATTAATTTTAATGAGACCTACAAAACGAAAATTTTTCAGGTCTTTTTTTGTTGTAGTTATTGATATTTGTTCTCGATATAATTCTTCATTATGATATGGAGAGTAGTTTAGATACTCACATATTTCTTGAATTACATAAGAAATTTTTCTAGCAATGAATTTTTTGTTTTTTTTGTTAAGTTGTCTTATTGTATAAATTGGAATAAATTTAATTGCTAAAGGAATACTTAGAATAAAAAACATTGAGCTAACTAAAACATTTAGCCAAAAACCATCCCAATCGAAGGTGTTAAAAAATTCTGTCATTCTATTTAGATTTCGGTTTGTTGCTAACGTTTAGCTATGAATTTTACGGGGCAGAAAATCCGCGGATTTTCGTGTCGTCACAAGCCAAAGCTTTTAAATTTTGATTTAACTTTGTCGTTTTAAACCCAAATATTATAAGTTTGGCGACCTGGTAAATATACACTTTCCTTAGTGATTACAGACCTAAACCCGTATTATTTATAGGTGTTGTTAGAAAGCGTTTTTATTTAAGGTAATAGAGGATTTCGGTTTACCAACTTGGTTCTAGATGTATAATTTATTTATTAAGTCTTTATAAAATTGAATTAGTGCAATGAGTACATTTTCTCGATTTTCAAAAATGATATTATATTCGGTATTAATTTCATAATGATTGTTGTCAACTGTACAGTGAATAATTAATTCAAATTGAGTATTTAAAGTGTATTCCTGTAAATGACTTAAATATATATTTTCAGAAATGAAATCTTTTAACTTTTCATCTTGACACTTGATTATGAATGACTTTTTATCTTTTCTAAAAAGCTTAAAGAAATGACTCCTCGTTCTAATTGAAAATTCTGATAGTTTATTACTCCTAGGTAAAATACATGAAACACTTCCAATATTCCCAAGGCCAATTTCATTTTTGATTTGTATTTTATGATTTTTATAATCGAGATTCAATAAATGAATATTATAAGGACTTCTTGAACCATTACCTGTGGAAACAGTTTCATTATTAAAATGATATTTACCATTTTCTTTTTTTGACAAGTCTAAAAAAAAGTCATTCATTTCCAGATAATTATTAATTACGCTTTAGATATAGTTTTAATGCTTTCTAACGTTTAGCTATGAATAGTACGGTGCAGAAAATCCGAGGATTTTCGTGTCGACACAAGCCATAAGCTTTTAGATTTTGTTTTAGTTTGTCGTTTTATAAAAGCCAAATCAAAAGATTTGGTGATAAATGTAAATATACACAAGCTTTCAAATTTATACAACAAACCCGTATTATTTATAGGTTTTGTTAGCGAGTCGTTGTTTTATTGTGTACTGATTGTCACGTTTTACTCCGCTTTGTGAGACTGTTTATCCCATCACGATTCCGATTAGTTGCTAAGCTTTTAAAATCTGCATTATTGCTCCGTTCTGCTTTGTTGTCGGTTTATCCAGCTACGATTTCACGTTGAATTTGAAGTCCGTTATTCAGGCTAATTTGTCTGGTTTTGACGTCTGATTATCCGCTTGGATTTTCATGTTTAATTTACGGTCAGATTTCGTTTTGATTTTGAGGGAAAAGGAGGGAAGCTTGATTTGTAGAATATGGTTCCATTTACAAACGGTTTAATGCTCGCTAACGTTTAGCTATGAATAGTACGGGGCAGAAAATCCGCGGATTTTCGTGTCGGCACAAGACAATAGCTTTTTGTTTTGATTTTAGCTTGTCGATTTATAAAAGCCAAACTAAAAGGTTTGGCGACT
>Ga0209291_1003577_pt1 | contig 11379 bp, 11 predicted proteins | sample GOMGulsemesocosm_FD_184633 | JGI IMG/M metagenome (GOLD analysis project Ga0209291, IMG submission 184633) | Methane-oxidizing microbial communities from mesocosms in the Gulf of Mexico - GOM9B Gulf of Mexico (SPAdes) (version 2) | ecosystem: Environmental > Aquatic > Marine > Cold seeps... | reverse complement strand
CAGCAGTACCTTCATCAGCTGTATCTTCACCAGTAGCAACACCAGCTATTCTTCCAACGACAGTGCCTTCACCAACTGTGAGTGCACCAACGGTAGCAACACCAGCTATTCCTTCAACGACAGTGCCTTCACCAGCAGTAGCATCACCATCAATAACATCACCATCAATAACATCACCATCAATAACATCACCATCAATAACATCGCCAACCGTGAGTGCACCAGCGGTAGCAACACCAGCTATTCCTTCAACGACAGTGCCTTCACCAGCAGTAGCATCAACATCAATAACATCGCCATCTATAACATCGCCAACCGTGAGCGCACCAACGGTAGCAACACCAGCTATTCCTTCAACGACAGTGCCTCCAACGACAGTGCCTTCACCAGCTGTAGCATCACCATCAATAACATCGCCATCTATAACATCGCCATCTATAACATCGCCAACCGTGAGCACACCAACGGTAGCAACACCAGCTATTCCTTCAACGACAGTGCCTTCACCAGTTATGGCTTCACCAACTATTCCTACAGCGACAGTGCCTTCACCTACTGTAGCGTCGCCAGCGATTCCCTCCGCAATAGGGGCATCATCAACTTCACCTGTAGAATCTTCTTTGACTATCGATAAGCAAACGGCCGTTACAACGCCGGTCTCGAAAGCGCCGTTACTCTCAAACAATAATCAGTTACCAGCTTCAACGCAGCTATTGAAGGAGATGCAGACTCCGAAAGAACCGCCATTAAAAGTAAACACGTTAGCCACAAACACCGAGACTGAAACCGGCAAAGCTAATGTAAATGCAGTTAAGACTGATGAAATTGGGACTAATACCTTCAAGGCTAATACCTTAAATGCTAATACCTTAAGCGAAAGGCAAAATGCCAATCAAAGTCCAGTGATTAACATTGAGCAGCAAAAGCCGTCATTATCAATCCAAAAGCTCAGTCATTTACTCGCGACATTACAACAAAGCCAACCAAATGTTTTTAACGATAAAAGCGAGAATACCGATAAGCCGCTATTACCTCACGGTGCAAATAATCCCTCTAACTCGTTGCCTCAAATGGAAGCAATTGACCAACTAAAGACATTAATCACCAAAGTGCCGCAACAATTACCAGGCATGAATCAGCTAATTAACCCTGCGCAACTAGCCCATTGCATCGCCCAATTTTCGACTTACTCACCGCTAAGTACATCCAGTGTCAACCTGTCTTCATTAGGGCCGTTAGCGAGTGCATTACAGTTGATTTTAGGGGCGAAAGGAGCAAACAGCGGCACCACATTATCCCCTGCGCTAATGCAACAGCTAAATAAAATACTCAAGCGTTCGGCAAAACCAAATGCTGCAATGACCCAAGCTTTGCAGATGTTAGGCAACTTATCGAGTCTAAAGCCACTAGAGGATGTCCTCACGTCCCTTTCTAGTCATATAACGCTATATCAGTATCAAAATTTAGAGAGCAACATCAATAATCATCCATTATTCTATTTCACATTGCCGACAAAGGAGCAAGGGATTGACCAAATTGAAGGCGAAATTGAACACCAAGAAGACAATGATGATGGAGAAAAATCTTGGCGTTTAACCCTGCTACTTCCGGTTGGCGAAAATCAAAAACTCAAAGCCGTTGCAGCTTTAAAAGCACAGCAAATCTCACTGGAATTTACATGCAGCGACAACGCATTGCTCGCGAGAGCAAATAGCTACCAGCAGTTTTTGAGTGAGCGCTTTGAGACGCTTGGTTTTAGCGATACCAAGATCGTATGTAGTCAGTCGGAGATTGAACAATCATTATTGAAAAGACCGAATCAATTAGTGGAAATCATAGTATGAATAATGAGAGTAAAGATCCCAATAAAAGTGCTGTAGGGTTAAAGTACGATGCTGGCAGTGCGCCCAAGATTATTGCTAAAGGTTACGGTGAATTAGCCGACGAATTGATTGAGATAGCAGAGCAAAATAATGTCATGATCCACCAAGATCAAGAGCTGGTTAAATTTTTACATCAGCTCGATTTAGGGCAAGAAATACCCAAGGATCTTTACCTGATCATCGCTGAATTAATTGCCTTTTCATTTGTATTGCAAGGGAAATTCCCAGAAAACTGGAAAGATGCCCATCATACAATTAATACTAAAAGTTAAGGCTATACCATTTTCATTAATTAAGCGGTCAATTTTGTGAAGAGGATAAATGCATCAAAGCAACACATTTATTTACGTAGGTAGTTATTCTACAAAGAAAATTAATAACACCGCGATGAAGTGTTTAAACCATGAAAAATAATTAGATACTTAATGGAACTGGCATTATTACTTCTATTATTCGTGTGATCACGACTATACTGGAACCAACAACGATAAATACACCAAGGCCGACATGGAAATATCATTAATTCAGCAGTTCACCGTGGTATTTTCTATCGCAAGTCTCTTGATGTTTATGACTTACCTACCAAATAATCATCATGTCCCCGGTGTAAAACAATGGGGACTCGCTTTAATATTATTTCCTGCTGCCCATTTTTTGTTTTATCAGGCGGATACGTTATCCGTTTTCTGGTCGATATTTGTTGCTAATATCTTACTCGCGAGTGCGCTGGTATTTATCACTTGCGGCACCCGATTATTTTACGGTTTTCATAAAAACAACCTTATCATCGGTATTTTTCTTATCAGTATCGTTATCGTGATTTCATACTACTTCACCCTTTATTCGCCAGATACGACAATGCGCAGAATCTTACTGTCACTGATTGGGTTGTCGTGTTTAATCACTATTATCTTTAGCTTAGTTAACGCCAAAATTTATCAAGGCAAGGCAACAAACTTCTTATTGTTCATTTGCTTAATTGTAAGTTTCACTCTGTTTATCAGAGTATTTTTAAAACTACATTACACTGACCAAGAACTACAACAGCAAGTGATCATTGTGCACCAAGCGATTGAGTTAACGATGTTATTAATCGGTCTCTTCTTTGCCGTCGCTTTTTCATTATTATGCCAATCTCGATATAACCATTACCGCAGGGCGTTAAATGTAAGTCATCACAATGAAGTGGCGCTTCAAGGACTCTTTATGAAAACCCTTGAATCAGACATAAGCCACCCCTTACAGGCGCTAGAGAAGGCAAACCTAGATTCCGACGTGCCTGCCCCTGAAATGATTACGCTACAAACACAACGTTTGCACCAATTAACTCGTGATGTCTTTGGCAATATAGAAAACTGTACAGCAAACATTGGTTACACAAGAATTGAAGACTGGTTGACTCAAATATTACGCTCGCTCCAAGCATTAGCTAATGACAAAAACATCTACTTATCATTAAATTTCCCTGATCCTGTCGGTCCTTGCTATCTGCTAGAACAACATAAGTTAGGGATCGTTATCACTAACTTATTTAGCCAGTTAATCAGCATGAAGCACTCTGGGGTTATTACATTAACCGTCCATATTAAACAATCATCCTCAACACGGGATGCCGCGCTTATCCACTTTGATTTTTGCCAAGAGCCAAATGCTAATCAAGATGTCTTTAACCAAGCGACCTTTAACAAGCATCATAGCAGCCAACATTCTCTAAGGGTTATCTCATCACTCGATAGCCAACTTGAATTCGTCAAAAATAATGAAGGAAATAATGTTATATCCTTTGAGATATACGCCAGTGAAGGCCAGGATACCGATATCCGTTATCAAATTCCTCGTTATAGTATTTCACCAGTTAACAATTTGGACATTATTCTACTTAGCCATAATAGTCATACCCAAACAATCATCTCAGATGACCTTAACAGCAACCACCACTACCTCGATATTGTCGAGAACATCGATAACCTTTTAATTCGATTAAAGGCCTCGACCTACAATGCTATTATTATTGATATCAATGCCAATGAATTCGATTCATTAGATGCCCCTAGCAGGATAAAAAAACTTGGCGGGAAAAATCTCGACGTACCAATTATTGCGTTAACGAGCAATGTATCGAGCATGGCTAAGTCCGATTTAGCCGAGGAAGGACTCACGACATTAGTTGCAAAACCTATTCAACAAGGTTCACTACAACGTGCTATTAACTCAGTGGTCAAAGTTCAACAAGCTAAAGTAGCAAACGACAACAACCTAACAGAGCAAGCATTAGTACAGTCCCCCCAAGATATTGAGCTTGAATCGCACGTTCCTACATCGCCTAGCAACATGTCTGCTGCCTCTTCATTGCCGCATCACATCCAACAGCGCAAGAACGGTGATGTGGTCAATCAAGAGAGTGAGCAACAAGCGTTAATACAACAACCAATCTTCAACCCAAATGCCTTGCCATTGTTGGCGCTCAACACTCAAACCAATTCGCTAATAGAAATTATTAAAAGCACCAATAAAGAAGCTAATCAATTACTTAGTCAAGTTAAGCAATACCTTAACGGCCGAGACCACGCTAAATTATCACAAGCGATGTATATGTTAGCCCTCTCGAGCGATAAGCTTGGATATGTCGCGTTAGCAGAATCATTACTAACCACCAATGTGAAGGATATCGAGGGCACTGGCGACTCCGAGTTTTTACGCTTTGAGCACTTGCTACTAGAGTCACAACGCTTACTTGCCGTCCATCTAAAAAGTTCAAGCTAATACCTGCGCGAACTAGTTGCGCAAAACACATAAAATAAGTATCCTACGCGGCCATTTCTTTATTGGATTTTATAATGATAGGTTTTGATTACGGCACATCAAATTGTGCTGTTGCGACAATGGTTAGTAACACTCCGAAAATGTGTAACTTAGGTGACCATGGTAAATTCATGCCCTCGACACTTTACTCTGCGAGTCGGGACACTATCGTTAATTGGCTTAGTAAAGAGATCCCTCAAGCGCAACGTACTGCCTTTAATCAGCAGCGCCAAATGCAGCTCAATAAAGGGCAAAGCACCTTACGTGAATTGGCGTATGACGACATTTCTGGCGAATTGAGTTTTGGTCAGCAAGCACTTAAGCATTACCTGGAAGATCCAGAAGAAGGCTATTACATCAAGTCACCTAAATCGTTCTTGGGTGCTAGCGGGCTTCATCCTCAACAAATTGCACTATTTGAAGACATCGTTGCAGCGATGATGAGTCATATAAAGACCAACACCGAAAATGATTTAGGCCGCGAAGTTACTCAAGCGGTGATCGGCCGTCCGATAAATTTTCAAGGGTTACAAGGTGAGAAGAGTAATCAACAAGCGATTGAAATCCTCACTAGCGCTGCCAAGCGTGTCGGCTTTAAGGATGTTGAATTTCAATTTGAACCGGTAGCCGCAGGCTTTGAATTTGAAGCGACACTCAGTAAAGAGCAACGAGTGTTAGTGGTTGATATTGGCGGTGGTACTACCGATATATCCATGTTACTTATGGGTCCTAAGCTATCTCCCCTTATCGACCGTCAGCGCCATTTATTAGGCCACAGCGGTCAACGAATAGGTGGTAACGACTTAGATATTCAATTAACCATGCGCGGCCTGATGCCAAGTTTAGGACTCGATAGCTTGGCCCTCACCGGTAAACCAATGCCAACCAGCTTTCATTGGCAGGCGGCGTCAATCAACAACATTAACGATCAGACTGACTTTTACAGTGGCGCCAACGAGCGTGCATTAAGAGAGCTCGTTAAACAAGCAGCCTCTCCTGAGTTAGTCGCTCGATTGCTTAAGGTACAACAAGAAAAGTTAAGCTATCAATTGGTCAATAGTGGTGAGCGCGCGAAAATCGCGTTAACGGATAGTGAAGAACATCAGGTCGATCTTAGCTACCTAGGCGATGGAATTTCAGCGCAAGTAACGCGTGACACATTGTTACAGGCAAACAGAAGACATTTACAAGCCATTGCCAAGCTCATCGACCAAACAATAGCGCAAGCAGGTTGTCAGCCGGATGCTATCTTTGTTACCGGTGGGAGTGCAAAGTCACCTGTATTACATCACTTTTTACAGCAACACTTTCAACAGACACAATTAATCACTGGGGACCATTTCGCGAGTGTAACAGCAGGACTAGCCCGTTGGTCACAACGCATATTTAGCTAGTAATGATCGGGCGATTTTTTTCCAATAGCCGTCGCCCACGAATAAGATGGTCAATTACCGCTAGTTAGCAGCAACTAAAGTGAGCTGCCTGCGCTGATTTAACACTCACTCCATAAGCGCACGAGATTGTGATAGATGCCTGTTAAGCACGTCACTTTATCATCGCGCCGCCGCGTTCAACTGTGAACGGTTGGCTCTATTAAAGATACTTCGCTAAAAGTTAAACTTTCACTTAACCTGCATGTGCGGAAAATTAGTCATTCACGCTAAATTTTCGCCATAAAATAGATTAATTAACCTGTAAAGTTTAAAAGGGAAAACTTAAAGCACTGTTTTAACTGCTTTAATTAATGGCATCATCCTTGCTTCTTTATCTGTTTTCCAATCCAATATATAAGGATATATTATGACTGTAGCCGCCAAAGACCGCCCAATATCCGCCGTGCGTGACGAAGTTATCGACCGCCTGATCATGAATTATAGTCATGGTGAAATTTCATTACAGGCATTTGAGTCGCGTTTAGATCAAGCAATGGACAGTAATGATGCCACCGTGATTAGCGAATTAGCACAAGACTTACCACTGTCAATTAGTAGCCAATATCAAGCCAAGAAGAAACATGCCCTTGGTACTCATTACCAACATAGTGATGACCACAAGGTCGAGAAAATTGTGAATATACTAGGTGATAACAAGCGTCGTGGCCAATGGCATGTACCGAAAGAAATCACGATTTTCACGGTGCTTGGTAATGACACGCTCGACTTTACTCAAGCATGCTTTTCACACGACAACGTAAAAATCACCATAAAATGCATCTTAGGAAAGGTCAAAATTGCGGTGCCAGAAGACGTTAATGTTCACAGTAATATCAATTGCATTGTTGGCAAGATTGATAACAACAGCAATGTCGGATTTATCAACGATGCCCCAAGTATTACCATCGAAGGCAAGGTAATATTGGGCAACTTAGACATTAAGATACAGCAACCAGTCAAAGAACGTTGGTTACGTTTTGCCGATAGTCTTAAAGCGCTATTCAATTAATATCAGTATTAACACTGACCTAGCACCTGCAATTTCGCTTTAATATAGTCGCTGTGATTAACATAAATAAGATCAGCGATTTTTCGAATGATATATTCTTCATGTCCGTCTAACACACCATCGGCATAAGCCACTTGCCACATTGCTCGAATAAAATCGACCCGATGTTCTCGTCCCAATTGCTTCGTTAATACCGCGGTGAATTCTTGCATTGAAATAGCGTCTTGCTGCTGTGTTTTAGCCTGGGAAATCAGTTCATCAGCCTGCAGTGATGTTAGATCAAATGTTGTTTTGACAATTTTGTTGATCGTGGCTTGCTCAGCATCATCGATAGCCATGTCAGCGTTAGCAACTTCATACAACAATACTGTTAGTGCGAGCTCAGGGGCGATTGACGTTTCTTGTTGTTGGATAACTGATTCGAACATATTACGAAGTGTATTTAGCATTTTCATCCCATATTTAATAATATCGATTGTAGTCCTACAGCATACAACGCTTCAAGTACACTAGCCTAGTGGAGATAGTTATTATAAGGGGATTAACAATATAAGCTGACTACCGATTAGGTTTAATCACTTTGATGATGGTGCCGACAAGCCACTTGGGATCGCATTGCCCCATCGCACTTTCACTAACGCTGGCAGGGTTGTCGCCACATAATGTCAACATGCCACCTTCAGACACACTAGCGACTCGCTTAACGATGTCGCCAAAGCGTGGATGAGCCACAAAAACCACGCTACCGACCTTGGCCTGGCGCCAACAATGCAGTAGTAGGAAACTACCATCGACGATGGTAGGCGCCATGCTGTGTCCAACAGCACGGCACAACTTAAATCCGAGCAAACTTATTTCACAACGGGGTAGATGACCGACTCAGCAGGCGGATATGGGGACGTCGCTTGGTATGTTTCGATGCCCTTAGTCGCCCAGAACACCTCTGCAAAGCGATTAACTTTGTTGAGAAGTTCAACGGTTATATCACGATCTATATGCTGCTTAGCCGCCGATGCCGCCAGCATAATAGAATGGGTTAATTGATGAATTTCAGGAAATTTTTCAAATTGAGGCTGTTTAAAGTAATCTCCCCAAATAATGGTAACTTCACGTTTCACCTTAATGCCATGCTCTTCTTTCTCATTAACTAAGCGAATAAACTGCGCTTGCTCTTTAACCGTTAGTTGTTCCTTTTGGTCTAGCTCATCTAATAAATCAACCAATCGAATCATGGTAAGTACAGCGATCTGCGCGCTCATCGGATCGTAAATCTTGCACGGAATATCACAATGAGCAGACAGTGACGTTATCGAACGATCAGTCGTTAATTTTTCAAGTAGGTTAAATAGCATTATGACTTATCCTGATTAGCTGATTGTGACGCCTTAGCCTTGCGACTAAAATGATGATAAGCAATCGCCGCTGCAATGATCACAGGTGCTAGCCACAATAGATGGATTAAGCCGGCATCGCTGGCACTATGATCATGACCGCCATGCGACCATGCCAGTTGGGAAAATAAAGTCACGCTACACGCTACTAGCGCTTTATTGATGAATGAAAGCTTCTTCATTGGTACTCCTAGATTGGATTGGTTAATGTAAAACTTTGTTAGGGGCTAGCAACCATTCTTTAGTCGCCTGTAGATGCTCTAAGCATGAGCTACAGATTGGATAGCGGCGGCTAAATTCCAATAATGGAAACAGCGTGACTTTTATCGCGCGATACAGCATCAGCTCAGACTGATCATTGAGCTCACTTTCGCGATATAAGGTCAATAATCGATAGTGCGGTAGCGTTAAATAGCGCAGCGCGACTTGTGCCTCACCTTGAGCCTCAAACAACGTTGACAAATTATGTAAGCTAGCGACCCACGCTAATAACAATTCAACATTATCAATGTCTTGTTGCCACTCTTTTTCAATTGCACTTTCCGCTTGATAATAATAATTCTCGGCCTCTGTCCAAGCCTGCTGATCGAAACTATCGTTACCGCGTGCGATTAATGTTTGCCACGATGCCATATCGCCCCCTTAAATAATTATGATTACCATTTGTAACTGATAATCATTATCATGTAAAGTGTAATTTTAATTAATGGAGTCAACGATGAATAAAATAGTTACGATTATTACGTTAGCAATGGTGTTAATTTGCCCAACATTGCAGGCAAAGCAACATACAGTGAAGTTACTAACAAGCGGCAGTAATGGCCAAATGATGATAATGGAGCCCGCTGTAATCAGCATAGCCCCTGGCGATAGCATCAGTTTTGAACCGGCGGATGCGTCTCATAATGCTGTGTCTGATAGTATTCCCGATGGCGCCACAGCGTTCGCCACACCTTTTGGTAAGACACAGTTAGTCACCTTTTCAGTCGAAGGTATCTATGTTTATAAATGCCAGCCGCATTTACCGCTTGGGATGGTTGGTGTGATTAACGTTGGCAAAGCAACCAACGTTAAACAAGCCCGTGATGCCTTAATCGCGCTTAAACCTCAGATCATGATGAATAAAGAACGAATAGATAGCTATTTGGCGGCGCTGAACTAACGGTGTTGTTAATTGTTCCCCCACAGCCTAATGCTGCGGCAAGTTAATTCTTTTCGCAGCATTCAATAATCGCACCATCACCGCTAAATAATGGATCAAATACAACCTCACTTATCTCAACATTGCGCTAAATGCGCACGAGCAAATCACACGCTATTTTTAATTAACTAATCCTCTCTAATGAAAATTTCGTACAAAACCTTTACAAAGCAGAATCCCGTCTATACTTAGTTAATCGCATCAACAAACGTATCCTCCTAATATCAACAATTAACAATGGTGTAGCCATGAAAAATTTATCGATTCAATTTAAGATCCTCTTAATTCCAACTGTTGGTGTTATTGGCTTTTTAGTTTACTTAGCCATTACGTTCACAACCATGAGCACCGCAGAAAAACTATTGGGTCACGCTCAACAAGTTGAATTTCCTATGCTACAAGTGGCCGATAAAAGCTTAGTCACCTTAGATAAAATTAAGGAAACTCTGGGTAATGCTGTTACAACAGGCGAGGCAGAATTGTTGGTTACCGCTGATGAATTAGCCGTTGAGTTAAGAAATCTCCTTAATAACAGTCTGGATTTAAGTGGTGAAAACCGCGAAACCCTCTCCAGTATCTTAAATGCGTTTGAACGCTATTATTCGACCGCCTCTAAAATCTCATCAGAGCTTGTTGATGGCACCGCCGATTTTTCTAAAATGGCAGCACGCAGCAAAAGCATGGCGCAAGAGCTAAATACCCTACAAAGTTTGCTTAATCGCTTCCAATCAGATCAGGCGAATGCATTTGATAGTGCGCTTGAGCAAGTGATTGCATCGTCGCAACGCGCCTCAACTGTGGGCCTTATTGTTGCCATTGTCACCATTACGATTTTATTTGGGGTCGCTATCCCTATTTCTAATGCGATAAAGCACAACATCAGAGACATAATCGATTCAATGAAAAATATTGCCCAAGACAATGGCGATTTAACGGTGCGATTAAAAACAAACAGCACCGACGATATTGGCGAGCTAGTGTTCTGGTTCAATAGTTTTATTGAGAAACTGCAAGGTGTCATCAGTGATGTCGTCAAAACGGCCCTGCCGCTCGCTGAAACGGCTTCAACCATTCGAGAGCTATCTAAGCAATCGATGACAACGTTTGATAATCAAAAGCAAAGTGTCGAACTATCGCAATCATCAGTAGAAGACATGACCCACAGCGTAACGTCAATTACCACCAATGCCGCCAGTGCCGCAGAGGCTGCGGTTAATGCCAACATCGAGGCAGAACGAGGTAAGCAAGTGGTCGAAAGTACCGTCAAAGACATTAAAGAGCTTGCTGAAAATATTAATGACTCTGCCGACACCATCATTAAATTAGAGCAAGATACTAACCGCGTTAATGTCGTGCTCGAAGTGATAAAAGGTATTGCCGAGCAAACCAACCTCTTGGCGCTAAATGCCGCTATCGAGGCGGCGCGTGCCGGTGAACAAGGACGTGGATTTGCGGTAGTTGCCGATGAGGTACGAAACCTCGCATCACGCACCCAAGAATCTACCGAGGAAATAAACTTGATGCTTGGTCAGCTGCAAGCAGCAGCACAAGCGGCAGTATCGATGATGGATTTATCAAAACAGAAGGTGGATACCAGCGTCGACAGTGCCAATATTGCCGGTGAAAACCTTGTCGTAATAACAGATACCGTCAATACCAT
>Ga0209291_1003572_pt1 | contig 11386 bp, 11 predicted proteins | sample GOMGulsemesocosm_FD_184633 | JGI IMG/M metagenome (GOLD analysis project Ga0209291, IMG submission 184633) | Methane-oxidizing microbial communities from mesocosms in the Gulf of Mexico - GOM9B Gulf of Mexico (SPAdes) (version 2) | ecosystem: Environmental > Aquatic > Marine > Cold seeps... | reverse complement strand
TCATTCATAGTTCTACCTATGCAAATATGCAGTCGTTTAACACTAGAGTTGTTGGTGGTGCTTTTTTTCTTTCTCTTTCTCTTGGAAGTAGTATCATTTACAGAATACTTCGTCACTACCGCTCCTCGTAATGACATGTCATTTCGAGTGAAATACAATGAAGTGAAGTAATCTGTAGGAATAAAACGTAGCTACTTAGGTGTGCTCCACAGGTACTTGCATAACAATTGAAGTTCCTTTGTTTATTTTAGAATCAATATCAAAAATCCCTTCCATATTTTCAATACGTGCTTTTATTTGGCTTAATCCAATACCAGAAGAAGGACTTATTTTTGAAGCTTCAAACCCAACACCGTTATCCTTTATAGTAACGTGTAGGGTGTTATTTGTTAATAAAAGTATTACAGAAGCCTCTGAGGCTTTACTATGCTTCATGATATTATTAATACATTCCTCAATAATATTATGAATTTTAATTTCAAAACTTTGTTCAAAACGTGGTATTTTATCTTCGCTTTCTAGCTCAAACTCTAAATCCTGGTTGCTGTATTTTTCACACATATCATACACAGCATGTTCCAAACCAAACTTTAATAATACTGCCGAAATTAACTTATGCGACAGGTCACGTACTTTTCCTGAGGCTTCATCAATTATGCGTTGCGATTTATCTAACTCTGTAATAGGAGTATTGGCTTTTTTTTTAACTACTTGTAAATGCATGTTGGCAGAAGAAAGCAGTGCACTAACACTATCATGCAGGGTTTGTGCAATTTCTTTACGTTCTGTTTCTCTACCGTCTAAAGTAGCGTTTAATAGTTTCCTTTGGTTTTTTTCTTGCAGTACGCGTAATGTTTTTTGTTGATTTAGTTCTTGCTCTACTAAGTTTAACGACAGGTTTTTAGCTTTTAGTTTAGTGTTACGGTACAATACCGTTCCGAAAAGAATAATAACTAATGATGTTAACCCAGTGGCAGCTAAAAGGTATTGGCTACGTTCTTTTTCTTTTTCTGCTTTTACGGTATTTATTTTTTCCTCAGCACGGGCTTTATCTTCATTGTACTTAGCTTCTATAGTTCTTATTTCTGTAGCCCTTTGTTTCTTTGTTATTAGTTCAGAAATTTCACTTTGTTTCTCTGAATATTCATATGCCTTTTTGTATTGTTGGGTTTGTTCATATATATATCCTAGATTACCAGTGGCGGTTAGCCTATTATTTAAATACTCTAATTGGTTGGAGTCTAGTGCTTTTTGATTAATCTCTAAATAAATATCTTCAGCTTTTTGGTAACTCTCCTCACGAATATATATGAGCCCTAATTTACTTGAAGCGCTCAAATATTGATGAGAATTTTCAGAAAACAATTGTTTTTTTAGTTCTATTGTTTTGTTAGCAAAATATTTAGCTGAATCAGGTTGGTTGTAATCGGAATATATAAAAGCCAACTTATCGTAAGTGTGTGCTAAGTTATTTTCAGCACCTTTTACAGTTTCAAAATCTAAGTTTTTGTTATAATAAAAAAAGATACTATCCTTTAGGTTTAAAGCAACTTTTGTATAGATCGAATCACGATAATGTAGTATAAATTTATGATGAAAAATTCTACCAATTTGTACATGGTCTTCAACCAAAGCTAGTGAATCATTGTTTTTTAAATTGATGCGATATGACGCTCTAAAATAAGGAAGTGCTTTGTCAAATTCATTTTGTCGCCTTAATATGCTACCGGTAAGAATTAACCATTTGGTTTTTTCTTTTGAAAATTCAGGAAATTCGTCATTTTTTTTTAAGCAAATTGGTAATGCTTCTTCATATTGACTATTAATGATTAATTGTCTGGTATATGTATATAAAGAGTCTTGATTGATTTGTTGTTGCCCAAAACAGTAACACATTGTAAGTGTAGTTAAGCTAAAGAGTAGGTATTTTTGTAAGTTGGTTAGCATTCAACTAAAATAGTTAAAAAAGAATAGCTTCACAAATAGGAGGTATGTAAGTTGTAATAATTTGAAATATAAAAAAATCTCTAACATTTCTGTTAGAGATTTTTTTATTAACCTTATAAAGGACCGTCTAAATTACCACTTGGTTGTGTTCTTCTTTCGGCAGTTCCAGGTTGGTCAAAGTTGAATTTAAAGTTAACCTCTTTGTTTCCATAGTTTTTAGAAAAACTGGTTTCTCCCTTTGAGTCTTCATCTATTGTAATAGTATTGGAGGTTCCAGCTAGCCTAAAAACAGCAGAAGCTTTTTTTGTTGTGTTAAAATTTAAAATGTAGTTACCGCTTTTGTCGCAAGTAATGCTGTAATCTTGTAATAAACTCATAATTATCGATAATAGTTAAATGGTTACTAATTAAGACTGCTTATATTATGTGCTTTTTGGGTATTCTAATGTAGTAAAAAAAAAGCAAGTAAGTTAATGGTTGAGAGTGTTTTTGCGGCGATTATTTATAAGAAGCTCTTAGTTAGGTAGTTAGTTAGCGTTGTGGTTTGAGTAAATATTGGTGTAATAAAAAAAGCCCTTTAATAGTGTTTTATTAAAAGGCTGTTCTGTATAGTTTATTTCTGTTAGTTTGCTACACTAAATCGTGTTTAATAGCATATTTCACCAAACCAATGGTGTTTTTTACTTCCAGTTTTCGCATAATGTTTTTACGGTGTGTATCAATTGTATTGATACTAATAGTGAGTTGTTCGCTAATTTCTTTAGTAGTAAATTCCTTAACAACCAATTGTAGTATTTCTAATTCTCGTTTGGTAATAGTACTTTTAGGTTTGTCACCTTTTAATACTCCATTAGTGTTAGAAAAAGAAGTCAGCATTTTATCTTTTATAGAATCGCAAAAATATTGCTCACCATTGAATACTTTACGTACGGCAATGGCAATGTTTTCACCAGCACATTTTTTTGATAAATAGCCATTTGCACCTAGGTTTAATACTTCTTTAATCAGTTTTATTTCGTCATGACTGGATAGTACAATGATTTTACAAGGTATTCCTTTTTTCTGAAAGTCCTTAAGGATGTCAATACCATCTATATCAGGCATGTTGATATCCATAATAACTACGTCAGCTTTATTAGCAGTAAGTCTTTCGTGAATGCTGTCTCCGTTTAATGAGAAACCAACTACTTCAAAGTCATCTTCCAATTTTAAAACAGCTAACAATCCATCAATAACTATTTGATGATCGTCTATTAAATGTATTTTAATTTTCCCCATAATTAAAAATGTCAATAAAAGGTTGGTTAGTCTTAACTAGTCACTAAATGTAGTGATTTTTATTTTATTAATTCAATGAAAAAAAAAATATTGCGTTTCATTGAGTGATTAATTAAAAAATCCGAAGCGTTAACTTCGGATTTTTTTACGCACTAAAAATAATACTAAGAAGTGTTTATCGTAATCGATCAACAGATTTTACAAGATCCTCATCCTTCTTTATTGCTTTGTTTGCCAAAACTAATAATACGATAGAAATGATAGGGAGAATCCCAACACCTTTCTCAGAAACTTGCATTTCTCCAGATGTAGTTAGTGAACTATACACAAACACGGCTAGTAATATAAAGTTTAATATGATGTTAAGCCGGTTAATAACAAACTGCGACTTTCTGTTTTTAAACATAAATATACTTGCCAAACTCATAACAGCTGAAATCATAAACCCAGCTAATACATATTGCTTGTCAATTGCAAATACAACAGCATTTTCAGTAGTACTCCATAAGTTAAAAACAAACGGCATAGTACCTGCGATTATTGCAGCTAGTACTAAGTATAATGATTGTATGCGTTGTATCATAATAGCGCAAAAGTAAGGAAACTAAAGGGTAAAATCATCAAATAATTTTAAAAAATAAGTAAGTACTTGATATTCATTAATTAATAATTTGTAAAAACCTATAGATTGGTTCGTTTTTTTTTTTGGTACACTATTTAAGCGCTTATTTTATGGTAATATGTAATAAAATGTGTATAATTGCAATAGCGATTGTAAATAAGAACAATCGATCTTCATATAAAAGTTAACCAGTTCGGTTAGTATTACTTCAATAAAAATTATCTCAATTAGATGTTTGAAATATCACAATTAAAAGAAAAGAAACTTGCTGATTTGCAAGAAATAGCTAAAGCGCTTAAGGTGCCGAAGTTTAGGACTTTAAAGAAATTAGATTTAGTATATAAAATTTTAGATACACAAGCAGAATCTGTTGGGGTTGCTAAAGAAGTAAAGACTTCTGATCCGATGGTTAAGGAGTTTTCTAAGGAAGAAGCCAAGCCAAAAAGAGCAAGAGTTTTACGTGATAAACCAGTGCGTAATGTAAAAGGTGATGGTGTAAAGCAAGAAGAGTCAAAAGTTGCTTTAGAGAATAATAAAGAAGTTGTGGTTGAGGCTAAAAAAGAGGTTTCGGTTGAGGTTAAAGTTTCAAGCGAGAGTAAGGAAGAGACGCCGAAAACTGATGAGGTGAAATTAACACCAATGCAACTTAGGGATATTAGAAGGGCTAAGCAAGCGGAAGCAAGAAAGAATGCGCCTAAAAAAGAACAACAAAAACCTAAAAAAACAGATAACAAACATAAAGGTAAAGACGGAAATAAAGATTTACGTAACCGTTATAAAGAGCCTGATTTTGAATTTGATGCTATCATTGAAAGTGAAGGTGTTTTGGATATCATGCAAGATGGATATGGTTTTTTAAGATCGTCAGATTATAATTATCTATCATCACCAGATGATATATATGTATCACAATCACAAATTCGTTTGTTCGGATTAAAAACAGGTGACACCGTTCTTGGAAATGTACGACCGCCTAAGGAGGGGGAAAAGTATTTTCCTTTAATTAAGGTTAGTAAAATAAACGGGATGTCACCTGATATTGTTAGGGACCGTGTTTCGTTTGAGCATTTAACGCCATTATTCCCCGATGAAAAATTTAAACTAGGAGAAAAGCAAAGTACTATTTCAACACGTATTATGGATTTGTTTGCCCCAATTGGTAAAGGGCAAAGAGCTATGATTGTTTCGCAACCGAAAACGGGTAAAACAATGTTGTTGAAGGAATTGGCTAATGCTATAGCTGCAAATCATCCTGAAGTATATCAAATAGTATTGTTAATTGATGAACGTCCAGAGGAGGTTACTGATATGCAACGTAATGTTAAAGGTGAGGTTGTTGCTTCTACTTTTGATAAAGAGGCGCATGAACATGTAAGAATAGCAAATCTTGTTTTAGAGAAAGCAAAGCGTTTGGTAGAATGTGGTCATGATGTGGTAATTTTATTAGATTCTATTACACGTTTGGCAAGAGCATATAATACTGTTCAGCCAGCATCAGGAAAAATATTAAGTGGAGGGGTAGATTCTAATGCCTTACACAAGCCAAAACGTTTCTTTGGTGCTGCTCGTAATATTGAGGGTGGAGGTTCGTTATCTATTATAGGTACGGCGTTGACGGATACCGGATCAAAAATGGATGAAGTAATCTTTGAAGAGTTTAAAGGTACTGGTAATATGGAGCTGCAATTGGATAGAAGAATTGCAAACAGAAGAATATTCCCAGCAATCGATTTAATATCTTCAAGCACACGTAGAGATGATTTATTGTTAGATGATAAAACAATCAAGCGTATGTGGGTTATGCGTAAGTATTTAACTGATATGAATCCTATTGAGGCAATGGAGTTTGTTAATGATAGAATTAAAATGACAAAAAATAACGATGAGTTTTTAATTTCTATGAATAGTTAGGGTACTCGTTGTAATACATATAGTAAAAGCGCTTTGAGATACCTTAAAGCGCTTTTTTTGTTTCGTGTGAGTGACTTGGTTTAATGATAAAAACCTTTAAAAGATGGGTTTTAAGCTGTTTGAGGTATAATACTGGTTTGAGGTGAGTAATTTGTTTAATGTTGTTTAATGTGTCCCTTTTGAGTTTTTGGAATGATATTTTTTAACAACTATTAAAATCAGTGATTTTTGAGTTTGATCACTTTTTGTACTTGGCTATAGATAACCAAAAAAGTCCTAATCTTTATATGCAAAGATTAGGACGGTATATTGTTAGACTAAAAATGCGTCTTAAAGAGCAGCGACGTGTTTCGCTAAGCTTGACTTTAAGTTTGCAGCTTTATTCTTGTGAATTACATTGTTTTTTGCAATTTTATCAAGCATAGAAACAACAGCAGGGAAAGCTTTTTCAGCTTCAGCTTTGCTTGTTAACTCGCGTAATGCTTTAATAGCGTTACGTGTAGTTTTATGTTGATATTTGTTACGTAACCTTTTAGCTTCGTTACTTCTGATTCTTTTTAATGCTGACTTGTGATTTGCCATTTTATCTGTGTTTTTTTTAAAATAAAAAAGTAGCCCATAGGAGAATCGAACTCCTGTTTCTAGGATGAAAACCTAGCGTCCTAACCACTAGACGAATGGGCCGTAATTTCAATTGATACTTGTAGTTTTTGCTACTCGTATTTAGTAGCCCGTAGGAGAATCGAACTCCTGTTTCTAGGATGAAAACCTAGCGTCCTAACCACTAGACGAACGGGCCAATTGTTTCTAATTGCGGGTGCAAAAATACAACTATTTTTGACTCCTGCAATAAACAATCAATCTTTTTTTTATTTTTTTAATATGCCTTTGCAAAAAGCACTCTTCTTTTTGATGGCTTCCCAGAGAACACGCATACTCCAGCCTCTTCTTTAGCGTCTAAAGGAATGCATCTTATGGTTGCTTTTGTAGCGTCTTTAATCAGTTCTTCTGTCTCTTCTGAGCCATCCCAATGAGCGGAAATAAAACCACCTTTTGTTTCCAAAATATCCTTAAATTCCTCAAAGGTAGTTACTTCGGTTGTATGGGTGTCTCTATAAGTTGCGGCTTTGTTAAAAAGAGAGCCTTGAATCTCATTTAATAAATCATTTACATGTGTACCAATTCCATCAATATTTTGAAGTGATTTTTCCTTAGTATCTCTTCTTGCTAGCTCAACTTGATTATTTTCTAAATCTCTTGGTCCAATAACTATTCGTACTGGGTATCCTTTTAATTCATACTCTGCAAATTTAAATCCAGGACGTCTAGTAACATCTGTGTCTACTTGAACACGGATACCAAATTGTGCTAGTTCTTCCTTAATTTCATTTGCTTTTGCTAAAAGGACTTCATTCTGCTCTTCTTTCTTTTTATTTAAGAAAGGAATAATGACTACTTGATAAGGCGCTAATTTTGGAGGTAATACCAGTCCTTCATCATCCGAATGTGTCATAATTAACCCACCGATAAGTCGCGTTGATACTCCCCAACTTGTAGCCCAAACATGTTCTTTTTTCCCCTCAGCTGTTTGGAATTGAACATCAAATGCTTTAGCGAAATTTTGTCCTAAAAAGTGAGATGTTCCTGCTTGTAATGCTTTACCATCTTGCATTAAGGCTTCAATAGTAAATGTGTCGTCAGCACCAGCAAAACGCTCGCTATCACTTTTATATCCTTTTATAACGGGCATAGCCATCCATTCTTGTGTGAATGTTGAATATACATCATGCATTTGTTTTGCCTCAGCAATGGCTTCTTGCTTGGTAGCATGTGCAGTATGTCCTTCTTGCCATAAAAACTCACTAGTTCTTAAAAACAAACGAGTACGCATTTCCCAACGTACAACATTAGCCCATTGGTTGATTAGTAAAGGTAAATCTCTATACGATTGAATCCAACTTTTATAGGTATTCCAGATAATGGCTTCTGATGTAGGTCTAACAATTAATTCTTCTTCTAACTTGGCGTCAGGGTCAACAATTAACTTTGAGTCATCTTCCGGATCAGTTTTTAATCTATAATGTGTTACAACGGCACATTCTTTTGCAAATCCTTCGGCATTTTTTTCTTCTGCTTCAAATAAGCTTTTAGGAACAAAAATGGGGAAATAGGCATTTTGATGTCCTGTTTCCTTAAACATTTTGTCTAATTGTTCCTTCATTAACTCCCAAATCGCAAAACCATATGGCTTAATTACCATACAGCCTCTAACACCTGAGTTATCAGCTAACTGGGCGTTTTTGACTAGTTCATTATACCAAAGTGAAAAATCTTCACTTCTTTTAGGTAGTTTGTTACTCATATACTGTATTTTGGCACAAAAATTGTGATAATGTTAAATATAAAATAGTTTCAGCAAAAATAACTATTTTTATAAGGTTCAACAATTTAAATTAAAGAGATATGAAAGATAATTATCAATTTAAAAGCAAGATGTTAGTTCTTGTAGGAGGATTAGCAAGTATTCTATTGGCATCTTGTGGTACATATCAAGCGGCTACATATGACGATGACGGGATATATAGTAGTGATAAACCTGTGCTTGTTTCAAATGAAACTGTAGTTGTAAAAGATAACGCTAATGCAAAGTACTATGAGGAGTATTTTGGTAAAACGGTAACTGATTATGGTGAGATAGTTGATGATGAAGTATTTACTGATGTTGATAGTTATAGCTCGCAAACTGTTGTTGAACAAGATACAGAAGTTGCTACTGAAAGTTATTCGGCATGGGAAGATGCAGATGATAACATTACGATAAACGTGTATAATTCAAGTCCGTACTATTATTCATATTGGCGACCATATAATTATTGGAACAGTTACCACTATAACAGTTGGTATTACTGCCCGCCATCATGGGGATGGTCATACAATTACTATGGTTACTACGGAAATCCATATAATTCATACGGATATTATGGAAACTCATACTATAATAATTATGGGTACCCATACTATGGGTATAGAAATGTTAACTATGCACATGGTAGAAGAAGAGGTTATGCATCAAATTCATATTATGGAAGAAATGCAAATAGAAGAGGTGTAAACTTAAGAGGTTCTAGAAGATCAAGTGCTATTGTAGCTCCTAGATCAACGCCTCGTGTTAGGCCAAGAAGCATTACACCAAGGTCAACGCCAAAAGTTAGACCAAGAAGCACTACGCCAAGATCAACACCTCGTGTTAGGCCAAGAAGTACTACGCCAAGATCAACGCCTCGTGCTACACCACGAAGTACTCCAAGATCTACACCTCGTTATACGCCAAGAAGTACTCCGAGATCAACGCCACGTGCTACACCAAGAAGCACTCCGAGGTCAACACCACGTGCTGCACCTAGAAGTACGTCAAGGTCAACACCTAGAAGTTCTTCATCAAGAAGAACTAGATAATAAAGTCTGAAATAGAATAGTCCTATTAATCTTTAATGGGACTGTTTTATGTAATATAAAACACTATGATATGAAAAGAATAGTACTTATTTTTAGTTTGATTTCAACCGTTGGATTTTCACAAAATATCAATGATGCACTGTTGTTTAGTGGAGATAATATGCAAGGTACCGCAAGGTATACCTCTATGAGTGGTGCATTTGGTGCTTTAGGAGGTGATTTTTCTGCGATAAATAATAACCCAGCAAGTAGTGGGGTGTTTAAAAATAGTTTGTTAACAGGTACTTTAGCAGTTAGTGGAGCTAGCAATGATGCTGAGTATTTTGGAACAAGGACTAATGAATCAACTTCCGATATAGCTATAAGTCAGTTTGGTGGTGCTTTTGTGATGAATAACACCAAAGAAGGAGCAGAGTGGAGTAAATTTGTTATAGCTATTAATTACCAACAAACTCAAAATTATGATAAGCAATACTTTATATCTGGTAAAAGCAATAACTCTATTAGTTCTTATTTTTTAAGTCAAGCAAATGGTTTGGAATTTCAAGACATTCAAATTTTATCTGGAGAGTATATTGAAGAAGCATATTTGAATATTGGATCTGCTTACGGGTATCAGCATCAACAAGCTTTTTTAGGCTATTATGGTGGGATAATTGACCCTGTTGATGATACAAATCCTACCAACACCATGTATGTGGGTACAGGAACTTTTACAACGGTAAATCAAGATTATTTTTATACTAATAGCGGAGCAAATTCAAAGTTTAATTTCAATTTAGCAACACAATATAAGGATGTATTGTATTTAGGAATGTCGCTTAATGGTAATTTTATATATTCAGAGCGAATTACGAGTATTAAGGAAACGGGTTATGATGCCTCTTCAGTACTAGACTTTGTAACTTTTGATAATATTTTAAAAACAACAGGGGCAGGGTTTTCAATGCAAGCAGGGGTGATTGGTAAAATTGGGAAAACATTACGTTTAGGAGCTTCATTTCATTCACCAACATGGTATGTCTTATCCGATGAATTGTCGCAGCGTATTAATTCTAATTTAGCAGATATAGATATTGGTTTTATTAATCAAAATCAAGTGACTATTTTTGAAGATTATAAATTGCGTACACCAGCGAAACTTACAGGGAGTGCAGCTGTTATTTTTGGTAAACACGGGTTATTGAGTGTCGATTATCATTATAAAGACTATAATAATATGAAACTGAGATCGAATACTGGTTTTGCAGATACTAATGCAAATATTAGTAATAGTTTGATGGGGACCTCTTCTGTTAATGTAGGAGGGGAGTACAGAATTCAAAAATGGAGCTTAAGAGCTGGATATCGTTATGAAGAAAGTCCGTATAAAAATAAAACAATTATAGATGATTTAACAGGATACTCTTTAGGGTTTGGGTATAACTTTGGAAGATCGAAGATTGATTTTGCTTACAGTCAATCAGGCCAAGATGTAAGTCATCAATTGTATGATACAGGATTAACGAATACCGCTAAAATTGATGAGTTAAATGTGGCTGTAATGGCATCATTTACATTGAATTTTTAAGCCGTAAATAAACAATTTCTCTTTATGTGTGTAAGGGGTGTAAATGTAAAAAAGGTCACTAATACGTTAGTGGCCTTTTATTTTCTATTAATTGGTTTAATAGTTTGTAAGCTTACCTACGAGGAAATTGACTTAGTTGATTTTATTTCAAATTAAATTAAATGACTTTTCGTCTAAATACCATTAACGAATTTACTTAATGATTATATCCCTGCCCCGATAACTATCTTGATACCTAAGTGAGGGTGCTAACTCCTTTATTTTTAATTTTGTGAGATGATGAAATGAATTAGGCATGAACTACTTTATGCACCTAATATTATAAAAGTTATTTATTCCGATGGATAACATTTTTGTTTAACGTCCCAAAATCACAACATAAAAAAAGCCTCACTATATGTGAGGCTTTTTTTATGTTGTATTAATATTTAATTATCTCTTCAGAGAGAAATGCGCTTTCAACTCTTTTTGAGTGCTATCATCTCCTTCAATATAAATAATCTTGAACCAGTAGTCTGATGCTGGCATTTGACTACCATTATATGTACCATCCCAACCAGCTCCATCAGGATCCAATTGAGTTAGCAATTTACCAAATCTGT
>Ga0209291_1003569_pt1 | contig 11392 bp, 9 predicted proteins | sample GOMGulsemesocosm_FD_184633 | JGI IMG/M metagenome (GOLD analysis project Ga0209291, IMG submission 184633) | Methane-oxidizing microbial communities from mesocosms in the Gulf of Mexico - GOM9B Gulf of Mexico (SPAdes) (version 2) | ecosystem: Environmental > Aquatic > Marine > Cold seeps | place... | reverse complement strand
TGTTTATAAAACCAAATCTTTCGATTTAATTTAATGTTCACAATTACATTGATATAATTTTTGGTCATTATATCTCTGCAAGTGCTCACACAGATTGCTTGAATAAATTGTTAAAGAGCATTGACAACAACACTTTGCGTCGTAGTCAGGCTGCGTATTTTACGCAAACCAGATTCGAAGTCAAGCACATATTCATGCTTTATTCAGGACGTTTAAAAAGTAACCTAAGTTATTTTAAACACCTAATCTGAACGACTGTTGCCGTGTCAGTGAGGTCGCATTATAGAGATCTAGCTTTACATGGCAAGCCTTTATTAACAAAACATGTAACCAGATAAAGAGATGCTCAGATAACAGTCAAAAAGACCAAATCAACGACCAAACAGCTCGATAAATAACATCCAATCTATGGTTACAATAGCCATCACTCCATATATCGATTATTTTATCCCTACATTTATTTCATAATGAAACTATCATGTCTTTACCTATCGAATATGTCCGCTTAAATCTATTAGTAGCAGAAAAAACCAAACGCCAACGACAATACAAAGCTCAACTCCTTATAATGCGCAGTGGCGATATCAACATTCGTTTAGGTAAAACACTTATCACACTCAATCAATCACAATCTATATGGTTACCGCACGACTGCTTGTATTCACTAGAATCAATAACGACCAGTCAGATTGATATATTATCGTTTTCAGCTCGAGTAACAATTGGTTTACCAACCCGCTTATATCAACGTACAACGCCTTCATTATTACCTTTATTAATAGATGAACTCACAACGATAGATAACACCAGTGTTCCGGCTCAACATTTATTTCAAGTATGCTTAGATCTGGCTCATAAATTAACAGAGCATGATTAAGCTAATATTCTTTTATGGGTAAATTGCGTATAATTAATTTTTCCATTATTTAAATCAATTATGTTTATTTTTAAATGCGAAGGTTTTAATCAAGAGCAAGCAACGATTCAAGTTACATCGTTACTGTGGACAGAATCAGGCGAAGTAACCTTTAGCGCTACTGATGATGACTTTGCCTGCTTACTACTAACACAGTGTAAAAGTGATACAGGTGGTTTTTTCAACCTACTCGCAGGTTGTAAGCCTTTGTTAATAGAACAATGGCTAGAATATTTAGAAGAAAAACAGTTAATCAAAAAAGTATCGCTAGAACAAGTCGATTATAAAGAAGCGGAATACCCGCTCAAACTCGCCTTTGATGATGAACATGCCAGTACATTACTTGATATGCTATACAAAATAGGTAATTTCAATCGTTTACAAGTTTCTCGCTATTTAAAGAATAGAAACAACATTACCTACCTATCAACCAAGTATGATAAAAAAGATTTACAACGTTATCAGCAGCTTGGTAAAGCAATTAATTTTATTCTCAGACTAAAGAAATAGTGCAAAAAATCATAACGAGTGTGCCTAAGTCTCCATACTTACTAATACTTATCAGCCACTTACCTTATGCAGCACTAAAGTGTGATAGTTAATGACTTTAAACCATAGCCAATGGTGTTAATCGAGTGTTAATATTATTACTTATTAACGACAATCGAAATAACACAAGGAAGTGGTGTTTTATGAAGAAGTTACTTGCATATATTGTGCTGAGTACTGGTCTATATGGATGTCAATCGACACCTAACTACAAATACCAGCCCACCAAACTAGATAATATGGCTATCGTACGTTATCAAACAATGGCAGATAATTATCAACATCTGAAATTTGATCGCTATAACTCTATTCTGACAGTCATTTACCAACTGCCAGCCAACAATCTCATCTGGCAACAAGATCAAATAGAAAAACAAACGCATAATACGTTATGTGAAAATAAAAATAGTACCATTTATCGATTGGCGCACAAAGATCATGTAGGCGTGACATTTGAGTATAAGGGCCAAGGGGGAAAAACATTAGGCCCTTGGGCTACAGATATCTGTGAATAAAACGGATATAGGTAATTGGTGTTCAATAACACTAAACACCAGTTATCTATTATGCGGCTGTAAGGTTTTTAATCACTTCTATTTGATTTACTGCATTTAATAATGCCGTTAGTGACGCAGTTAAAATATCACTGTTAACCGCAACCCCAATAACAGATTGTGTTGCAGTTTTCACTTGTAAATAAGCTATTGCATCGGCATCTGCACCTTTACTTAATGCATGTTCACTAAAGTTAACCACATCAAATTCAATATTAAAATGCTGTTTTAGTGCTTGCATAAAGGCAGTTAAAGCTCCATTCCCCTCACCTGTAATTGCTGTTAATTCGCCAGCATTTTTAAGTTGAGCCTGTATTTTATCTATATTGCCATGACTAACGTTATATTCCATTAACTTATAAACGTCATCACTACTTGCATAAGTTGATTTAAATAGTTGCCATATTTGCGGGATCATCAACTCACTAGCAGTTTCTTCCGATTTTTTTTGTACCACACTAGAGAATTCAACCTGTAACCAACGAGGTAACTGCACGCCATATTCTTGTTCAAGTAAATAAGCAATACCACCTTTACCCGACTGGCTATTAACACGAATTACATGTTTTAACGTCCGATTTAAATCTGTTGGGTCAATAGGTAAATAAGCCACATTCCAACTATCTTCAGGTTTTCTACGGTCTAGGCATTTTTTAATCGCATCCTGATGACTTCCTGAAAAAGCGGTATACACTAATTCACCAACATAAGGGTGGCGAGGATGAACTGGTAGCTTGGTGCATTCAGTTATAGTCGTAATAATATTATCAATATCGCCGAGGTTAAGTTTAGGGTTTATGCCTTGACTATAAAGGTTCATAGCCATCGTAATAATATCCATATTACCAGTACGTTCACCATTACCTAATAAGGTACCTTCCACGCGGTCGGCTCCCGCCATCACAGCAAGTTCAGCGGCCGCAACAGCACAACCACGATCGTTGTGAGTATGTACGCTAACGGTAATAGCCTCTCGACCCTGCACGTGATCACAGAACCATTCGACCTGATCTGCAAACACGTTAGGCGTCGACATTTCAACCGTTGCTGGTAAGTTAATAATGACAGGATTTTCTGGTGTTGGCTGCCAAACTGCATTGACCGCATCACAAATATCAACAGCAAAATCCAATTCTGTACCCGAGAAACTTTCCGGTGAATATTCAAACTGCCAGCAAGGCCCAGGATTCGCATCAGCATGCTGTTTCACCCATGTAGCCCCTTGCACGGCGATATCAATTATACCTTGACGATCTTTTTGAAAGACAAGCTCTCTTTGTACTGTCGACGTGGAATTATAGACGTGGATAATCGCCTGTTTCACACCTTTTAGTGCCTCGAATGTTTTTTCGATAAGACTTTCACGCGCTTGGGTTAGAACTTGAATCGTCACATCGTCTGGAATCTTATTTTCTTCAATTAACCAGCGGACAAAGTCAAAATCCATTTTCGATGCAGCAGGAAAACCAACTTCGATTTGTTTAAAACCCATTGCCAATAAAAGTTGGTAATAACGGCGCTTTTGCGCAACAGTCATAGGCTCAACAAGCGCTTGATTTCCATCGCGTAAATCAACACTACACCATTGTGGAGCTTGAGTAATACTCTTATTAGGCCATTTTCGATTAGGCATATTTAGGATCGGGAAGGATTGGTATTTACTATGGTTAAATGTAGTCATATTAAAGTCCTTTTACATATTTACAGTCACATCATCAATGATAAATTAGCGATCATCTCGCTTGGTAAACTAGCAACTAAGCACCACACTCAAGGCTTAATTACTGTATCCAAGTCGCATATGTAATAAAGATCTAAATTGTTTATCAACCATCACCGACACCAATATTTTTTACCCAAAGTTTATAATTAAAGTATACGTAAAAAGATGCAGATAATGATTGTTTTGTTTGTATGAATTACGCCAAATGAAGCAATCAATAACTAAAATATAAAACAATTAAGCTATATTTAACCAACTTTAGTTTTAAAAGTGCAATTTAAAGTTTAAATTCTATTACTTACCTCAGGAATGAGACAATCGCATAATGCCTCCTCCAATTTTTGCCAAGGTAACTCAATCATGCTAATTAATTCGATTTTGCTCGTTTCCAACTCACTGATAGGCATAAAGTCACATTCGCCATTAACACTATTTATCGAAAAACAGCCTTGTTCAGTCTTAATCACAGCTTTCAAACGCACCACTTCCAAAGGCTCTAACAATGTCGCTAGTGCCATTAAATTAAATATCTGTTGCGAATTGAAAATCCAGCCATAACTAAATAAACCCTGTCCTTCTCCATGATTACGTTCAAAACGCAAATCGGTATCGAGCGCTAACAACTCTTTTTCATGATGGTGATGTGCATGGCTATGCTTTAGATGCGCAGATAAATGTTGAGACCGGCGTCCATAATCAAGTGGCAACGCGAGGCTATCAATTGAAAGTTCACCGTGATGCGTCCAGACCACTGATTTTTTAGCTGGTAATAATTGCGCAGAAAAGTCCATGAAACGGCGCTTATCTTCACTATTGAGTTGCTCAGTTTTATTCGCCACAAGTACATCAGCCAAGCTGATTTGATCTTGAAAGTGATTATTTTCAACATATTTACGATCATTAAGATGTATAGGGTCAACCAAGCAAATAGTTGCGTTGAGCGCTAAAACATCACAGTAAAATTCACCAGATAGATCTTTAATTACTTGCTGTAAATGCCCAAGGCCTGTTGGCTCAATCAAGATACGATCAGGCTTGGTTTTACTGATTAACATATTCAATCCCATTTTCATAGGTAGTCCGGCTACACAGCAAAGACAACCTCCAGGGATTTCTTTGACAATAATACGCTGTTCTTGATTGTCTAACGTTTCAGTAAATGCAGATAATAAAGTGCCATCAATACCAATCTGACCAAACTCGTTAACCAATATCCCCCACACTTCACCTTCCGGTTTTTGCTTAAGTAACTGTTGGATAGCGGTTGTTTTACCAACACCAAGAAAACCAGTAATAATATTGGTCGGTATTTTATCTACTTGTTTCGACATTAAACGTCCTATGTATAATTACGGCGATCAAAAAATCACATTGAAACATCATAATAGATAAGGCATTTTTATAAAATAGGCAAGGATATGAAAATAGTAATTAAGAAAAGTAGCCAGTAAAAGGACAAAAGCGATAAGCTTAATATTACGAGATAAATATAACCGTGAATAACAGCTGACTACTCACGGTTATTAAATAAATAACCAAGTGATTAATCAATCAGTTCGTCATCATTCCAATCGTCATCATCATAATTACCACTTGCTAATGCCGCCTGTTCAATCACTTGCGCATAAGCGACAATAAAATCAGGCATCATCTCTAATATGGTATGCGTAAATGTTTCCCATTCACTTTGTTGTAATTGTGCAATTTGCTGCGCAGTACCAGCACAGGAAAAATAACTTAAGCACAGATACGCCATTTGCAATGCTTGATGCATTTCACTGTCGTCAGCCAGTGAGCTAACTAAACTTTCATAATAAAAAGCAGCACCAATCGCAAAACCAATCGACCAATCATTTAATGCTTCACCGGAGTTAAAGTTGTCTGCAAAATTAGTAGTCTCGATACACTCGGTTGGTAATTTAGCACCCGTTTCATAGACCTGTTCACTGATCTCGTTATAAACAGAGATAATCGCGAATAGTTTATCATCCGTGATATTTTGTGGTGCTGCACCGCCAAAGATCATATCCATCCAATCTTCAGTTTCTATTGGCTCAGGAGCAGCAACTAAACCAAAGAAAAAACCTTTCATTGCAATTAATGATAATGTTTCTTTTGGTGTTTCGTCACCAGATAGCCAATCTGATAATAATATTTCATCTTCGCGTGATAATGCTGAACCAGTCATATAAAACCTTTTCTTTCACAAATTTTTTGTCGTGTTATTGAGTGCTTAGTTTACTGGAAAGTAGGCAACAGTGATATTTATTCAATAGAAAGCTGATCTAAAATAGCGCACTCTGAAGAGTTATCGCCCTTACAAGAAGATGCTAATGATAATAGCGTGCTGTGCATGCCTTGTAATATTGCAATACGCGCTTCAATGTCGGTGATTTTATCTAACGTTAATGCCTTTACCTGGGCCGCTGTACGCTCTTCACTTTTATAGAGGTGTACTAATTCTTTACATTCTTCAAGATTAAACCCTGCATCTCGCGCTCGCTTCACAAAATTTAACTCATCAATAATGCGTTTATTATAATAACGATAACCATTATCCCCCCGTATCGGCTCAGAGGTTAAAGCAATACTTTCATAATAACGGATCGTTTTTGTTGATAAACCAACTTCTTTTGCTACTGAACTAATATTTTTCATCATATAACCTGCTACTTTACTGTTTCAAGGCAATCAAAATGGTGCAATCGATAATGCTTCAATATATTTATTAGCGAACAAACTTAGGCTGCCAACGCTTAATCAGTAGTGAATTAGACAATACAGCAATACTGCTAAATGCCATTGCCGCGCCAGCGATCTCAGGACTTAAATAGCCAGCGGCTGCCAACGGGATCCCGATAAGGTTGAAAATAAATGCCCAAAATAAATTTTGTTGGATCGTACGCCAAGTTATTTTCGAGATATCCATTGCTGCAGATACCAAGCGAGGATCATTTCTTAATAGCGTTATATTGGCAGTTTCCATCGCGACGTCCGAGCCAGACCCCATCGCAATGCTAATATCCGCCTGAGCCAATGCAGGTGCATCATTAATTCCGTCACCAACCATGGCAACTGTTTTTCCAAATAGTTGTCGGTCTTGGATGTAACTTGATTTGTTTTCAGGTTTTACCTGCGCATAATAGTGATCTATTTTTAGTGCTTCAGCAATTTTTTCTACCGCCATCGCATTATCACCACTCAGCATTATCGTATTAATTCCAGCTTGTTGTAACAATGTAATCGCAGCCCTACTTTCAACACGTAAGGTATCAGCTATAAAAACTAAACCAACAAGATGACCCTCTATTGCAATCCACATTTCTGAACCGGTATGCTCACTTAATTCAACAAGTAACGAATCACCAGCTTTAGTGCTAACGTCCTCTGCGAGCATTAATTCGCGATTACCAATCAAAACTTTGTCTTCTTCAACATTCCCCTTGATACCATGGCCGATGATAGTTTCAACTTGAGAGGCGGGTAATAATTTAAGTCGCTTGTCTTGTGCATAACTGATAATCGATTTTGCTAACGGATGTTCACTAAACTGTTGAACTGCCGCAGCACAGCTAATTAAAATATTTTCATCATAATCAAAGCAATGTACAGCGGTAACCTTGGGCTTACCCTGTGTTAACGTGCCAGTTTTATCTAACATTACATCGGTAATTTTATGTGCTTTTTGCAAGGTATCTATATCTTTAATTAAAATACCTTGTCGTGCAGCAGATCCGGTCCCAGTAACTAATGCTGCCGGCGTTGCAAGACCCAAAGCACAAGGACAGGCAATAACTAATACCGCTACAGCAGAAATTAAACCATTTTCAAAGTCATCAAAGCCAAAATACCAGACTAAAAATGTCAGCGTAGCTATACCCAACACAGCCGGAACAAAAATATTACTTATCTTATCAACTAATTGCTGAAAGGGAGCCTTACCCATTTGGGCTGTTTCAACAAGAGAGATAATTTTATTTAAGCTGGAATCTTTACCAACTGCATTTACCTTTAACAGTAAAACGCCAGTACCATTAATAGAACCACCAATAAGAGTTTGTCCAAGCAGTTTTAATACCGGCAAACTCTCCCCAGTGATCATAGATTCATCTAATTCACTTTGACCTTCAATAATGACGCCGTCTACCGGTACTTTTTCACCCGCAAGAACCCTAACTTCATCCCCAATGACGACGTCTTCAATAGGGAGCTTTAGCCATTCATCTCCACGTTTTACGTTAGCCACTTCAGGCCTTAACATCATCAGAGCATAAATAGCCGAAGACGTATTTTGTTTCGCATTCTCTTCTAAGTATTTCCCAAGACTTATTAAAGTAATAACAACCGCACTGGCTTCAAAATACAGCGCACCTTGTGCACTTTCACCTATCGTTAAAAATAAATATAAACTATAGAAATAAGCAGCACTGGTACCTGTAGCAACAAGAACATCCATGTTTGCACTACCATTTTTTAATGAATTATATGCACCTAAATAATAACGACGACCAATAATAAATTGGATAGGTGTGGCTAATAATAATTGCAGCCATACAGGAACGAGGAAGTTAATATCACTAACAAACATAGTTAGCATGCCAGCAACTAGAGGCAAGGTTAATAAAGCAGAGATGATCACAAATAGCAGCTGCTGCTTATTTTTTCTTTTGAATTCGACTTCTCTGGCCAATAAATTTTCTGTTTGTGACACCATACTCCCGCGATTAACAGTCGCGTTATAGCCTAGGTGAATGATCAAGTTAATAATATCCGCAGGAAGGACTGCACCAGAAAAATACGTTACGGTTATTTTCTCGCTCGCAAAGTTAGCATCAACGCTTAAAATGTGCTTGTTTACTAATAATTTAGATACGGTTTTTGCCGCGCAATTAGCACAAGACCAACCTCCGACAGAGAGTGATAATGATTCGGTATGATAGTAATATTTTTTATCATCTAAAATCGCTTTAACAGTATGACTTGTTGCGGTATCAGTTATATATATCTGTGCACTCTCAAGCGCAAAATTAACGCTAGCTTGAATACCGTTTTCAGCATTTAGCGCGGCCTCTAATTTTGATGCACAGCCCGCACATGACATACCATCGATAGCAATTGAAACTGTTTTAGACATAACGAAAAAACCCGATTAGTGATAATATAAGTAGAATATAACCTTTACCCTTAGTGTAAGGTCAAGGCGTTAATTTCGCGATTTATTATTCAAGAGTTTTGTAACATCTCGTAAAAACGCGATATCCCTAGCATTAACAACAATATTTTTGTGAATAATAATCATCATGTAAGAAAATTACTTATATAATTAGAGTACAGCTGAATGAAGCGCCTTAAAACATCTTCACCTGTCTGATATGTAGATTAATTACCAAATTCCATTTAGTAAAAGTGAAAAATAAAATCATGAATCCAACAGAAACGAATGCTTGGCACGCCTTACAAGCGCACTATTTAGACATGCAAAAAACAAATATCAGTACTTTGTTTGCAAATGACACTAATAGATTCGAACAATTCTCAAAGCAATTCAATAATGATATTTTATGCGACTTCTCTAAGAATATAATCACCCAATGCACACTGAAAAAATTAACCGCACTTGCACATGAGATGGATTTACCCGCAGCTATTAATGCGATGGTGTCAGGTGAACAAATCAACCAAACTGAAAAAAGAGCAGTATTACACACCGCACTTAGAAATCGCAGTAATGCACCAGTAATGGTTGATGGCGAAAATATAATGCCAGCTATAAATGCGGTCCTAATTCAAATGAAAGCATTTTGTCAGGACATCATTAGTGGAAATTGGAAAGGATATACAGGTAAATCAATTACAGATATCGTCAATATCGGTATTGGTGGTTCTGACTTAGGTCCATACATGGTTACTGAAGCATTAAAACCATATAAAAATCATCTAAACATGCACTTTGTTTCAAATGTTGACGGTACCCATATAGCAGAAACATTAAAAGGCTTAAATCCTGAAACAACATTATTTTTAATTGCATCAAAAACATTTACGACACAAGAAACAATGACAAATGCACACAGTGCACGATCATGGTTCTTGGCGAATGCTGAAAGTGAAGAGCATGTTGCATCTCACTTTGCAGCATTATCAACAAATGCAGTCGCTGTTCAAGCGTTTGGTATCGATACCAAAAATATGTTCGAGTTTTGGGATTGGGTTGGCGGTCGCTATTCACTTTGGTCAGCAATTGGTTTATCGATTGCACTTAGTATTGGCTTCGATAATTTCGAAGAGTTACTCAGCGGTGCACATGAAATGGATAAGCATTTTATTGAAACACCGTTGGAAGATAATATCCCAGTTATTTTGGCATTAATTGGGGTTTGGTATAACAACTTTTTCGGTGCTGAAAGCGAAGCTATTTTACCTTACGATCAGTATATGCATCGTTTTGCTGCTTATTTCCAGCAAGGTAATATGGAATCAAATGGTAAGAGTGTTGATCGTGATGGCAAAGCCGTTGATTACCAAACAGGTCCTATTATCTGGGGTGAACCAGGGACAAACGGTCAACATGCTTTCTATCAATTAATCCACCAAGGCACAAAACTTATCCCATGTGATTTTATTGCGCCAGCACAATCACATAATAAGATCTCAGATCATCATGTAAAACTAATGTCGAACTTCTTTGCACAGACAGAAGCGTTGGCGTTCGGTAAATCAAAACAAACAGTGATTGATGAATTAACAAATTCAGGTATGTCAGAAGCAGATATTGCCACACTAGCTGAGTTTAAAACGTTTACAGGCAATAACCCAACCAACTCTATTTTATTCAAACAACTGACACCTAAAACACTTGGTTCGTTGTTAGCCATGTATGAACATAAGATCTTCACACAAGGTATTATATGGAATATTTTTAGTTTTGATCAATGGGGTGTTGAACTAGGTAAGCAATTAGCCAATCAAATTCTACCAGAATTAAATAATGATCAATCAATTGATAGTCATGATAGTTCTACGAATGGTTTAATCAATACCTTCAAGGCTTGGCGTTAATCCGTTAGCAACAAAGAGCTAACTTCAATAATACGATCCGATCACTAACGCCAAACACACAAAAATCAGCCTACGGCTGATTTTTTATTGTTGTAATTTTTATGTTCCGTAGCTTACGCTCGCGACCTTCGATTCGAACTCACAGATCACACCAATGCCATAAATTTTAGACACAAAAAAGCCGATATCATTGCTGATATCGGCTCTCTCTAATTTGGCGCTTGGCGATGCCCTACTCTCACATGGGGAAACCCCACACTACCATCGGCGTTATTACGTTTCACTACTGAGTTCGGAATGGGATCAGGTGGTACCGCAACACTATGGTCACCAAGCAAATTTGGTTTGCTTTCTATATAGAAACTTACGTTTCATTTTAAATCTGAAAAGCTATAAATAAAGAAGTCTTTAAAACATAAAGTATTCAATCTATTCTTAAGTCGTATTTCAATTAATCATACTTCAATTTGTATGGTTAAGCCTCACGGGTAATTAGTACAAGTTAGCTCAATGCCTCACAGCACTTACACACCTTGCCTATCAACGTTGTAGTCTCCAACGGCCCTTCAGGGGACTTAAAGTCCCAGTGAG
>Ga0209291_1003561_pt1 | contig 11412 bp, 7 predicted proteins | sample GOMGulsemesocosm_FD_184633 | JGI IMG/M metagenome (GOLD analysis project Ga0209291, IMG submission 184633) | Methane-oxidizing microbial communities from mesocosms in the Gulf of Mexico - GOM9B Gulf of Mexico (SPAdes) (version 2) | ecosystem: Environmental > Aquatic > Marine > Cold seeps | place... | reverse complement strand
ATGTCGGCTCATCACATCCTGGGGCTGAAGCCGGTCCCAAGGGTATGGCTGTTCGCCATTTAAAGTGGTACGCGAGCTGGGTTTAGAACGTCGTGAGACAGTTCGGTCCCTATCTGCCGTGGGCGTTTGAGATTTGAGAAGAGCTGTTCCTAGTACGAGAGGACCGGAATGGACGAACCTCTGGTGTTCGGGTTGTCACGCCAGTGGCATTGCCCGGTAGCTACGTTCGGAAGGGATAACCGCTGAAAGCATCTAAGCGGGAAGCCCCCTTCAAGATGAGATCTCGCTGGGTCCTTGAGACCCCTAAAGAGCCGTTTAAGACTAAGACGTTGATAGGTTGGGTGTGTAAGTGCTGTGAGGCATTGAGCTAACCAATACTAATTGCTCGTGAGGCTTGACCATATAACGCCAAAGTTGTCTGGAAGAGACTGAAAGTAACATTAAGATAAAATTGCTAAAGCATGTTATTAAACTACAAATGACTTCGAATATTCATTGAATCCAGATTGATCTTTAAAGCTGCACGATGAAGGCTTTAGAGATAACAGTTTATGTTTGGCGACCATAGCGAATTGGACCCACCTGATCCCATACCGAACTCAGAAGTGAAACGATTTAGCGTCGATGGTAGTGTGGGGTCTCCCCATGTGAGAGTAGAACATCGCCAAGCTTTTATTCAAAGAAACCCCAAGTACTTTAAAGTGCTTGGGGTTTTTTCGTTGTGGCAGATTAAAAGGCGATGCTCTTTCTCACAGGGGGAGATAGAAACAAAAAGCAGCGACTTGTCGCCTCATACCCATGTGATCACCCTTGTACCGAAGGTACGGGAGTGAGGGAGCCGAAGGCATCGCGTAGTGATTGAAAACGTGTTATCAACCCATTGTAGAACCCACAAAGAGAGGTGCTTGCGCCTGCACTAATATCTTCGCCAAGCTTTTAAAGAGTTACGTCGCACAATAATCTATCTATTGCTCAGCTAAAATTTGACGATCACAACAAATTTATCCCTCATGAGCACTTAGCATTTAATACAGTACATTCCCACTATGAATGTGAAGAAAATTTAACCATAAACTCACAGCCACGACCCATCTTACTATTGACTGTTAATTCCCCATCGAGTTTCTCCTTTACTATATTGTAGGCAATATTTAAGCCTAAACCTGTGCCTCCGGATCCTCGTTTAGTGGTAAAGAAGGGGTCGAAAATATTTTTTATTATTTTATCTTCTATGCCAATCCCATTATCTTTGACGATAAGAGTTAAGTGTTCGGATTGCTGAGTAAGCTCCACATCTACTATTGCAGCATAATTAGCGTTATGCCCTTTTGGGAAAGCGTGTATCAATGCATTCATGACTAAGTTGCTGACAACTTGAGAAACATCACTGGGCCAGGTCTGTACAACACAGATGTCCGGGCATGACAAGTTTATCTCTACATTGCGCTCATGGCCCTCTGGCAACATGCTTTTAATTAAAGATGACAGGGATTGAGAAAGATCAACGCTCACAATCTCATCAGTATTTTTATCGATAGACACTTTTTTAAAATTACTAATCAAATCAGCTGCCCTTTTCAGGTTATGCTGTACAGACTCATTACCTTGCACGATACTTTTACTCAGATCCAACAGTTGTGATTTACTCAGTTTACCGCTATCAATTTGGGTAATAATTTGTTTTGCATGTATATCAACAGTCGAATTTGCCAATATGGCGACGCCTAGAGGCGTATTTATTTCATGAGATATACCTGCGACTAGTTGCCCTAATGACGCCATTTTTGCTTGATCTGCAAGAGCTGCCATCGTTTCACTTAAGGTATCCATCGCACTTTGTAATTCAGAGGTCCGTTCTTTTACTTGTTTTTCTAATGAAGTATTAAGGTTATGCAGGTCAATCGCTGCTTCGGTACGCTCAATCTCAGCAGAAACTCGGCCTGAAAAAAGTTCAAAAAGCGCTAATATATCATTGGGGAAGGGTGTTTCTTCTTCAAATAGAGCTAGTAATAACCCGAAAACATCACCTGTGGAATCCTTGAGGGGCGTGCCTATATAGCCCTCAATATTCAATTGCTCAAATAGTTTGTCTTCTGGATAGAATTTTTGTACATCTGTCGGGAAACAGCACAGTGCCTCATTACAGACATCGGCACATGGCGTTCCGGTTAAACTATAGGTCAAAGAGTCCGCAAGATTACCTTTGGCGACCATTGCAAGCGTAGTGGCGGCGGTTTTGTCTTCGTTTAGCCTCGCAATAATAGTGTAATCTGCGTTGATGCACTCGTTAAGATTTAAAGATAATGTGTTGAAAAATACCTCACCTGTAGTATTTGATAAACCAGTAATGATTTTTTCAAGTTCGAACTTCATCACAAACCTCCTTTATTTGACCTATGAAAAAGTCGAAATCTAAATCAATGGCTTCAGACTCTCGTTTATGATTGCTATTTAAAAACATCCTCAAAGGAGTTTATGCAGTTAATGCAAAACTATCTTTGTAGAGCTTTGAGCAATTATCAAGGATATTATAATCATAGGCTTTATATCGCTACATTAAAGATAAAAACAAGATATGTTGTTAGATGGTCGAAGTAATACTAGTAGGGCTAGATATTGATTGCTGTAAAATTTTTTCATAGGCCAGTAGAGCGTTGCTTAAAAATAATTGAATCAAGCCAAGCTGCTCAACACTAAAGTCGTTTTTAATCTCGACTGCTAGCACGCAATAGCGATCGTTTTGGCCTTTTAAAAACTGCACGATGTAATTATCTAACTTAAAACTATCTTTTCTTTGTAATGATTCATCAAATACTTTTTTCTGAGACATATTTAATCCATGGGTACTATGATTGTCGAAAAACTGGACACAATGCTCGTCTACTTTTAGAATTTTAGGCCGTGATTTCTCGTTCTCAATGACTTGTATATCATTAGATATGGCAAAGATGGATACACTGTCTGTAGATAAAATTACTTTGAAGTGTTCGAGAAGAGTATGACTAAAAGAACTTAAACCTTCCAAATTGCAGATGTTATTGGTTGCTTCTATAATCTGATCAAGTGTTTTTTTAAGAGTCTGACTACGACGTATATCACGGTATGCGCGTAGAGATGTGTATAGGGCGCCTTCTAAGTTTTGCTGGGTCATTTTAGTTTTGTTGCTGTAGCCGTCTATATCATAGTCTCGAATGACACTTTGCTCAGGTGCTATCCCAGGTTGGCCTGTTCGTAAAATAATGCGCGTGGTATTGTTGCTTAATTCCGATCTTATGTATTTAACAGCATTAAGGCCCGCATCTTCAGATTCCATTACGACATCTAATAAAATAAGAGCAATATCATCACGTTGTTCAATAATACTCTGACACTCTTGTCCACTGTATGCGTGAATAATGTCAAGAGGGGTACCTTCAAAACAGAATCCTTGAATAGCCATGTCTGTCGCTTGATGCACACCTTCATCATCGTCAACGACCAAAATTACCCAGCTATTATAATCAGTTTCATTAAATGGGTGTTTTTCTGCTTTTTCCTCAGCTAGCCAATCTAAGCCATCGTCTATATTTTTCTCATTGTCGTTCAAAATAATATCTCCTGTAACAGCGGGCTTAAAAGGAAATAAGACAATAACATTATAGCTCAAATGCAATTGCTATAGCTTAGAAACTCAACATTGTAGAGTGTTTTGAGTGTTTTTCTGATAATCATGGGAAGCCTGGAGGCTATTTATTTCGCTCTACTACTGCATATTACTGACTATCAGCCATCTGAATCTTCCTTGTTAATACATCAACTATAGAAACTTTAACAGTAACAATACGACTAGAGTATAAAGTGCTATTAGCGACATAGGGAATAAGTCGATAAATCTGCCATTGCTATTTATCACAATAGTCTTTTGTTAAGCGGTTAAACTCTGTATTTGTAAAATAGGGATGCGAACTGATACTGTCGTACCATGATTGAGCTCGGACTTAATATCAATAATGTAACCCGCTTGATGGCATAGCGCCGATACAATACTCAGACCTAACCCATAACCATTGTTCTCAGCTGCGCCTATATCATCGCTACGAGTGACTTCTATTAGGTTTTGCACGACTTTTGCCTTCATTCCTTTGCCTGTATCAGTGACATTTAATAGTAAGTGATCACTTTGATGCAGTATGTTCATTCTTACTTCACCAGTCTCGGTATGTCGTAATGCATTTCTAACTAAGTTTTCTAGTAGGCGCCTTATAATGACAGCAGAACCTGGGTGGCAGATATTTGATTTTTCATACACTAGAATGACATCTTTTCCTTTAACGAGTGGGGAAGTCTGTTCGAGAACGGCATTAAATACTTCGTCAAAATTGATTTGTTCGCCTTCGGCTGTGATTAAGTTCATTCCATCATCAATCAACTTTTGAGTAATATCAGCTATAAAATTGAGGCCGTTTTCAATTTTTCCGACAGTGCTGGGAAGTTGGTCGGTACTCTTTAATCCATTTAGAATTTCAAGATGCAATCTGATGCTGTAAAGACTGTGTTGAATATCATGGGAGGTATTTGAGAGTCTTTTTATTGAGCTGACAGAACCTGCAACTGCGCTGTTTTTTTCATGCGTTAGCTGTGATAGACGCGATACTTCAGCGAGCCTTTCATTGAGTGTTTCAATCCAAATATCATTGAATATATTGTGCCTAGTACGCATTTCATCCAATCGCATATTGACAGCGATGCACAACATGACCGCCTCCGAAACACATAATAATGCAATCGTTTCGATCATGAGCAGATGGACACTATTGGAATGACTAAAAATGGCGTACATCATGGGTACTAAGAAAACGATCAGTAGTGATATTGCTAAGAAGTAGGGTAATGCATATGCTTGACCTTTTTTTAACTTGATCAATGCAATAGAAAATATGATAGATATAGAGAGGATAAAGGCAAAGGGTAACCCACCTTGGAGAAGATACGTCCTAAAAGGTTCTATAAAACTGAAGGCGATGCATAAAATTGCAAAAGCTACTTTTCCCAGTAATATTTTATCGATGATGGGATTACGTTTAGTATCAAAGAAACTACGTGTATAGAGCGATACAGAAGATATTAATCCCAAAAGGCTAACGATAGAGGCGCAATTGTTAATATAGGTATCACCTACCCAAATATAGTTAATACCTATTCCGGATTCGACAATAATCAGTAAAATAATGAAAGCTTCTTGTAGTGAATACAACGCTAAATATGATCTCCTCAAAGAGAAATACATCATCATATTGACAAAAACTAAGCAGATTAATAAGCCTATTGAAATGAGTACTAATGCTAAACCTTTTTGGTGCGCTCTGTAGCTCTTTTCAGGAGGGCTAAAGGTTAAAAGGAAGAACGTGGTTTTTAGCGAGCGAAGCTTAAAGTAGAGCTCTGTTTCTCCCAATGGAGGGATATCAATCATTGCCGTTGGAGATACCGGCTGATAATGGGTGTTATATAAGATCTCTGTGTCGTTTTGATAAACACTTTGTAAGGCCGAGTCTGTCTTTTGGTAGATGTTAACCGGTGAAAAGTGCCTGTTGCTGATATTAACGGACCAGCTACTAGTGGATGAAGGGTTTTTTACTACCGCTTTAATCCAAATAGTCGCAGTGGTGTGCCCAAAAGTTGTAGGGTTGCTGCTAACATTATTGATGACACTATCATTATTGACGATATCTGCAATTCGTAAGCTATGATTAGTATCCTTTAGAGAGTAAATAGCACTAACGTGGGGGGATTCGCTTGCGTTAGAATGATCGCTGGTAAAGTTGGGGACTAATACTAGTGTTGATAAAGCGATCAGTAATAGGAATGTAGCAACTGACACGGATAGCCAAAGCTTTTGCGTGTGATTTATTTCTGAGAACATACAGAACCGTAAATTGATGAGTGTTAGCCTATTTTAAGTGATGAGTATGAAAAATGTAATCCTAGCAGACGATGATCAAATCCTTCATGAAGGGTTAGCAGTGCTGCTTGAAGCAAATGGCTACAAAGTAGCAGCAAGTGCGACGAGTTTTTGTCATTTAAAAGAGTTGCTGCAAAGCCAAAAAGTTGACTACATTGTCTGCGATTGCAAAATGCCAGGGGATGGACCGGTTAATTTGTTGCAATATTGTAAGCGCTTTTATCCCGATTCTGCTGTGATATTTTTAACCGGTCTCTCCAGTAGTTTTTTGTTTAAACATCTTGTGGATTCAGGTGTTGATGGCTTAGTCAGCAAAAAGGACAGCATTCACTCTCTGATAGAGTGTCTGAGTGCAATAGAGGAGGGTAAAGACTATTGCTCTGCATCGGTCAAAAAATGCCTCGCTAATTGTGTGACTCAGCTGACAGCTAAAGAGTTTCAGGTGTTTGAGTTGATAGTCAATGGCCATTCCAATAATGCTATTGCTGAAATTTGTTCGAATAGCCCATCCACCATCGGTCGTCATCGAGAAAATCTCACTAAAAAATTAAACGCGAATTCCATCGTAGATTTGATGCGCATTGCTCAAGAGAGTGGCCTGTTTGATACTTGATTGGGTGTGTTTATATTTACTCACAGGGCTAGCACATTTACCAATATTCGGTTTGAACCTCAATACCTGTTGCTCTGGTACTAAGCGCCATTAAAATGGATATTGAAAGTTAGCCGACGCACTGTGTTGATAACTATCGCTATTGAGTGCACCTGAGTACTGCAGCCCTAGCTTAACGCCATTAGAGTGCTTAGCTTGTAAACCTATTCCGAAGTTGTATAGGTTCCTATCTCCTGATGCGCCACGCTGTTGATAAGATTGGTTCGAAAATGACACATTCGCTTGTTCGGCATCATTTATAAACTCGTGCTCCCAGCCTGCATGAGCCACCGGGGTCATCTGCCAATTGCCTTTAGTGAAATTGTTCATGGTGGCGTGTAGTTGTAGGTTGGATGAAAGTGTTTCGCTATTTTGATAGCTTACCTTAGAATTTAAGCCGCCACTTTCTTGGTAATCATCGACCGATAAATGGCTATATCTAAGGCTTAAAAGCGGCTGTATGCTAAAGCTTTCCAGCTGAATTTTGCTAAAACCCACGCTAATATCAACCCCGAATAAATCCCCTTTGGATTTAGCGTTAATCTTAGTTGAAGTGTTTGCTGTATCGTCTCTATCAAAGTCATAGTTAAGTTTTGCCGCACTGGTGTTTACATAGGCAAACCAATTATCTCCCTGATAGCTTGAGTAAAGCGATAACTGAGTACTCTCAACATCGATATGATCATCTAAAGCACGCTTATTGGTTAACGCAGTATCGCCTTGGCTTAATGAAATACCTGATGGGAAATCCCCTAGCTGACGATCAAAGCCGACAGTCAGTCCTTTTGCTCGACCGCTAAAACCTTCAACAGTGCCTCTCTTTTTGGCGCCTGTTCGGGTATCTATCACTTGTGCCCAAGCAGCGTTTTTTTCGTTTATCGAGGTCGTTAATTGGTGGTTTAAGACGGCTCGCCAGTTTTCGTCATAGAGGGTACGCGAACCTTGATAGATTGAACCACTGACGGCAGGGCTTAAAATGTTTGAAACTTGCTCGAACCCGTTGATATCGCCCGCTGCTAGATTGGCCAGTGCTACCACCGGTGAATCAGTCGCGCCGTTTTCTACATAGCTTTTCATGGCCGCGCCAAATTGTGAGGCGTTATAGTCGTTGGAAAGATTGGCTAAATCAGCCACGACAGTATCTGCTTGTACAATATTTCCGGCGATATTTCCCTCTATATCATACAGTAAACTATTGGATTCAAAGCTCACACCATTGTTTACTAAAGTAGTCGCGCTCAAGTATTGTTGTTGGGTTAAAGGCGCGACAGTCCCCTGTAAATTGGCAGTAATCGTACTGCCATTTTCCAAGGTAACGGTTCCTGTTTGAATTAGCTGGGCACCCGGAGTGAAAGCCAAATTGCCGTGAGAGACTAGAGCTCCAGATCCATTGATAACACTGTTAAATTCCAGTGTTGCCCCTTGCGCTATCGTGGTTGTAGTGCCGGCAGTGCTAAAGTCACCGAGCTGAATCGCGGTGCCTGATTGAATATTATAATCTTCTACATTGGTAATGTTATTAAATGAAATGGTATTGCCTGTGCCTAAATCGACATTAACAGTACCAGTGCCGACGCTAATAATATCGCCATCTACTTCACCGCCGGTGATGTTATAAATGATATCGCCCGTGCCAAAAAGGATGTCGCCGGTGATGGTACCGCCGCTTTGATTAATCGTGAAATCGGTGGTTGTATTGCTTGCATCAATAGCGGTACCGCCACCACCGGTGATATCTGCTGATGAATTAATTGAACCTGTGAAAGTAAAACCAGCGGTCATTTCAAGCGCTGAACTGTTATTAGATACCCAGCCGCCACCGTTGCTAATCGTTCCGCCAAAATTGCCAGCTGGAGCGCCTGCTAATCTAATAGCAACGCCGTTATCACCAGTCACTAATCCATTAGTGGTTATGTTGACAGAGCCACTACCGCTATTTGTGACAGCGATGCCTTTATCGGTGCCTGTTACTGTTGCAGTGGTAATGGTTAGATCTGTACCATGACTGACCGCATAGATACCTTCATTTCCCGCCACTATGGAGCCGGTTGATGTGACTGTAAGCTTGCCAGTACCATTGTTGACAGCCGCTATACCGTCATCATTAGCGACTACGGCAGCTGTTGTGATTGTTAAATCAGTACCATTGTTTTCTGCATCAATGCCTTCATCACTATCACCTGTGATTGTGCCTGTTGCATTGATAACAAGAGCACCAGAGCCATAGTTGTCAGCGCCTATACCTTCATCTGTGCCTGTGACTGCGACGGTATTAATAATGACATCAGTACCATTAACACTGTTGTTAACAAATACACCTACATCCCCTGATGAAATGATATCGGTAGATGTAATATATATAGCCCCTGTACCATCATTATCGACATCAATACCGTGGCCCACAGCATTTATGGCGAGTGTATTGACTGTTAAGCTTGTACCATTAGTGCTGTTCTCTGCAAAAACGCCGGCATCTCCCGCAGTAATTGTTCCAGAAACACTTATGTCAATATAACCGGTACCGTCATTGTTGGCATCTATACCATTCCCTCCAGCAATAATAGCCGCTGAATTAATCAGTATATCTGTGCCTGCAACACCATTAAACGCAGTTGTCCCTGAATCACTGTTACCCGTTACAGTGCCCGTTGTTGTGATAGATAATACACCGCTCCCTTGGTTATCAGCTTGAATACCATCATCTTCTCCAGTTACTGTTGTAGCAACGATAGTTAAATCTGTACCTGTATTGTCGGCATCTATCCCATCAGATCGAGTTCCAGTTACGGCACCTGTAGCGTTAATAATTAATGCCCCGGAACCATTGTTTACCGCCCAGATACCTGTATCGTCACCATATACGTCTGCAGTATTCACCGTCATATAAGTACCGTTATGGTTTCTAGCTTGTAAGCCTTCATCACGGTTGCCCATTAAACTGGCTTGGGCATTAATGATAAGTGCACCTGAGCCGTGATTATCGGCAACTATCGCCTCATCAGCGCCTGTTATAGCGGCTGTTGTTGTGATGGTTAAATCTGTTCCCGCCTGATTTGTGGCATCAATGCCATCATCACCGCCATCAATTGTCCCAGAAGTTGTAATAGTGACCGCGCCAGTACCATTGTTATCAACATTAATACCATCGCCATCATCGACAGCGTTTATTTGTCCGCTGGTTGAAATAACGATGGAGCCGGTTCCAGTGTTCACAGCTTCTATCGCATGGGCATTTGCGTGGTTCTCTGTTGCTGTTATCGATGAGGCGAAGTCATCGATAAAACTTAAACCATTAGTAGCAATTAAATTAATAGCGTCACCTATTGTTGTAAGAATGCTAAAACCTGAAGACGTGGTGACTTGTAAAGGGGATCCCGTCAGTGTTTGAGTGGTGTCAGTGGCTGCTTCGCCTGAACAGGAGTAAACGCCCGCTCCACCGGTACAATTACCAGCAAAAGCTTTATAACTGCTGACGCTTGCGAGAATGGCAGAGAACACAGTTAAAGCCAGCGTTAATCGATAAGATATTTTCGTTGATTTTTTAATTGGCATCTATTTTCTCGTGGTTACTTATCGTTTAGGCCGGGCTGGTAAATAAACCTAGGGAGCAAAGTTATAAGATGATGAGTTGCTAGCTATTAGATCTGGCAACAAAATGAGGGATACGTAATGACAAACGCGGGTGATTTTAAGTAACAGACAGGTTTGATGCTATGGGGTGATCACCCCATTTATTAGGATTTCTTTCTGTAGAGGTTAGTGGTGAGAGATAAAAAATAGTCTGTAATACGTTGTTCTAACCAATATTGCGGTTTAAATAGTGTGCCACTGACAAAGCCTAAATGACCGCCGTTTTCAGGTGTTTCAAGTCGGATATTATCAGGTAGTTCACAAACTTTAGGGAGCAGCTTCCCGCTCATGAATGGGTCATCTATGGCATGGATTATCAAAGTATGGCATTGGATAAGCGATAGATATTGTTTGGCGCTAGATTTTTCATAGTAGTCTTTGGCATCCTCAAAACCGTGAATTTTAGCCGTATAGCAATCATCAAATTGTTCGATACTGTTAATATTATTAACACTTTTTGCATTTAGTCCAATTAATGAAACGTAGTCGTGAGTGGCAAACTTATTCAGTAAAGATTGTTTTAAAGGTCTTAAAAGATACTGTTGGTAAACTCTGGCAAACCCCTGTTGCATGGTTTTGGCGCAGATAGCTAACTGGATCGGAGCAGAGACAGCGACAGCGGCTTTAAACGGTGATTTCGTGCCATATTGCGCGAGCAATTTTAATAGCATATTGCCCCCTAGTGAGTAGCCAATAGCAAACAAAGGGCTGTTTGGGAAACTGCTTTTTAAATGTAAAACCCAAGCCTGAGCGTCTGCCGTATCGCCACTGTGGTAAGCTCTGGCAGTTCTATTAGCACGACCTGAGCAACCTCTGAAATGCATTAATACACAGGCATAGCCTTGTTTGTGTAAGTGATGCATCATGCCCTGGATGTATGCGGATTGATAGGACCCCGCCAAGCCGTGAAATAAAGTCACTATAGGTTGCTTGCTTTCTATATTGGTTTTTTTGTACCAGTAACAGTCGATAAAGTCCCCATCTGCTAATTCAAATTGTTGAACACTGAAATCAATAGAAGGGAGTTTGCGGAACAAGGTGGGATAGAGGGTTTGTAAGTGTCTATTTTTCAATCCTGCGGCGGCTTTAAATGCGGGCATGGTCTCTTTCATCAACAAAAAATAATCATATTAACAGTACCCTGCAGTGTTACAAACTAGGCAATAGCTTTGGAGATATAAATATAATCGAT
>Ga0209291_1003554_pt1 | contig 11424 bp, 8 predicted proteins | sample GOMGulsemesocosm_FD_184633 | JGI IMG/M metagenome (GOLD analysis project Ga0209291, IMG submission 184633) | Methane-oxidizing microbial communities from mesocosms in the Gulf of Mexico - GOM9B Gulf of Mexico (SPAdes) (version 2) | ecosystem: Environmental > Aquatic > Marine > Cold seeps | place... | reverse complement strand
AAAAATTCTTCTTTTGTGAATTCAGTAAAGTTAATTTGAAACATAGGAATACATCATTGGAAAATATGCGCATAGTTTATCATGGTTGGGATAATCAATTACAGATTTAACAAGCTTTAAAAACTCTGATAGACAAAAAAAATTATGCCCCTAAAATGAAGCTACAGATAACTTACAAGGTAAAATAATGGATTTATTTCAAGGATTATTACTCGTTACCACCATCCATATATTAGCAGCCGCATCGCCAGGTCCAGACTTTGTTTTGGTGTCACAACAAACACTATCACAAGGTAAAAAAACAGGGCTTTTATGTAGTTTAGGCATAGCCTTAGGTTTATCTGTACATATTGTTTATTCGGCTCTTGGTTTAGCCGCGGTAATTGCTCACTCAAGCTTTTGGTTATGGGTGATAAAAATATTAGGAGGGTGCTATCTAATTTATATTGGCTATAAAGGTATTATGGCTAAGAGAGCGGCCTCACCCAAAGATGTCGATGTAAACACACAAGAGCTTTCTGAGCAGAAAGAGCTTCAACCGACCTCGCCTTTGAAAACCATAGGCAAAGGGTTTTTATGTAATGCACTTAATCCCAAAGCCCCTATTTACTTTGTTTCATTATTTACTTTAGTTTTATCGCCAGATTTACCGACCTCTCACCTGTTTATTTATGGCGTTTGGATGATGGTCATTCAGCTAATTTGGTTTTCTAGCGTGGTATTTTTACTGTCTCGACCTGCTATTAATTTAAAGTTTCAACAAATGGGCCACTGGGTTGACCGTGTTATGGGCGCAGCGATGATCGCGTTGGGATTAAAAGTATTAGTGACGAAGGTAAATTGATAATGGCGAGTTTTATATCACTACTGCGCGGTATAAATGTTTCGGGTCAAAAGAAAATTAACATGAAAGAGCTTAAAAGCTTATACGAAAGTATAGGATTTTTGAATGTATCCAGCTACATCCAAAGTGGAAATTTAGTCTTTACCAGCGAAGAACAAAACAAGCTAGAACTTCAAACGAAAATTCAACAGGCAATCGCAAATCACTATGGCTTTGAAGTACCTGTACTCGTGTTATCAAGTGAAAACATAAGCAGTGCACTTAAAGGTTTACCGTTTACTTCCCTGACTCCGGAATTAAATGGTAGCCAAACACTTTTTAGTTTTTTATCTAATCGTGTTGAAGAAGAGAGTCTCGAGTTATTTTTACCCTATTTATCACCTTCAGAAAATCTACATATAAACAAAAACATAGTTTATTTACACTGCCCTGACGGATATGGAAAAACGAAAGTTACCAATAACTTGGTTGAAAAGAAATTGAACGTTACTGCTACTACACGCAATTGGAAAACAGTTTTAAAAATTGAGAGTATGTTTAAAGATATCATTTAAATGACTGTGGCGGCGTCTACACATTGAGAGCAAGTTAATTTTTTACCACAACACACTATCGATTTCGTTTAATAAATATTGTGTAAAATCATGTATATTGGTGAAGTTGTTTTTAATCGCATATTCCACGGCGATAGCTTTTTCAGACAATGCAGAAAAACCAAACATTTGACCTGCTCCTGCTATTCTATGAGCCAGTACCGCTAGCTTTTCATAATCTTCATTATTCAAATGCAAAATGAGATCTTGCTGTTCTAGCACAAGGTTAGATCTAAATAGCTTCACTAAGTCTGAAGTATCCACATTAACGGCTTCTTTTTTAGTCTCTTCAGATACGCCCGAATCACTACAATATTTAACAATGGTATTAACAAAAACATTACGTTCAATCGGCTTTTTCAAGTGCCCATCAAAACCTAATGCTAAATACTCATCTACTTCGTGCGACATAGCATTTGCCGTTAAAGCGATAACGGGTAATTTACAGCCTTTTTGTTTTAATACGTTGAAGGCTTCAATACCATCCATTTCAGGCATTTGGATATCCATTAAAATCAATTTCGGTGTATTATTTACATAGAGTTCAACGGCTTCTTTACCATTAGATGCGGTTAATACATCTAACCCGAGAGATGATAATATTCGTGCTATTAATCTTAAATTATCATTATGATCATCAGCTAATATGACCTGACCGGTACATTTATCTTTAAGCTCAGGCAATGGATTATCTATGACTTCTTTCATTTCATAGTGTTCATTAACACCAAAGGCATAAGTACAAGGCAGTGACAAAGTAAAGACACTCCCTTTGTTTAGTTCACTTTGTACCGATATTTTCCCGTCCATTAAGGAAGCTAATTGCTTAGACAAACTTAAACCAAGACCTGAACCACCAAAGCGACGGCTAATACTACTGTCACCTTGGGTAAAGCTATTAAATATTTCATTAAGTTGCGTATCGCTCATACCAATCCCGGTATCAGACACCTTAAAATACAACTGCTGTTCGATAATTGAAATAGTAAGTGTTACTTCACCTTTATTGGTAAATTTTATCGCATTAGAACAAAGGTTAATGATAATTTGTTTTAACCTTAATGCGTCGATGTTGAGGATAAAAGGTACGGGTAGTCGATGATTAATGGTGAATTTTAATCCTTTAGTTTTTGCTTGATCGTCAAAAATATTAACCAATTCAATAAACAGGTCGTGTAAATCTTGGTGGTGTGGATCTAGTTCAAGTTTATTGGCTTCAATTTTACTTAAATCTAAAATACTATTGATTAAGTCGAGTACATGTAGGCTATTTGAATGAATAATACCTACTTCATCTTGAATGGCCGTTTCAGCAATGTCTCCTGATAATATCGCTTCAGACTGTCCTATAACTGCAGTCAAAGGAGTCCTAATTTCGTGACTCATATTTGCTAGAAACTGACTTTTAACTTCATTAGCTAACTCTAATTCCTCTGTCAAAGATTCTAGCTCGTGAGTACGTATTTTGATTTTGTTGGCGAGCACTGTTTGAGAGCTCCGAGCTTTTATTCGACTATAAATATAAATCGCGGTTATAAGAAAAAATAAACCTGCAATGATCACTAAATTTCTTTGTTGATTATCTCGCTCACTTTTAAGCTCTTGTAGTACGTTTATATTTTCTAAATTTTTCACTTTCTCTTTAAGTTGCTCCGACTCAAAGCGATTCAAGTGTTGATTAATTTGTTCATTCGAGCGTTTATAATGCTCAGTTTTATATTCCCTCTGATAATTCAATGCCTTTTTGGTATCTTTTTTGTAAGCATGAATCAGCATTAATAACGCTAAGTTCTCATTAATTTGCTGCTGGTATTTGAGTTCAATGGCTTTTGCTTGAGACTTTTCAAGTAAAACCAGTGCTTCATCAACCCGATCAATTTGAAACAAGGCAGATGCATAACTATGCCAAGCGCCAACCATCGCATTAGTATTATCTGTTAACTTTGCTAATTCCAGAGCAGCCTTAGAGTAATTAATAGCTTCTTTAGGCTTATTGATAACGGCATAGACTTCAGCTAAATTGTGTAATTGAGAAGCAACAAAATACGTTTTATTAGTGTATTGATAATATTCCAGTGCATCCGTTAAATATTCAATCGCTTTATCATATTGACCTGCCTTTTTATAAGATACACCTAAAGCCGAATGAGTAGTTGCTATGCCTCCTTTATCTTCAAGCAACATTTTTTGCGCTAATACTTCATGTAGCATGTTTATCGCAATGTCATATCGCTCAATCCTCATATAAACTTCCGCAATATTACCGCGAATATCTACTTGATCACGTAGAGTACCTGACTTTATATAAAGTAGTTCGGCCTTTTTGTAATAATGAAGAGCGTCAACGGTGTCGCCTTTCATTGAGTAAGATAACGCTATGTTATTTAGAAGGTTGGCATGCTTAACTGGGGTTTTATCTTGATCAAAAAAAATAGCAGCTTTTTGGTAGGCCGTAATAGCGTCTTGGGTATTACCTTGATAATACTGAGATACGCCAATAAATTTGTAAGCTATCGCTTCCTGTTCCTTTAAATTATGAAGAGAAGCAAAACTTTGTAAACGTTGATACGCAATAAGTGACTGTTCAAAATTATTTTGAACCAAATAGAGATTGGCTCGAGTATTCAACACATCAGCTTGCTGACTGATGGTTAAATCAGGAACACGCTCTAAGGCTAGTAGCTCATCAAGTGCAATATTTATATTTTGCAAATTCTTAATAGCAGACAGTTCATCACTTATATCTGTCTGCTGGGCAAGCACGATACAAGGAAAAACAAAAAGAAAAAAATTGTAAATCAAAAATAACTTACATTTTTTGATACGCATTTAAAGCCTTCATTATTTACATATTAGAATATTTGTAATCCCAACATCCTTTTAATTCTGAATACAAAAATTAATAGTGTACGTTATTTCAATGAATTAGAAAAACACCTTATTCATTCTTTTTAATAAGCAATTGTTTGATTTCTGCTAGTTCTTTTTCTAGCTTGTCTATTTGTGCTCTACTTGCAGGTTCAGCACCGCTACCTTCTTCACCGTGAGCTTCTGCTCTAAAGTTTTCATGTTCTTCACTCATCACTTCAAGAATGGTACCTACCATCATGTTTAAAAATATAAATGCCGTTAAAAAGATGAAACTAAGGTAAAAGATCCAACTCATTGGATGCACAGTCATGGTCTCGTACATAACATCAGTCCAATCTTCAAATGTTGCTACTCTAAACAAGGTTAACATTGATATTGAAACGTCTCCCCATAGTGTTTCGTTAATGCTATGAAACATTATGCTACCGACTGCTGCGTACAGATAAAAAATAACAAACATCAATAAGGCTATATATCCCATACGAGGAATAGCCTTTATTAAAGCATTAATAAGTAATCGTAATTCTGGAACCATTGAAACAAGGCGTAGAACTCGGAATACTCGTAATAATCTAGCTAAGAGAACACCTGATCCTCCAGTAGGAATTAAGCTACCGATAACGATAATGGTATCAAATATATTCCAGCCACTTTTAAAAAAAGATTTTTTATCTTTGTAAGCTAGAAATCGAATCGTTAGCTCAACAACAAAAAACACAGTTACAGCTAAATCTAAAAACGATAAAACATCAACCGCACCAGGTGGTAGGTCATGTGTGTTAGCACCAATAAGTAATGCCGACATTATAATGACGGCTATAACCATCCATTGAAATATATTACTTGAATCAATCTTCTTTAAAAAACTCTGTACTTCGTAAATCACAGTTTTCACAATACTTTCTCTTCTACAACATAAAAATTAAAATTAAGGTAGCTATTCAGCCCAAAAATAGAACGCACCACAGAGAAAAATATCATTTTTTTTTGCTCTGTGTAGCGCAGCACTCCGATATTCTCGGTGGTGTATTATCTAAGCAGTGAATAGTGATAATATTAACTAACCTCAGGTAACTAGATTATCCAAATACTCGATCGCTAACAAACGGGTTCGTTTTTCTTTCTTCGCCAAAAGTACTCATTGGTCCATGCCCTGGTATAAATCGAACATCATCACCTAAAAGAAATAAATTATTTCGAATAGAATCAATCAACGTGGGATGATCACCCATAGGGAAATCAGTTCTCCCAATTGAGCCTTTAAATAATACATCGCCAACTTGAGCAAGCTTAGATTCACGATGAAAAAACACCACATGCCCTGGGGTATGCCCCGGACAAAAATATACTTCTAATTCAATATTTCCAAAAGTGACCGTATCATTTTGATTTAACCAACGATCAGTTTTAAAAAAATCAGCATCGTTAAAACCAAAACGTTCTTTTTGTTCAGGAATTAAATCAATCCAAAATTGGTCTTCTTTGCTTGGACCTTCAATAGCGACATTATAATGGTTTGATACTTTATGTGCAGCACCGGCATGATCAATATGAGCATGAGTTAACAACACTTTTTTTAGGGTTATTTGTAACGGTGTTATTGCCGCTTGAATGGTAGAAAAATCTCCACCGGGATCTATCACAGCACCTTCCATCGTTTCATCACACCAAAATAAAGTACAGTTTTGTTGAAATGGTGTAACGGGTATCACTTTAAATTGAAGCATAAATGTTTCCTCTAACGAATTAACACGATATTTTGCAATAAACATTTATACCAAGTCGATTAATTATCTCCATTGGCAATACCTGCATATATTGGGATAAATCTTTTAGATCCAAGCAAGATCCGTAACAAACGAGTATTTTACCTACTTGAAAGGTAATTATTCATCCTTTTAGTAAAATAATTTTAACAAAATGTAAAAAAACTTTAGTAAATGGAATTAAATAGGTAAGCTCTGCACAAATAAAAGCAATAAATCATCGTATAAATGACATCATCTAGAGACTTCTTTCATTCACGTATCGGCTTTGTTCTAGCAGCAGCGGGGTCAGCTATTGGTTTAGGTAATATTTGGGGGTTTCCTACACAAGCAGCCAACAATGGCGGTGGGGCATTTCTATTTGTATATCTCATCGTGACAATTCTGCTAGCTTTACCTGCATTATATGCTGAAGTCTACTTAGGTAACCAAGCTCAGAAAAACCCCGTAAGCGCCTTGCAAGAAGCGTGTAAAGACTCTATGCCTTCAGTAGGTAAATATGCTGGAATCATCGGCTTATGTGGTGCCGTCATGATGTTAAGCTTTTATACTATTGTTGCCGGTTGGATGCTCGCTCACGCGCTATCTCCTCTTTTTGAACTACTCGGCTTTATTGATATATCAACGTGGTTATCAACGTCTAGTACCGCACGAAACATTGTATTTACCCCTATTTTTGCCATATTAGGCACTGCCATTATTCATCAAGGTGTTAACGCCGGTATTGAAAAATGGTCTGCTCGATTAATGCCTCTATTATTAGTTATGCTTATTGGCTTAATTATCTATATTTTACAGCAGCCAGGAGCTTCTGAAGGAGTACAGGTTTACTTAATACCTGACTTTGCTCAAGTAACAGATCCTAAACTGATTATCTCAGCAATGGGTCAAGCGTTTTTCTCGTTATCTATTGGCGTTGGCGGTATGATGGTTTATGGCTCTTATATGAAAAAAGATAAAGACATAGGTAAACTGGTTTTATCAATTGCCACCTTAGATACTTGTATCGCTTTCTTGGCTGGCCTGCTCATCATCCCGGCACTTTATGTTGCTCAACATGCTGGACTAGAAGTATTTAGAGACAATAAACTCATTGGCGAAGGCCAGCTTATTTTCAACATTTTACCTGAGCTATTTTCAAGCATGGGAAGTATTGGCTTATTCGTCGCTTGTGGCTTCTTCTCGTTACTTTCTATTGCCGCATTAACCTCAACTATTTCATCAATTGAAGTACCTGTTTCGTATTTAGTTGAAGATAAAAAGAAAACTCGTGTGAAGGCCACATGGTTAGTATCGGTAATTGTATTAATTGCTAGCTATACCATTATTGCATTCTTCGACACTTTGTTTGGTTTGATCATTCAACTACTCACAACAATATTACAACCTTTAAGCTGTTTATTTTATTTTATAGTGGTTGGATGGATATGGAAGCGTGGCAATAAACTTGTTGACGAAAGTCTACAAAAAAACAAACTGCCACTTAAAGTTTTAGGGAATTATTTACGTTATGTATGTCCTATTTTATTAAGCATAGTTTTTGTAAACGTTGCTATTCTCAACTAATATTTATGGATAACAGCGGATGTTTATAAACACAATAGTCAAGCTAGGAACTCAGAACAGCTCCTTTACTGACGCTACAAAAATTCGATTAATGAATATCATATCTTTGATTACGATATTCATTTCGGCTTCGTATACCATTCATTATATCTCCTTTCTACAACAACCTATTGTTGCTTTCATAAACAGTGTTTTCACATTACTTTATGCTGCACCACTTCTTTTCAATTATTTAAACGCACATACAAAAAGTAAGCTGTGTTTTTTTTATACGCTTATGATCCACCTTTTTGTTTGTACAAATATCTATGTTACTAACGAATCTGGCTTTCATTTATATTATTTCCTTGTACCAACAGGGGCATTTTTGTTATTTAATTCGAACGAGAAAAGTTACAAATTTAGCCTAAGCTTTATAGCCATATTGCTATTTTTCTATTGTGAAAACACCCTAAATACTTCCGCATTAATTACACTGAGTGAACAAACTAACCACTTAATTTATCAGTCGGTTATTTTGGTCAATATGATTGAAGTTATGGTAGTGATGACCATTTTTTCTTATCAAATTGAATCTAACGAAAAAAAATTAACTAAGCTGACAACTATCGATTCTCTTACAGGTATTAATAATAGGCATTTCTTTTTTAAAAAAGGCAACGAACTACTTAAGCAATCTATTGCTCAGCAAAAAGAATTTTCATTAGTAATTATTGATTTTGATAATTTCAAAACAGTGAATGATACTTACGGCCACTTTATTGCCGACCTTTGTTTAACTGAAACCGCAAAATTGGTAAAACGCTTAAGCCGAGACTCAGATATATTCGCTAGAATTGCCGGCGATGAATTTGCTATTTTATTACCCGAAACATCTGAAACCGAAGCTCAACTTATCGCATTAACTATTCAAAAAACCATTGAGAACCATGTTATATTCCTGCCCGATAATCCGCACTTTACCTGTACCGTTAGTATAGGTGTTACATCAAAAACATCCTTATCAAGTGATTTTAAATCTTTATTAATTCAGGCAGATAAAGCGCTATATACGTCAAAACGACACGGTCGGAATAGAGTTACTGTGTATAACCTTAGTCATTAGATAGAAATCAATTATCAAAACCCTATGAACTAGTGCTCAACAATGATTCTTCGTTGGTTTCTTTATCGCTTTCAATCATGTCTAACTCTACATTTTCAATTTTAACAAACCGGCTAGATATTTTATCGGCTGAGGTATGTATTTGTTTTACATCATTAGCCGCTTGATCTATATGCTTAGCTAAGTTGTTAAAGCGCCCTCTAAAACGACCAAAATCTTGCGCTAGTTCAGATAGGTGAGCTTGAATAATATGCACCTGTTTTCGAGTTTCTTCGTCTTTTAATACCGAACGAGATGTGGTTAGAATCGCCATTAAGGTGGTTGGAGACGCCAGCCACACACGTTTTTTATTAGCATAATCAACTAAGTCGCTTTGGTGTGCATGAATTTCAGCAAATATAGCTTCTGCAGGGATAAACATAATAGCACCGTCAGATGTTTCTTTATCAATAAGGTATTTATCACTAATATCATTAATATGTTTTTTAATATCTACCTTAAACTGTCTTTCAGCGGTTTTTCGATCATGACTCCCTAAAGTATCATCTACCATTTTTTTATAGCTTTCTAACGGGAATTTAGAGTCGATAACTACATTACCTGTTGGGGCTGGTAAAAATAATACGCAGTCGGCTATTTTTCCATTAGACAAAGTATGTTGCAGTGAGAAGTGTTGTTCTGGTAGTACATTTCTAATTAGCGCCGTTAGTTGCACTTCGCCAAAAGCACCTCGCGAACGTTTGTCAGACAGTACCTCTTGTAAGCTCACTACGTTTGTTGATAACTCGGTAATTTTCTTTTGGGCATCATCAATTAAGGCTAAGCGTTTTAAAATATCATTAAAGGTTTTAGTTGTTTTCTCAAAGCCTTCAGTTAACCGCTGCTCTACCCTGGTATTAATCTCTTTTAAACGCATGTCGGTAGATTCAGTTAATTTTTCAATCCCCTGCGTTAATTTAACAGTCGAAGTTTCAAGAGACTTTTCAATGTCTTGACGATTCACTTGGTTCGCTTTAGATAAATAATCAATTAGCTGTTCAACAGACTTTAGCTGATTTTCATTAAATTTCTGTTGATGTTCATGCAACGATTTTAATAGCTGTTCGCTTACTTGGCGTTGTTGAGTTTGCTGCTGCTGATTATGATCTATTTGCTGACGCATTAGCTTCATTTTTAAATCAGAAAACTGCTGTTCAAGATAAGGCTTAAAAGAATGCGTTGCTTGGCTTAGCTGCGTAATTTCAACACCTCGTTCCGCATTGGTTTGTTTTAAAATTGAATTGTCTTCAATAAGGTGAAGCATACGTTCGTTTAACAGGGCTATATTTTTACGTTGAACAATGCCTTGAAAAATCTGAAATAACAAAATAATAACGAGAAAAAACACAATACCAATTGCGGAATATTCTTCTAGTAACCCCAATAACACTTCAATTTCCATAAACGCCTCAAACTGTATGTATAACCAGTTCAATTAGAACATATTTTACTTCTCAGAATAAGTTTAATTGTCGTATTTCTTTAGGACTGCTTTTAAAATGCACAACCCATCATTGTGAACCTTTTGTTAGATCTTTAATGATTAAATAATCGTAATATATAAACTATGCTATTAATACTATCCTTAATCTATGTTGTTTTATCTTAAAAAGTCATACCTCCTTCCTTTGATCATAGGTTTAATAAGCTGCGGCGGAGGCAACAATACTGAAACGCCAACACCTCCTCCTATTATAACGACTGAACCAACGATAAAAACGTTACCAATTATTCATCAAGTAGAATTTATTTCGCCAGCAATCAGTCAATATGAGAAATTAGAATTAGCGTTAGATTTGTCAGCAACTTACTCTTCGCCTTACGACCCTGACGAGGTAAATGTAGAAATTAGCTTTAATTCTTCAATTGGCAATACATATAACGTCATAGGTTTTTGGAATGGAACTGGTTGGCTAGCTCGCTTTACGCCTCCAGAATCTGGTGACTGGTCTTACGTTATCAATATTACTGATACTAATGGAATCGGCCTACCCTTTTCAGGAGATTTTACCGTTGAACCCTCCAATAAAAATGGCTGGATACAAACAGGTAAACAAATAAACAAAAACTACAGTAATCGATATTTAGTTCATCATAACAACGTACCTTTTTACGGTGTAGGCCATGCTGATGCGCTAATGGTAAATCAAAGCTTTTCAAATAGAATTAATAACGACGTTGATCATTTAATAGCAAGCATGAAAGAAGCAGATGAAAACTACTTTGTATGGTGGCCACAGTTTTATTCTTCAATAGTAGAAAACCAATACGACGATTATAACGAAAGGAATTTAACTGATATTGATACAGTACTTAACAAGCTAGAACAAGAAAACTTATTCGTAATATTTACTATATGGGATCACTCTCAAATACGAGACAATAACCACCCATGGACTGACGGAAACTGGTTTAACAACAATGGTTTTTCTCAGTTAAGTAGCGCAACTGAATTTTTTACTTCTGACGAATCTTGGTTTTGGCAACGTAACCTTTACCGTTATATTATTGCACGATTTGGTTACAGTACATCGATAGCGGCTTGGCAAACAGTATCTGAAATTGACGGTACAAATGCCTTCGACAATGCTAACGATTGGCATAAAAAAATTAACGATTATTTTTTACAGCAAGACCCCT
>Ga0209291_1003552_pt1 | contig 11428 bp, 11 predicted proteins | sample GOMGulsemesocosm_FD_184633 | JGI IMG/M metagenome (GOLD analysis project Ga0209291, IMG submission 184633) | Methane-oxidizing microbial communities from mesocosms in the Gulf of Mexico - GOM9B Gulf of Mexico (SPAdes) (version 2) | ecosystem: Environmental > Aquatic > Marine > Cold seeps... | reverse complement strand
TTCAGTATCAAGTGATTTAACCACTTCTACTAAATGTTCGTTATCTTCTTGGCCATTCCACACTTTAATGTAGCTACCATCTTTATAACCATGATCTTGTCTAAAGAAATTAAGTGTATTTTTACCGACATAACCTCTAAATAAATCATTTAAGTCCATGCCAATTTGTTGCATACAACCAGCAAAAGCGGCAGCATCAAACTCTTTATTGGCTACAGCAGCAGCGGCTAATAACTCTAAAGTTTGTTTGAAATCATCTGCAAGTTTAGGTTTTGACATTTCAGCTAATATTGAATTAGCTAAATCTTGATAACTTGTTTTACCATCTATACGTAGTGCTAAACCAAAATGAAAAATATCAACAAGCTCTAAGATTACTTGATCAGTATCTGGAGTCTGTTTTTTCCACCACTTCCAACCATAATGATCAAGCATTTCAGCACACTCAACCCAAATAGCACGATTCCATTCAAATCCTTGCTCAAACCATTTTTCATGAATTTTGGTATTCATTGCGTTTTGCATTTCAAGCATAATCGCAATTTTATTCGCATCTACAGACATTCTTAATTCTCTATTTATGGATTTACGGGGGAATTATAATTTATCTAACATGATTATGCACCAAGCGAACACTAAGCTCAGTGCATCTAATTTGATCTAATATCATAGGTAAAAATACGATATATACTTAAAAAGGAATCTAAAACTCGCTATCTCAACTCAAAATCACATTCATTCACAATAACATACCGAGACTTGAAGCTTTCTCCGGTATTAAACTCAAATCGCATTGAGTCTAATTCGAATCTAGGGTGTGGGTATTTTTCAATCCAGCCCATAGTTGCACTACAAATTTCTTCTAGTTTATGCAGTCTAAAGCTATCAACTATTACAACCGCTTCTTTATCTTCTAAAAAGCTACGTTCAACATTTTCAGACCAGTCTGTATTGGCAAAGTTTTCTTTAAGATAATACGATAAATCTGCATTGTTAAATTCTTCTGATTTTTCAGTGCGTTGTGACATTGCTTTTTGAGCAAACTGCATTAATGATTGATTTTTTTCAATCGCAATTTCACGCTCACCAGAATCGCATCCTCTTGTTGTATAACGCATTTCTCCTGAAGAGCTAATGCATTTACTTACTTTTTTTTCCGCGGATGCAAACCCAGACATTAACAACAGTATAATTAGAAAGTATTTCATTTTAATTCTCATTTTATAATACACAATTGCAGTTCTAATTCTGCCAAATTATGCACCCAAAGATCAAGTGTTAGCAAATTATTTACAAAAATATAATAATATAGTGTTTCAAATTTGCCACACTTTGTAAATTAATACTTACCTATTTTCGAGTCTATTATAATCAAAAAGGCCAAATTCAATACCTTTGTATTGTTTTGCAATACGATGTAATAAGTCGCTATAGTACCAAAAGTCAGCATGCGTTCGCCTAATGCCATACTGTGATTTAAGCGCGTAATAGTCACTTTCAATTTTCATTGTTTGTAACTGCTCAACAAAGTCATTTAGTTGATGTTTTTCCAAATACCAAATTGCACTCGGATAATCACCTACAAACCCAGGCAGAATACTGATCGTATCTTCCTTATAGGCTCTTTGTCCTTTTTCATTTAATAAGCTGGTGATATTAAAGTGCGCGTTATGATGCAATACACTATAACCTCGGTGTTTATCATCATCTTCGACCATAATAAATGAGACTTGTGGTAATAAATTAATTGCAGCAGGAGGTATGTTCTCAAGCTGTAATAGCGCCATAGAATCTTGCTGCTGATCCATTTTATATTGCGTATTTAATACTGGTTTTAATGTTTTTTGTATTTTTTGATAAAGTTCTTTTTGTGGATCCTTGGTAACATATTCAATGCCCGTTTCTTGCTCAAAACCTTGATGATTCTTCTGCAAAAAATTAATTAAACTGGGTGTCGCACCACGGTACCAATGCGTCTTAATCTGCTCCCGGTCCTTACTTGGTAAAAGTGCTAAAAAGCTACTTTCACCTTCCATGCGTAAAAAATCCATATATAAACGCGTTAATAATTGATGCCCTACATTGCCATAAACATCATAACCTGCCACTAGCAGGTAATGAATGCGCTCAAATAAGGCATAATCTATTACCCAAGCAGTTTTTGGTGCTTGTCCTACAAAACCCTTTAAAACTGTAGCGCTATCAAAATGTCGGAATATCGTTAAAGCGGCATTATCATTAATGCCTTCCCCATGCCAAAGTAAGTTTGTATTTAAATGTTCACCTTGTTTAAATATTTTATTTGCTAACTCTGATTTTGCGGCTAAATAGTTATCTTGTGATTTAGCGTATTTAAGCCAACTAAATATAGGTAAAGCATTGCTTTGTTCTTGTGCTGGTAAAGCTAAATCATGAGTTTGTGAAGCTAAAAATTGATTCACATCTAAAGAGCTATTAAGTGTTGGATCAACAAACATCACCCAAAAGTGATCGTTTATTACATTTAAAGCAACTTGTCCCCTACACACCGGACCTTTAATAAAACCCATAATTATTAGCTGAGCTTCATCTAACATAAATTGATATTTACTTTTAACTGGGATCTGCTTAAAGGTTTTAAAAGGATTGGATGCCGATTCAATGTCATAATCTGGCAGTTCTGATACTTCATAATCAGCCGCTATAAACTGCTTATAAAGCCTGGTTATCTTTTTATCATTTAATGCTAATGGTAAGTGAGTTTTAGCTAATATCGTTGCTGGGTCTTGCCATAAGCGATAATAAATCCGTGCTACCTTAGGATCTTCAAAGGGTCTTCTAGTAGAGATTTGCTCAATAGCTTGCCCTGGTGGTGTTTTAGAGCGTACTAATTTAAAAAATATCGTTTCATCTCTGCTTGGGAAATAGATATGCGCTAAAAACCAATGCTCATAAATATATCTTGAAGCCAATTGATGCTTAAGTGAATCTTGATTGAGAAATGCTTCCCACTTATCAACCTCTTGCTGTAAATCTATATTAAGCTTATCAAGGGTTGGCATTTTACTGCCTGTTTTTAACCAGTGCTCTATCGCTTTAAATTCAGCATGATTAATTGCAGGTAAACCATATGGCATACCAGACAAAGGTTTATTATTTTGTACTTGATGAAATTGCTCTACTGGAGCACAAGTTTGCGAACGCTCTAACGAAAAATCAAATTCTTTAGACAAGATATGATTATTTGGTAAAGGGTAACTTTGTTTTAATAATAAAGAGTTATATAACACGCTACCAGCTAAATTAGCCTCTGGTGATTGCAAACGTTCATTAAGTACAGGAGAAAACCCCCTATCCCTCCAATCTTGGGTATTTTTAGCATCTATAAATAATCGATTTGGTTTTTCAGCTAAAAGGCGACTACCATCATAAACGAGCTGTTTCGAAATCCCTCGCTCTATTCCTTGGGTGGATGAGAGCTTTAGTTGACATGGCGCATCATAACAACCGTGACATACAACACACCTTGATTCTAATATAGGTTGAACTGACTGCGAAAAATGCCTACCTTGCACAGAATCAGAGTCTACTTTCCGATTTTGAATACTCGCTTTACCAAATAAGCTATCATATTGATGAATACCATATACAGCACAACCACTTAAAAGCGTGATTATAAATAATAAAACGAGTTTGTTTTTCACTTTATTCTTCGCCCTCTACGTCCATATCAAAGGTAGGTAAAAAATCCATTTGAGGTGAAACAAAAGTTTTGCCATCAGGATAAATAACGATTGCAGCAATGCTTGGGCCCTGTGTTACTTGCATTTGTGCAACATGCTCATCACCTAGTAGTTTAAATTCCTCAGGCATATCAATTAACTGATATTGATTGATATAAATAGCAATACTGCTATCTGCTTCTGGGGCTTGGCACATATGTGATACAAGATCTTCATCTAATATAATATCGATTGAAAAATCAGGTTTTTCTGGATCTCTATTTTGTAATGTTTCATCAAGTAAAAATAAAGGTAATGTAAGGTTGGTTCCTAGTGCTAAATCCATAGTAAATTCCTAATCAAAAATATCTTTAAAAATAATAATGCGATCATACCAGATTGTGACTATTCATAATAAAAAAGGCACTCAATTGAGTGCCTTTACGATTTATTTTAAAAAACTATGGCGTTTCACCCTGTATTATAGAAAATACCGCTCCTTGCGGATCTGTGATGACACTAAAACGACCCACACCAGGAACATCAGTTGCCTCTACACAGATATTAGCGCCTAAGGATTTTGCTTTTTTTATATATTCATCACAATTAGTAACTGCAAAATATACCATCCAATGAGGCGGAATTTCCTCAGGCCACTCCTCGGTCATTGTGAGCATGCCAGCAACAGGCGACTCTTGTTCTTTAATAAAAAATAAAGAATATGGCATTCCCTTCATATCTTGCTCTTGAACCTGCCAATCAAATAAGTCGCAATAAAAGGTCTTACTTATTTCAGCATTTCTGGTTGCTAATTCATTCCAGCACATAGTGCCAGGCTCTTGAAGTTTGCGGGCTCCTGGATGCTCATTACCTTGCCAAAGGGCAAACATGGCACCACCAGGCTCAACCATTAAACTCATCTTGCCTGCATCACCGACACTCATGGGACCACAAATAATTTCAGCATTTAAATTTTTTGCTTTTTCTGTCATCAAATCAATATTATCAACAGCAATGTAATTTAGCCAATGGCTTGGCATTCCAGATTCTTGCTGCCCGGCTTCCATTTGATACATAGCGCCAATATCTAAACCATCTTGTTGTAACATGGTGTAAAAAATACCTTCACCTATAGGTTGGTCATCAAAACCCCAATCAAATAACTGAATATAAAAATCCTTTCCTTGTTGCCAATTTGAGGTGCTTAGCTCTGGCCAGCAAAAAGTACCTGGTAAATGTTTGTCAAAATTAGCCATTATTACTTTTCCTTTTTATTATTTTTTCTATATTTAAATTAATAGATAAAAACACTTTTCGCCAATTATTTTTATCTATAAGCTTACTTACCTCGATCTTTATAAATGAGTCAAAAATGAAGAAAATCATCTTTACATCTTTACTGCTAAGTTCAACTGCTGTTTTAGCAAGCCCAGCACCTTTAGTTTCAATAGACAGCCATGACCAGTTTTTTAACGCAATATCAAAACATTGTGGTAAGGCGTTTTTAGGTAAAGTAACTTCTGGTGGCAGCAGTGATGATAGTTTTAGTAATAATGATTTAATAATGCATGTACGTCGCTGTAACGATTCTGAGTTACAAGTCCCTTTTCACGTAGGAAAAGATGCATCGCGTACCTGGATCATCACTAAAACAGGTTCAGGCCTATCTTTAAAACACGATCACCGTCATGAAGATGGTACAAATGATACTTCAACTATGTATGGTGGTCATACTGTTGATGGCGGTTGGGCACAGGCTCAGTCATTCCCTGCTGATCAGTATTCTAAAGAGTTATTTATTAAGTCTGGTATACCACAATCTACAGCGAATACATGGCACATGTATATTTATCCTGAAAAATTCACTTACCGCTTAACACGTGAAGGCAGAGACTTTAGAGTAGACTTTGATTTAACTAAAGCAATCACACCACCTGCTGCACCTTGGGGTTATAAAGACTAACTTTTAGATTTTAAAAGTAATTAACCACATGTAACGATAACTTTTAAGTTAGCTTGTAGGCCGCGTAGGGTTGTAGGAATTGCATCAAATTTCTGCACCCCTGATAAAACTTTCAATGTAAAACTCTGTCTTTTACATAGTTGGGCGCTATGACGCAGTAAAAATACACTTTGTTGATTAAAATGCTGGTAGCTATCTGAGCGAATATCTAATTGATATTTATTTTTTGACAGTTTTATTTGTTCATAATTTACGCCATGATCGAAGTCATGCAATACTTCAGCATTAACAAATGTGCTAATGCACAATATAGATAATAAGCTTAGTTTGATTCTTCTCATTTTAGATAACCCTTTTAATGCTCCTAAAATATAGATTTACTTGTTTTTTCTTTTAAATCAATAAAAAAGACCTAATAAAATAGGTCTTTAAAAATAAATCAATAAATCTAATTCATTAAGCACATCCGACATCTAGCTTTTCAAACCAAGCTAAAAACTCTTGCACGTCATCATCTTTAAATATTCTACCGTGCTGTGGAGCCATTATTTTAATATCTAACTCTTTCACTCTTGCTATCCAGTTCATTTTAGCTCTATTAGAAGGCATCCACCTGCGGTGAAAATACTCCATATGTGCAACATGCTCGCCAAAATCTTCAACAAACATGGGTACATCCCCTTTTTCAAGAGAAGCCCCTAAATCACCACTCATCAAAATTTTAGCTTCAGGGTCATAGACATTAAAGTTTCCAGATGAATGCAAGTAATGTGCGGGGATCAATCTAAAATTATTACTGCCTAGCTTTATTTCTCCACCTTCATCTTTTACCGCCATAAATTCGATATTTTCCATACCAAAATGACGAATAAACCCTTCCCATAACCAAGGTGCATATAGCTTGGCTTTAGGAATTGTTTTATCCCATAAACCTAGCGATGAAATAATATCGGGGTCTTGATGTGAAGCAAATAAAGTCGTTAATTTACTTAGCTCTGTATAACCTAAAATTCCCGTTAACATAGGCGAAAAAAGCTCGATACCACCGGGGTCTAACAACATAGACTCAGTATCTGTACAAATTAAATATTGATTGGTATCTATTATTTTTTCTGGTTTTGATTCATCTCGACCAAACACAACCCACTTATGATGCTTTCCTTCATAAATTACACTTGATTTCATTTTTTATTCCATTATTAATCTAAGTTAATACGTTTGTTATCCGCTCACTTTTATACGCTTCAATTGAGATAAGGTACTCAAATTAATCGAAATGGCTGATTTTATTCTTAATGCTGCGGAGGCAATATAATCCGAAACTGACTCTAAACTATCGCAATATTCACCGGCTTGAGACGCCTCAACCCTTGAGGTGACTGCAATATACTCAGCTGCACGCATTTGCTGTCTTATTTCTTCAAACTGTAGGGTAAGGGCTTGCATCTCACTATTAAATCGCGTCAAGCTCTCTCTAAAAATTTGAGTTGCATCATTTTTAATTCTTTTAATTTCAATATGACTTTTATCATTTAATGAGTAAGCACGATTAATATGGTGCTCAAATTGAGAGGCCCTTAACTGCTCTAAAGCAAGTTTAAATAACAAGTTTGAATGCTGATTGATTTCTTGCGTTGTTTGTATGGTTTTAGTCGAAAACTCATCAATAAAATTAGTGATGGATTTGAACCCTAATGCAGCCTCTCCGGCACGAATAGCAACAACACGTGCATTTTTTGCCGCTAATGATAAGTTTTTTGCTTCAACAAGAATGATATCTAACTGCGCAACAACAGTTGCTACAATAATGAAACATCCTATTTCTTGATTGTTTTCAACATGTACAGTCATATGTGTCTTTTTTATTTAGAACATAGCTAAAGCATAGAAACAATTTAAGATTTTGCAGGAATATTTTTATTTTTTTTCAAGTTACTTTGTATGTAGTGCTTAAAGAGTGCCTTTATCTATATTTTTTTGTCTTAAAAGTATACTATTTAGTTGAAAGAATAAACCAAGGTTCATATGATAGATTTTCAGCATTTACTCGAAGCTCACAGAAAGTTTAATACGCTATTGCGAGATTTAGCTCTGGGAATTGATATTGATACTTTTATGCTTCATGTTGTAAAAACGGTTGAAGAGTGTATTCCGCATTCTTTTGCTTCTATTTTACATTTAGACCCTAATACAAAAACACTACATAGCGCTGCAAAAAATAACTTACCAGAGTTTTATAACCAAGCTATCAATGGTATTGAAATAGGGCCTGAGATTGGAAGCTGTGGCGCAGCCGCTTTTCTAAAAGCGCCAGTCATAGCATCAAATATAAATACACACCCTAATTGGCAAAACTATTTAGCATTAACGCAACAAGCAAATTTACACGCCTGTTGGTCTATCCCCATCTTATGCTCTAAAAAGAAAGTATTAGGTACTTTTGCAATTTATCATCAAACGCCAACGATCCCAGGATCTGAAGAACTTGAAATATTAGATATTGCCGCTTTAGTTGTTTCTGTTGCGATAGAAAAACAAGAGCTTGAAGCAAAGGTTACTTATGCAGCAACCCATGATGAATTAACAGGGTTATTTAATAGAAACTACTTAAATCAAGCTGGTGAATCTCTACTTTCCATCAGTAAAAGAAAGCAGCAACCTCTCGCATTATTATTTTTAGATTTAAATAAATTTAAACGCGTAAATGATAATTTAGGCCATAAACATGGTGATATTTTATTAAAGCAAGTTGCTGAAGAAATTCAACTCTCAGTTCGCCCCTCAGATATTGCAGTGAGATTTGGTGGTGATGAGTTTATTATTCTGATGTTGATAGAGAATGCTGATGAATCTGAACTAATAGCAAAACGTATTCAACAAACCATCAAAACTAAAATAAATAAAGCGATTTTAGATCTAGGATTTGGTGTTAGCATCGGAATAGCAACTAATGCTGATAACTATCATTTTACGCTATCTAAGCTTATTAATATGGCTGATAAAGCCATGTATGATTCAAAGAAACATCAATCCCAGTTTAGCCTATATACCGAATCACTATAAAAAGTTTTTTGGTTTTACTTGTCCAGCCCAAACATTAAAAAGCTTCTGCTGTTTATTTGATATTTTCAAGCCGTAAGTTTTTTGCATATAAAAATAAGTATCTGCAATTTGTTTTTTTGCACTTTGTGGAGGTTGAATAACCCTTTGCTTGAAATCAATTTTAACATCACAGGCGCCATATTTACCTTTAGTGTGTGGTAGTACCCCAAATCTAAAGTTAGATCTATCGGCGTTTATCTCTCCAATTGCAGGTGCTAAATTATTTATATCAGCTTCCATTTTTCTAAATTTAAGACTGGTTTTTCTGCAATTTTTTCTACCGCCCTGCTGCCAACATTGTAGTTGATGGCCAAACTCCCAAGCTGAAACAATATGTTCCCACTCAATTCTCTTTGCCCTTTGATTAACTTTGCCTTTTTTAGTAAATTCATTTCTAGGTTCATAACCACAACGTGTTGCCTCAGGTATGAGTTTTTTACCTTTTTTTGCGATTTCGCATCCACAATACAAGGTTTTTGTTCCTTCATTTACTTGTTTTTTTAAGTAACGTTTAGCCTGGCTAAAAGAATTGAATTCTTGTGAAAAAGTACTAAATGGAACAATAAACACACAGAATAAAAGTAATAATGGGAAGGGTTTTATCAAAATACCTACTTAATCAAAATAATAACTTACAACTTGCCAATAATATCATTTTTAAAACATAACAAAAATAAGAGATTAACTAGAGCCATTGCCATAACTAAGGTAAAGTATGGCTTTATATACCTGAGGCCTTAGGTATAACCACCTCGGTAAATAGTTAAAGCACAGGAATAAATAAATGTCTGAAATTCAATTCTTAAACGTTGATTTAGAGCTCGAGTCAAAAAATGATATCGGCTTATTAGTTGGCGAATTAGCTAAAAAGGCAATTCTATTAAATTATGATAAAGATGATTATCGCCAATCTGCACGCATTGAAGCTAATACTGATATAAAAACCGCAGACCAAGCCATAAATCATTTATGTGAACAGTTAGAGTCATGCTCTAGAAATGCACTTAAGCAATGGTTAACTTGCTCAAAACGTACCTTTGATATTGGTTTCAATTCAGGTGTTCAACCTAAATGCTTTAATCAAGCAATAAAATCAGATACCTTGCTAAGAATCTCTGCTATTGATGCCGGTATAGAAATTACGATTTACCCTGTAGAGTAAACCTCCGCTAGGCAGAGGTTGTTATTGATAAGAGTTAATTACTCCAAATTTGATCTACAAACTCAGGGTGATCGACAAATGGGTTTCTATTTCCCTGGTGAATAAACCCAGCTTCATTCCTATCGATTTCTTTTTGGCTTACAGGGTCATTTTTGTGCCATCGAAGTAACATTGTAATCACCCAAGACTTAAACACTTGATCGCTAGAAGCATTTAAAATTGCAGCGCCATAAACACTATTATTAGTCCAAGTTGCAATCACATCTTCATAGCGTGTTGCCATATATAAATGGGCTCTTGCTAAATCACCTTTAAATTCATCAATCGGTTCAAATACTGTTCCCGTATAGCCTAATACTGATGTTGCAAAACCTAACTTACTATTATTTGTTGAAGTAAAACTAGCCGTCGCTACTTCACCATATGGATATCCACTGCGTTTTGAGTTAACAAATCCGTCTGTTGCAAAAATATGATGTACATCTGAATTCATCGGTTCTATTTTTCCGCCAAACCAACTTTTTGGAAATGAATGCTCTCTGTTATAACACCCACCTTCAGAGCTGTAATTGCCACATTGGTTTGTTACTTTCTGATAAATATAGTTTTCAGAACCTGATGGATTTTCTGAATACATATCTAAAATTGAACCATCTTTTTCATAATAATTATCTAATGAATGAGACTCATAAAATGTCCACAATGCAGAGTAACCTTTTACTGTATGGCTTTTAATAATATTATGTAACCCTGTTTTTAAAACATAACCAGTTTTACCTGTCACTGATTTATAATACTCACCCGAATCACCACCTGACCCGCCCCCAGGATTGCTTCCGACAGTAAAGGTTTTTGTTTCACTATTTGTAAAAGTACCACCAGAAATAAGTGACTTGCCTAAAACTGAAATGTCATATGCACCATTACCATATGTACAACAAATACCATCACCATATGTATCATTAATCGTAAAACTATATTCGCCATCAACTAAACATAAGTTCTCATTGTAGCTAGTATCATTTGCTAAACTGCTTCCATGAGCGACTTCAACTGAATTTTTGTCTTTAATAGTCCAGCTTGTTTCATAGCCATAATTATCAGTTGTTAAACTAAACTCAACTTTTGTGTTAGCACATGTATTTGAATTAGGTATTTCAGTAACTGAAGGTTGAAAGTCATCGATATAAACAACCTCAGATCCATCAAATCCTGCGGTATCATAAAAACGCAATCCAACTGCAATATTTTTACTTGAACTCGCAGTATAATTAAAATTAATCTGCTGCCATTGATTGATTAAATTTTCATTCGAATATCCTTGATAACCATCAACATAAAGCCGTGCTTTTATATTACCCTCAGTGTGATAAATCCAAGTCGAAAAAGCATATGTTTTACTTGCTTCTACTGCAACTAATTGCTGCAAGTCTGTAGAGCTTTGAGAATTAGTATTAACCGAAATCGCAGCAGAACTGACACCAACCTTAACTGTATCTA
>Ga0209291_1003541_pt1 | contig 11470 bp, 11 predicted proteins | sample GOMGulsemesocosm_FD_184633 | JGI IMG/M metagenome (GOLD analysis project Ga0209291, IMG submission 184633) | Methane-oxidizing microbial communities from mesocosms in the Gulf of Mexico - GOM9B Gulf of Mexico (SPAdes) (version 2) | ecosystem: Environmental > Aquatic > Marine > Cold seeps... | reverse complement strand
GACTACTTACTTGATACCAACGATCCCTATGACTAACAACCAAAAAGCAAAAAATAATTTAAGTTTTGATGCGGAAAGATGGGTCACTAACGTTTTCGCAAAAATACCGCCAAGTACCGCTCCCGGTCCAGCAAATAAAACGACTTGCCAGTATACTTCAAATTGCAGCAAAGTATGCTGCCAAATAGCTGCCCACACAGTAAAAGCTGAAACAATAACAGCCGCTGCCACGGCCATACTGATATCAAACCGACGAAGGATAAGGTAAATTGCCAGTAACTCACCAACTCCTACCGACAACCAAGCGGTAAGCGCGCCACCAAATAAACCTATTGTTATTAAACAAAGCCAATCAAGTAGATATAGTTGACTGCGTTCACGGTGTGGCTTTATAAAAAAAACCGTAGTAATAATAAAGATGCCCAAGACTAAGGAAAACCAGCTAAAACTTTGATGTAAAGAATTAGGTGAAGTTAGCTGGTTACCATAAACTAACCAAATACCTATCACTGAACTAATCGATGTGATGCTAATTATACGTTTAAACCCTTGCCATAAACGTAATTGTGTTTTTTCACTTTTATAATGAAACCACCAGGTGAATGCCCCAGCAGTCATACCAAAGCACTGAATAGCAAAACTAGTTGCTACTGATTGCTGCTCGGTAAAATTAAGCTGATTAAATAGTGGAATAAAAACTACACCGCCGCCAGCGCCAGTAGCGTTAGCAAAAATAGCCCCAAGCACACCAATAAAGCTAAACAAGCTATAATCACTCATCCCACTAATATCTATTGGTGAGAGCAACAACATTACAAGCCAGATAAAAATAAACGGTAAAATAAATTTAGGATTGGTTAAACGTAAAAAACTCATCTTGATGATTATTGTTCGCTCTGGCTATTAAGTTTATTGATCATGAATTCAATAGCATCAGCAGACAAGTTGCTATTAGAAATATAACTACGCCCTTTGTCGTGCTTGATTAACCAACCAAGTTTGGTCTTTTCTAACACTAATACATCTGCCCATTTTAACGTTAAATTGGCATAAAATGACTGACTAATAATACCTTGTTCATCAATAGTCAGTTCAACATCGCCTTTAGCTGCTTTACTTAACATTTGACGCATGACCCACCACGGCTTTTGGTAATAAGTGCTGACCGCTTCAAGAATACCTAATGAAAAAACAAACCAAGCTGCATAAGGGTTCATTTGAGTGAACATTACCAATAATATACCTGCAACAATCAAAACCGCTGATTTTTTATAGGCATGAAAAGACGTGTCGATAATAGCAGACTCGCTATAGCACTCTTGAAAATGGGCTTTGTCTAATTGATAACGTGTCGAATAGGTAAATGGTTGCGACATAGGGTAAAAAACAGTTATTAAATAATGGCGTTATTTTACCTTATTTTTCATTAAATAATGAGATAAATATAAAGTTCTTTAAATCAGGAGCAGAAAATAATTAGTCAAAAAAAGTATTAGTCAGAGCAAAAATGTTACAAGTTTTTATTTGCTTAACGATCTCTGTTCCATATGATGGTCAACATACTTTTATTTATAAGAATATATGGCCTTGTCCTATGAGTAACCATCCTGTTATTAAAAACAAATTTGACCGAGTTACCCCGAATGCCTTTGGAGAGTTATCTAACGGTACTACAGCACAATTATTTACTTTAAATAATAAGTCGGGTATGCGTATCAAGATCACCAATTTTGGCGCAATTATTACCTCAATATTAAGTCAAGATAAAAACGGACAGTTCGCTGACATAGTATTAGGATACGACAATGTTAAAAGCTATGAAGAAGATCCTTATTATTTAGGCGCGATTATTGGCCGCTACGCCGGACGAATTGATCAAGGTAAATTCAGCCTAGGCGATAATAACTACCAAGTAAATTTAAATGCACCTGATAGTCAACTTCATGGCGGTAAAAAGGCGCTTAACAAACAGTTGTGGCAGGCAAAAGTATTTGAAAATGAAGATTCAGCAGGCGTTGAATTAAGCTATGTGAGCCCTGATGGAGAGGAAGGTTTCCCAGGAGAAGTGACTTTTAAAGTAATTTACCAATTAAATGACAACAATGAATTTAGTCTTGAGTATTTCGCCAGTACCAATAAAACCACGATAGTTAATCTAACCCAGCATAGCTACTTTAATTTAGCAGGACATAATAGTGGAGATATATTATCGCATCAGGTCTACATCAACGCTGACAATTTTCTGCCCATGTGTGAACGTGTATATCCAACAGGCGAGCAAATCCCAGTAAAAGGAACCGCACATGACTTTACCGATAAAACTAAGTTGCGTGTTTTAGCAGAAGAAATTAATGGTGATGATCCACAAATAAAGATTGGCTTAGGTTACGATAATTATTGGCTGCTAAATAATGATGCTATTACTGGTGGCGCACTAGCCGCTATGGCCGTAGAAAAATCATCAGGTCGTCGCTTAAGTATTTTTTCAGATCAACCGAGCTTAATTTTATATACCGCCAATTATATTGATGGTAGCCAAATTGGCAAAGATCAGTGTCGTTATCAACAGCGTGCGGCACTTTGTTTAGAAACACAGCGCGCCAATAGCGCCGAGCAAGGATGTAGCATTGAAAATTACATATTAACTCCCGAGCAAGATTTTTATAGTAAAACTCGTTGGGTATTTGATAACACTTCAAGCTAATTCTCAAAGCACGCCAGTCTAATAAAGTTTCTATGTTTACTTTATTAGACACCACGGCGTAGTTAATTGAGTTTTAGCTTTTAATTACTTAGATAAGACAAATTAACAATATTAATATCGCCACAGCTCCCTACCCGAGAGAGGTAATATTTCTCTTCATATAAGATAACAAACTCATTAAATAACTGGGACAAAAAGAAGAACTCAACTTAATAAGCTAGACTTAATCTGTTGGATAAAACTTTAAGGCTACAAATGATCCCATGCAAGACTTTAACTATTTAGCATTGATTTGGTGTAGTGTTTTTGTGTCTTATTATTTGGCTAATAAAACCCACTTAACACCTTTACTATTCTACCTAGTGATGGGAAGTATTTTAGTTACCTTTGGCTTATTGCCGATTGAGGCTACACCTTTTATCGCTGGTTTCTCTGAGCTTGGCATTATTTTAATCATGTTTGCTTTAGGCTTTGAAGAAAACGCTACTGTATTTATGCGTAGTATTAAACGTACTTGGGGAATAGCATTATTCGGCGCTTTAGGCCCATTTTTGGCATCATATTTTTGTGCTCTTTACTTTTGGCATAATTCCAATATCGCTATATTGGTTGGGCTCGCTATGGCTGCAACCACAGTTTCTTTGTCAATGGCGGTGCTTAAACATGAAAACCTCCATTTGACTAAAGCCGCTACGGGAATTATGACAGCTGCGGTTATCGATAACGCAGCTTCGCTAATTGTAGTAGCAATATTACTCCCGTTGGTGAGTGGACAGAGTGAAGTATCGTTATCAGGAGTAATGCTAACCACATGCAAAGCCTTACTCTTCTTTGCAGTAGTTATAATCTTTGCCCTTTGGGTTTTCCCCAGAGCGCAAAGCAATTCTAAAATCTGGGGGCGCTCTTTTTCGACTAGATTTGGCTTACATAACTTATTGGCATTTAGTGATGGAAAAGTTGCGACTTTGGCTATTCTAACCATAGCCATATTATTTGCAATTTTAGCTCATTATTTTTCACTACATCCAGCGGTTGGCGCTTATATGGCTGGTTTGATAATGCGCAAGGAGTATTTCTATCGTGAAGGCTCTAAGGGAAGTATAAATACTTATAAGAAAACGCGAAAGATCATTGATGATGTCGCATTTGCTTGGATAGGGCCCGTATTTTTTGTTAACTTAGGGGCAAAAATAGTGCTAGATGGAACAATATTACTCAGTATTGTTAATACCACTTTAGTGCTAACTTTTGTTGTAATGATAGTGCAAATAGTGTCAGCAAGTTTAGCCGCTCGCTTTACCGGTAATTTTAATAGTAGAGAGTCAATAATGATAGGGGTTGGTATGTTAGGGCGCGCAGAGCTGACATTTGTTGTTATGGACATAGGTTATATTCACAATAATATTTTCACTACTGAAGTTTTTTATACATTGATGTTTACCGCTTTCTCTCTAAATATTTTTGTTCCTTTATTTATTAAATTATGGCTGCGATATTTTTCTGCTAAAGACAAATTATATCAATAAGAGTCACGTTTCCCCCATAAAATGGCAAGGTTAGGCTCAAGTTCGCTTTGATATTCGATTAAATGATTTCAGTAGTTGAAGTTTCCCCTGTCATTTATATTGACTAAGTTACGATAACTCTCGACAAAAGTAGATTATTATTCAAAATTGAGCTTACCTTAATAATGACACCTTAATGTAAATTTTATGCGATTAGCGCACAGCGGAGCCTATGTTTCTTTTAGGATTATATTTATTTATTGCTTTATTTTTTTCATTTTTATGCTCTATTGCCGAAGCGGTTTTATTAAGTATTTCTTGGGTCCATATCGCGTTAATAGAAAAAAAAGGGCATAAGTCAGGGGAAATTTTACGCGCACTAAAGGAAGATATTAATAAACCTTTGGCTGCTATTTTAACCCTTAATACCATAGCGCATACAGTCGGAGCAGCTGGAGTTGGAGCACAAGCAACTTTAGTATTAGGAGACAGTTCATTAGGGATCACATCAGCAGTTTTAACCTTTTTGATCCTAGTTTTTTCAGAGATCATTCCTAAAACACTAGGAGCATCATATTACAAAGAGCTAGCTCCTGTTACCGCTTACTGCTTGAAGTTTTTAATTTTTATATTAAACCCTTTTATCAAGTTGTTAGAGCTTATTACTCGTAATATGTTAAAAAAAGAAGCCTCTGGATTTAAACGCTTTGAGTTTTCCATGATGGCTCAAATGAGTGCAGATGAAGGTTTTATAGACCGACAAGAAGCCACTATATTAAAAAACTTGTTTTTACTAAAAGAAATTAAAATCAAGCAAGCAATGACACCAAGAACCGTGATGCTTTTTGACTCATTAACGCTTAAAGTTGGTGAATTTTTTCATAAACATCAAAAAAGCCGTTTTACCCGAATACCCGTTTATGACAAAGACCAAGATGACATTGTAGGTTTTGTGATTCGAGCCGACCTGCTACTTGCGCAAGCTCGTGGCAATAGTGAAATGAATTTAAGTAACTATGTTCGCGAAATGCCAACGTTACTCGATACTATGCTCTTGTCACATGCGATGAAAGAGATGTTACTTGGCAAAGCCCATATATCATTAGTAGTAAATGAATATGGCACTGTTAGGGGAATATTAACACTGGAAGATATTTTAGAAACCTTGATTGGTCATGAAATAATCGACGAAAGTGATAAGGATATTGATATGCAAAAGTTGGCCAAGCGTTTGTGGAAAGCTAAGGCTAAAAAATACGGTATTGAATTAGGAGATAACCAGAAGAATTAAATTTTATTCATAATAAGAAAAGTCCGAATATTGTTATTTTAGAGTTTACTTAAATGAATGTTTGTTAATAGTCCTATGTTTGCTGCAAGCTCTGAAAATACTGCATATTGAATTTTAATAAATTAATTTATAACGCTATTCCTAAAATTAATACTGAGCTATTTAATTACTTTTAAATAAAACGACAACGCGTATTAATATTTTGTGCATTTGCGACCCCTATAGTACATTTAAATTCAAATAATAAAGGTTTTCATTACTTGTGTATTACAAATAACTAACCTCGGCTCCATCTTCAAGAAACCAATCTAAAAGTACACATTAATTTAACATAAGTGCAACTATTTAATTGACATTTAAATATAATCAATTAAAGTAAATGTGTATTTTTTATACACATTTACTCATTAAACGGAAAAAGGACTATATTAATGAAATTACAATTAAATAAGAAAAAACTTAAAAACCTTTCTAAAGATTCACAAGTATTACCTGATAATTTAACGCCTAATATTGGTGGTGGTTTGAGAGAAAAAATAGAAACAGTCAATTGTATAACATGTGTCTGTATACCTAGTGATAACTGCCCTGACTCATACAATTGTATGTAGGCAATATAATATAAATAAAGGGAGAGAATAGCTCCCTTTCTTAATAAATCATCTTACTTTTTTATTCCTAGCCTATCTTCCGCTACTAACCTAACTCCTCTACTTGCTGAAGAAAAATACCTTTCTCTTAAGCTTTAAACTTTCGAAAACAACATGCTTTCTAAAACCTTGATCTCATTAATATCAATTTCAAAGGCATTAGGCCGTTGTTGCTATCTAGGTTATGTTTTTCTCGCAATGCGTAATAAAAGGGGTCTGTATTTTCATAATCGCATGGGGAATGAGTAAGGCCATCTTTCAGTTGATTGTAAAAGTTAATCAGTAACAGATTAACTTTTACAATCATCTGAGGAAATTCATGATGAAGCTAAGCTCTCAGCAAACGGCGTGATAACCACTTAATTGGGCTCTTCATAAATCATGCATTAAATGAATATACGTAAAAAAACTGCATGATTACTACTTTTTGTTGAACACTTCATACCAGAACTTGTTGCATCCAATACTCATTTACTCCCTTTTTATTTAACTATCTATAATAGTGAAGTTTGATTGATATTTTATGATGTACTAATCACCTCACTATTTATGCGTTATCAAAGGATGGAATACAAAATCTGCAGAGATATTTATATAATTTAAAGTAATTCACAGTGCTCAATGCTAAATCAAGTTTAAATTTGTTACTGTTCATTATAAAAAATACCTAACTTATCAAAGGTGTACATTATGAATAAATTTTTTATTTGGATTTTAGCCGTAATCGGTGTTCTGGTCGGATTATTTTTGAACCCCATAATGGAGAAGACTACCCCCTCACATGAAGTGGTCACTACCGAGAGTACTCCTGTGGGCCATACAGATGTTCCTGCTATAATTTCGGCGAATCCAGAGGTAACCGAGAGCACTAACAACGACCAGCCATCTGTTGTATTTAAGTCCCACTATGGAATTGATATACCTAAAGAAACGAAGAACGAAATACTTGCAAAGTACGACGAACTAAAAGAAGACTTTCCTTTTGGTGACTACTGGATTGAGGTTACTTATCCTACTAACGATGACGCATTAGACATAAATGTAATTGACTTGAATACATTTACTCCCGAAGCACTTCAAGCAAGTGAATCTAAGTTTTATTACGACTTGGACTCTCTTAATGAGGATGATGCTCACGGTAATTTCAGTAATGAAAATGAAGAAGAAATAAGAAACATACTCAATGATATATCAACTAATTTGCCTTTTGATTTCGTTACTTGTCGTGAACTTAAATGTATGTTCATTTTAAATAAGACCGACACCACGGAAGTAGACATTTTAGGGATGCACTCTCGATTCAAATCAATACGTGGAAGTAATAATAATTGCTATTCCACTCAATCTGTAAATGACGGAAACAAGTTAATGATGTCAGTCACCTGCAAAAACTAATTTTCGGGATTGAAAGAAAAGCTGATCCCCATAATTAGTCTTGTTTAAATTCAAAGAGCATCGCTCTTTATTCATAAAATAGGAAGGAGTGATATATTATGGAATGGCTTAGGAAGTAGAGTCATCAAAAAAGCCCGTAAACATTAAATTTACGGGCTTTTCTAGGAAGTACTATTATTTGGGCAATACGTTTACATCATGCCGCCCATGCCACCCATACCGCCCATATCAGGCATTGCTGGTGCTGGAGCGTCTTTTACCGGTGTATCGGTAATCATAGCTTCAGTAGTAAGCATTAAGCCAGCAACTGATGCTGCAAACTGTAACGCACTACGTGTAACCTTAGTCGGATCAAGAATACCCATAGCTAGCATATCGCCGTAAGTTGAATTACCTGCGTTGTAGCCGAAGTTTCCTTCACCGTTACGTACTTCATTCAATACTACTGAAGGTTCATCTCCACAGTTAGCAACGATTTGACGAAGTGGTGCTTCCATTGCACGAATTGCAACGTTGATACCGTGAGTTTGATCTTCGTTAGAGCCTTCAAGGTTTTTAATTGTGTCAGCAGCACGAACTAAAGCAACACCACCACCAGCAACAACACCTTCTTCTACTGCTGCGCGCGTTGCGTGTAATGCATCTTCAACACGTGCTTTTTTCTCTTTCATTTCAATTTCAGTTGCTGCACCAATTTTAATGACGGCAACACCGCCAGCTAATTTAGCTAAACGTTCCTGTAATTTTTCTTTGTCGTAATCTGAAGATGAATCTTCAATTTGACCACGAATTTGCATTACGCGACCTTGGATATCAGCTTCTTCACCAATACCATCGATGATAGTTGTATTATCTTTTGTGATGACTACGCGTTTTGCTTGTCCTAAATCTTCTAATGTTGCTTTTTCAAGCTCCATACCAATTTCTTCAGAAATTACAGTACCAGAAGTTAATGTTGCGATATCTTGTAACATAGCTTTACGACGGTCACCAAAGCCTGGTGCTTTAACAGCTGCTACTTTAACTATGCCACGCATATTGTTAACAACTAATGTAGCCAATGCCTCGCCTTCAACATCTTCAGCAATAATTAATAATGGCTTACCGGCTTTTGCAACACCTTCTAAAGTAGAAAGTAATTCACGAATATTGCCTACTTTTTTGTCTACTAATAAAATGAATGGGTTTTCTAATTCAACCGCACCACTTTCTTGATTATTGATAAAATAAGGAGATAAATATCCACGGTCAAATTGCATACCTTCAACAACGTCTAATTCGTCAGTTAATGCTTGACCTTCTTCAACAGTAATTACACCTTCAGTACCAACTTTATCCATTGCTGTTGCTATGATTTGACCAACAGTTACATCAGAATTAGCTGAAATTGTACCTACTTGTTCAATCTCTTTGTTATCGCTACATTCTTGCGATAAATCTTTTAACGCATCAACAGCAGCGATCACAGCTTTATCAATACCACGTTTAAGATCCATTGGGTTCATACCCGCCGCAATAGACTTCAAACCTTCGTTAACAATTGCTTGAGCTAAAACAGTTGCGGTTGTAGTACCGTCACCGGCTTCATCATTGGCTTTAGAAGCAACTTCTTTCACCATTTGAGCGCCCATATTTTCGAATTTATCTTCTAATTCAATTTCTTTCGCAACTGAAACACCATCTTTAGTGATTGTTGGACCACCAAAAGATTTGTCTAAAACTACGTTACGGCCTTTAGGCCCTAAAGTTACTTTTACCGCGTCGGCTAATACATTTACACCACGTAGCATTTTTGCTCGTGCGTCATTACCAAATAATACGTCTTTTGCAGCCATGTTGATTCTTCCTATATTTTGTTAGTTTGTCGAAGTTAAATCGACCTACAATAATTTATTGCCTGTAGTGAAGGCTTAGCCTATCGAATTTCTACAGTTTATATAAAGTTATTAATAACGATTCAATTACTCAACGATCGCTAAAATATCAGATTCAGAAAGAATCAAGACTTCTTCGCCATCGATTTTTTCAGTTTTAACACCATAACCTTCACTGAAGATAACTTGATCGCCAATCTTTACATCTAATGCACGCACTTCACCGCTGTCCAAAATACGGCCGTTACCAACAGCGATCACTTCACCACGTGTCGATTTTTCAGCAGCACTTCCTGTTAAAACGATGCCTCCAGCTGATTTTGATTCTACTTCTTTACGTTTAACAATTACGCGGTCATGTAATGGACGAATGCTCATAAATTTCTCTCCTGAGAGTTTGTTTACTCTCAATAAATTTAAAATAAATAGGTTATAAAACTTTGTTGCAATTAAAGATGGGGCTGATTTAAAACTTCACAAGCCCCGATAAAAATTTTTTTACTCTTTCCGTTCAAACTCACCTTCAAGGGTCTCGCCTTTATGATGCTCAATAGGTTCATCATTGGAAGAGTGTTGTTGAAATGGATGCTGTGAGAAGGGATCTTGCTGTTGATTATGTACAGAGCTTTGATAAGTAAAACCCGCAGAGTTTCTATTAGTGACTAAATGCGCTTGTACTGATTTTATTAGCATATTTCGTACATTCGGTATTAAAAGTGACAAACCGAAAAAGTCGGTCACAAAACCAGGGGTTACTAAGAGCACACCTGCAACAAGTAAAAGTAAACCTGCAACAATTTCATCTGATGGCATTTCGCCTTGTGCCATTTTAGTTTGCACAGAGTTTAATGTGGCAACCCCTTGCTGCTTAACATTTTTTGCTCCAAGCCATGCAGTAATAATAACAATAGCAATAGTTGGCCATGCGCCAAGCCATGCACCAACATTCATCAACACCATAATTTCAATAATAGGAACGACGATAAAAAGGATAAATAGAAATCGAAACATTTAAAATCTCGTTATTAAAAAATAATTTATATAAGATGAAACATATATGGGGTTGTTCAGGTCTTTTTCAAGCATCAGATGATGACAAGAGATTTCAGAGAATGAATAGCGTATGCTCAGTTATTTATCTCCCTAAAATGGCTTAAGTTTTATTAAGGAAACTTGAATAATGTTTCAAATAATACTCTGTACTTGTCCTGATATTGAATGTGCTAAAAGTATTGCACAGCATTTAGTAAAAGAAAAACACGCGGCTTGTGTCAATATTATACCTAATGTTATTTCTGTTTATCGTTGGCAAGATAAGGTCGAAAGCGATAACGAAATACAGCTAATAATAAAAACACAAGCAGATAAGTTTACTGATGTAGCTAATGAAATAAAACGTTTACATCGTTATGATACCCCTGAAATTATCGCCATGAACATCCAGCAAGGCGACGATAATTATTTAAACTGGATCACCGAGTCTTTGAAATAGTTGTTATGAAAAAAATTGCACTACTTTTTTGGTTAGTTTTAACCAGTATCTTTTGGCAAGTACCTGGCGTTCACGCTCAAGATTCAATTTTTGATACCTCATCATCTTCATTATTTAGTAACGATGATGAATTCCTTAGCGTTGATGAAGCCTTTGAATTTAACTTCTATCAAAAAAATGATCAGTTAGAAGTTACATTTAAAATAGCTGAAGGCTATTATTTGTATCGACATCAATTTAAATTCAGTGTCGAAAATGCTGAAATAATTCCCGTCGAATTACCCGTTGGCGAAGATCATGAAGATGAATTTTTTGGTATCCAACAAATATTTACAGAGCAATTAGCTTTTGTTATTAAGCTAACGAAAGTTGATAAAAACGCGAGCATAAAGATTCGCTACCAAGGTTGTGCAGCGAAAGGGCTATGTTTTCCGCCGAAAAGAAAAACTGTAGAATTATCCAAAATTACCCCGCAAGAAACAGCAGTTTCAAACAACATACTGACGGCTATTAACGGTTCAGCACAAGTTAATTCAGAAGCCATCAGTGAGCAACACCA
>Ga0209291_1003538_pt1 | contig 11475 bp, 9 predicted proteins | sample GOMGulsemesocosm_FD_184633 | JGI IMG/M metagenome (GOLD analysis project Ga0209291, IMG submission 184633) | Methane-oxidizing microbial communities from mesocosms in the Gulf of Mexico - GOM9B Gulf of Mexico (SPAdes) (version 2) | ecosystem: Environmental > Aquatic > Marine > Cold seeps | place... | reverse complement strand
CACTAATAATAACGAGTGACTGATCGTAAATAGAATGGCCCGATGCGCTGATAATAAAGATAATATCGGCAGCAAAAAAGAACAGTACTAAGGTTGCTCTTAGTTCTTGCATACTTAAACGGATAGAAGCTAAAAAAGTTGCAACCGGTAAGCCACCCACTGCTGCTGCACCGTTACACACACCTGAAATTAAACCCATAAACACGAAACTAAATTTATTTACCTTGCCTGTGTATTGCCAACCAGACATCAATAAAATACTTAACATTAAAATCAAAGCACTTAACAGTAACCTAATACTATCAGCAGGCAACATCACTAAAGCCATCACCCCTAAAGGCGTTGCAATAGCAGTGCCTAATAATAAGTATATTAAAGGCTTCATTGCAGCTTGTCGCCAAGTGCTGGCAGCCATATGAATACTAGCGGCTATTTCCAGTACCGCGACCATCGGCACGATCACTGTAGGCTCAAGAAATAATATCCCACAAGCGACAACTAAGGCTGAAAACCCAAAGCCTATACAACCGCGTATAATTCCTGCACAAAAGACAATAGCGCTTAATAAGGCCCAATCGATTGGTGTCAAACTGCTCTCCTCTTAATATATAAGGATTCTAAAGGCTTACATTTTAATCTGGCCTTCAATTTTTCTGCTAACCAGGCGATGAAGGCCCATAAGAGCCTTAGAAAACGGCAGCAATGTTGATAATAAATAGAAGCCTTGGAAAAGAGCTATAAAAAAACTCCAGGTAAATTGTATCGGATTACCAACTACCGCCTATGGCTAAATATAGATTGATTCGCTGCTCAAGCGCTAGACGATTGATAGATGCAAGATTACTTTGTGCAGATATCGCCTGTTGCTGAATATTGAGCGTATCTAACAAGCCAATATCGCCTTCTTTGTAACGTAAAAAAGCTATCTTGTAGGCTTTTTGGCTCTGCAGAAGTGCTTGTTCTAACGCCGCGTAGCGCAGCGCCAATACTTGACCTTGGTCGAGAGCATTTTCAACTTCAGCAAACGCCTCTAGTGCTTTTTTCGCAAAATTGGCGATAGCTTGTCGCTGTTCTATGTTTGCGATTTTAACATCGATTTTTTTACGGCCGGCATCAAACAGTGGCGCGGTAATATTAGCGGCTAATTGCCAGGCAAGGTTCGAGGGGTTGATGGCATCAGATAATGAGGAAGAGGCACCATTGATAGCACTGGTTAAAGAAAAACTCGGCAGTTGGGCGGTTTTTGCCTGTTTCAGAGCATTAAATGCAGCGGCGACTTTTCGCTCAGCAGATACCAAATCTGGGCGTCTGGCCAGTAGCTCAGATGGAATGCCGGCAGGGGGCGCTAAGGGAAGCATAGGTAAAGCAGAGGGTAGGTCGGAATCGGCATTTGGATAACGACCTAATAGAAGTTCAAGTGCTCTTAAGGCGTTTCGCTGCGATCCTTGTAAATTGTGTAGCTGTTCGTTTGCTGTGGCTAAATTCGCCTTATTAATCGCCAGGTCTTGACCTGAGGCGATACCATTATCATATTTCACTTGGGTTATACGCATCATCTGAGATAACAGCTGGACGTTTTTGGCAGCTACTTCACTTTGCTGTTTGCTCTCGATCACTTTAAAGTAGCCTTTTGCAATAGCGGCACTTAATGAGTGTACAGCATAAGTATAATCGGCTTGGGCACCTTGCGCTGTAGCGTCAGCTGATGCAACTCCTGCTTCCAGTCTTCCCCATACATCAGCCTCCCAGCTAACGTTAATACCAATACTGGTTGAAGAGGGAGTTGAGCTGCCTGTCAGTGCCCCGGATTGATTAGAGGATAGCGCTAAATTGGCAACGGGCTGCAATGCAGTTGCAGATTTTGCACTGAGTAAGTTGGCCTTTTCTACATTGGCGGCAGAGATTTTAAGGTCAATATTATTGGCTTTCCCCTCGGCTATAAGGGCTAAAAGCACTGGGTCGTTAAAGCTGGCGAGCCAATTCACAGAAACATTTTTGTCGATGCTCTGCTGGCTCCATTGATCGGGGGCACCTAACGTGTGCGCTACTTCTTGCTGATCATAGTTGAGTTCAGGCAAACTGGAGCATCCAGCCAGCAAAATACTTAAAACAAGAGCATAGGCAAGTTTTAAAGGATGCAATTGAGGGCTAAAGTGAGTCATAGTTACTTTCCTTTGCGCTAACATTCATAAATACCGCATATAAAACAGGGACCACTAATAAGGTGAGCAAAGTGGCAAAGGTCAATCCGAAGACAATCACTACCGCCATAGATTGAAAGAATGCGTCGAAGAAGAGTGGAATAACACCCAGCGCTGTGGTGAAAGAGCCCAGCACTACGGGTCGTACTCTACTAGTAGCCGAATCGACAATAGCATCAAACCTAGGTTTTCCCGCCGCTATTTCATAATCCATGCGATCAACTAAGATAATCCCGTTTTGGATCAGTAGTCCAGACAGTGAAAGCAGGCCTAATATACCCATGAACTCAAGCGGAATAGCGGTAACAACGAGGCCAAACACCACTCCAATGGAAGCTAAAGGCACCACTAACCAGATGACCAGTGGTTGTCGAATTTTACCAAATGAAACCACCACGACTAATACCATCGCAAGAAAGCCTAAGGGTATAGTCGACATCAAGTCTCCGCTGGATTCAGAGGAATCGCCCTGTTCACCGCCCCAGCTTAAAGTATAGCCATCAGGCAGTGCAATCGCTGCAATTTTAGGCGCAATGCGTTGCTGTAAATCAGCGGCTAGTTGCCCTGGATAGGGATCAGATTGCGCTTTAATTAAGAAAATTCGGTTTTGACTGCGAATTTGACCGTCACGCCAGATAGTCCTGAAACCGTCTGTCACTTGGCTGATAGGTACGGATTTACCACTCAAAGCACTGATGACTTGAATATCTTTAATTTGCGCTACGGAAGCAGATTCACTACCGGGAGTGCGAGAGATAATCGGAATGAGATCTTGCCCCTCTCGATATTCGCCCACTCGCTCACCGGAGTAGAAATTAAGCAACGCTTGCGCCAAGTCTTTTCTGGATATGCCCGCTCTGCGCCCTTTTATTTCTGAGTAAATGGGTTCTATCACGGCCACAGGTTGACGCCAGTCATCTTTAATAGACAAAGCGCCACCGTCTTCTCGCATAATCGTTTTGGCTTGATCGGCCAAATTTCTTAATGTTTTCGGATCCGGGCCACTAAATTCTACTTCAATTTTCGAACCACCACCTGGGCCTAACACAAAACGCCAAGCTTTAGATTGGGCATCGGGGAAGTATTCGCTGATATAGTCTTGCACGATGGGCATCATCGCATCAATTTCGCGATAGTCGTCCACCTTTACTAACAGTTGAGCATAAGCACCATTAGCGGATTCAGAGCTGTAGGTCAGCATGTAGCGAATAGTGCCACCGCCGATTAATGTTTGAACGGCATTCACGCCCTGCATATTGCTGACAAATTTTTCTATTCTGAGCATGTCTTGCTCGGTTCGCTCAATTTTAGTGCCCTCGGGCAACCAGTAATCAACCACCATTTGGGGCGAAGTCGATTGCGGGAAAAAGCCTTTTGTCATGAATTTACTGCCCCATAAGGAGAGCACAAAGAGACCAATAACAATAGCAATAACTAACAGCCGAGCATTGAGTGCCCAGCGCATTAACCGTTTGTATTGCTTGAAAAACTGGCTTTCAGCTTGATCTTTTTTTACACCGCCTTGAGCAATGGCATCGGGGAATAGCCAGTAGCAAGCTAGCGGGGTAATCGTCATCGCAAACAGCCAACTAAACAGTAGTGCAATCATTACCACCCAGAATAGGTCACCGGTAAACTCGGCGGTTTGCCCGGGAGCGAAGCCAATAGGCGCAAAAGCGATTACACCTACCATAGTGCCGGCGAGTAGTGGCCACTTGGTCTGGGAGACAATTTGCATGGCAATATCGAGCTTTTTCTGACCTTTTTGTACGCCAACTAAGATCGCCTCAGTGATAACAACAGCGTTATCGACCATCATACCGAGCGCGATGATGAGTGCGCCTAACGAGATACGGTGGATGGGAATACCGGTGATTTGCATAGTCGCTAGAGTCGCCGCGACGGTTACCAACAGTATGAACGCCATGACAATGGCTGAGTGTCTGCCCATAAATAGAAATAGCGAGATAATCACAATGACCAGAGCTGCAATCACATTCATTACAAAATTATCGACTGAGGCTTCAACAATTTTTCCCTGATGGTAGTACTCGTGAACTTGCATACCGATAGGTCGACGACTTTGCGCCTGCTGAATTTTGGCATCGATTGCGGCACCTATTTTAACCACATTACCGCCGGAGACATTGGCAACACCAAAGGCGATTGCATGAGAGCCGTTGTAGCGAATGATTTTAGTCGCTGGACTTTTATAGCCACGAGAAACCTTGGCAATGTCTTTTAAGTGGATGATTTTTCCATCGCTAGCGCTGGCGACTAAGAGGTTTTCAATGGATGAGACTGAGTCTATAGCCCCGGATGGATCAATACTGATGCGCTGATCACCAATCACCACACTACCGGCTGCGACCACAGAATTTTGTTGCGCTAAAATATCGTATAGCTTTTGGATAGAGACACCCAAAGTTGCGGCATTTTCGCGTGAAAACTCAATAAAGATGGCTTCATCTCTGGTGCCTTCAAGCTTTACTTTAGCGACACCTTTAACTTGCAGTACTTCTTTTTGCAACTGCTTTGCATAGGCGCGTAACTCTTGATAACTGTAATCATCACCGGTAATTAAGTATGAAAGGCCGTATAAATCGCCAAAATCATCATTAACTACGGGCGTTTGAGCCGCCTGAGGCAAATCGCGCTCGGCGTCTTTAATTTTGTTGCGCAATTTAGTCCAAATACCTTGCAGGTCTTCTTTGTTTTTTGCGAAGTCGAATTTTATTTCTACCGTAATCTCAGAGACTCCCGCGGAAGACTTGGTATTTATATTTTTAACTTCCTGCATTTGTTGTAAAGCCGTCTCTAATGGCTCGGAGACTTCGCGTGCAACTTCTTGCGGGCTAGCCCCTGGATACTGGGTAAAAATAATGGCATTTCTAATAGTGAATTCAGGGTCTTCAAATCTGGGCATCTCTTTATAGGCGTTAAAGCCTCCAACGAGCGCTAGTAAAATTGCAATCACACACAGCAGTGGATTTTTAATAGAAACTTCAGCGAGATTCATATCTTGTCCTTCGAACAGTGGCTATGGTTGATTGGGTTAAGGCTGAGGTAACCAAGGGCGCACCAGCATGCCCTCTGATAGATAAGAAATACCTGCGACGACGATTTTCTCGCCACTGCTAAGCCCATCAGTTACGGTGATACTCTCACCAATGCTGTCGGCAATCACGATCACTCTTTTGGATACTTGCATCGTAGTGGGGTCTACTACCCAAACAAATTTAATATTGTTCGCACTGGCAATGGCTGCTAGTGGAACTTGGATGCCTGTGACTGTTGTATCGCTCTCTGGTGGTGTAAACCAAGCCAATGCATTCATGCCAGGCAGTACGTTAATGTGCTCAGGTGCTACAAAGGCGAAAGTCACTTCGTGCGTTTGCGAGCTGGCATCAGCAGTGAGTGTAACTTGTTTGAACTGTGCCGGAATCTTTAAGCTAGGCGCTGAGTCTAAGGTGATGTAGGCGTCTAAATTGCTTTTATCATTATTATTGGCGCGGGCGATAATGCGGGTAGGCAAATTAAACTTTGCCTCTAATCCACCGCTGCCCAATATGACAATAGCGGGTTCACCTGCTTGTAAAACTTGCTGGGTAGTCACTGATACTTTAGCAATGTTACCGTCAAAGGGAGCTTTTAATACAGAATCCGCCAAAGCTTTTTTAGCGCTTAATAGACTTGCTTGGTCAATATCATTTTTGGATTTACGCAGGTCTAATTCACTGCGAGAAATAGCGTCAGCTTTAATAAGACGCTGCGCTCTTTTGTATTCTTTATGGGTGTTGTTGTACTGTGCTTGGGCCGACTTTAACTTAGTGGTTAAATCTTGCTGATCTAGACGTGCCAGTATTTCTCCGCTTTTTACATCTTGAGCTTCTACAACAAGTAGTTCGCTAAGTCGGCCACCTACTTCGAATGCGAGTGTGGTCAAGTTATGGGAATCAATCACTGCAGGAAAACTCAGCAATTTACTTTCTTTGGCTGCTTTTAGTGTGAGCATCTTGGCAGGTTTTGGTTTACTTTGCTGAGCATCATTTTGCGTAGGTTCTTCTCCACAAGCTGACAAAAGCGCGACAACGCTGATAGCAGTGATGAGGCCGAGGACGTTTCTAGTAAAAAATATCATAAGTTTGGCTCAAAAATTGTAAGAATTAGGAGTTAGAGAATTAAGCGGCGTCTCTGATAGTGGTGATTTTAGTGACAAAGTTATCAATCCAATTATCTAATACTTTCATCACCGCTGTGAGATTATCTGCGCCATTGTTGGCAATGGTTTGATCTAGCTGTTTACTGGCCAACATAGCAAAAACTCTTTTTTGTTCAAGACCCTGTAAAAATTCAACTTCGATAGATACGCTACTAATAATCTCTTTTTTATCACTGATGTGGAGGTAGGCGGCGTTACCGGCATTTAAGACAATTCGAAACGGGATGAAATCAGTGGGGGACAATTGTGGTGTTAAAAACGCAATATCACTAAAAGCACCGCGAATAGTTAAGGCATCTGCGCTGGGGGCAGTGACTAGCTGATAATCTTTAGAGCTGAGTTTTTGTGCCAAGGTGGCCGTAAAGTAACTTGATAATTCCGTGAGTTGTCGAGGGTTAAAGGTCTTGTTACCCGTAGGGTTCATCCATAGTTCAAAAGGCGTTAGATGTATTTTTTTAAGCTTAGCGTAATCAGCGCGTTTGAAGTGGGGGGCGTTATAGATTTTAGTGTGCTTATACTGCTTTGAATCAACGAGTTGCCAAGCGTTATCGAGAAAACCAGTGGTCTTTTGCACATTAGTGCTCGCGCAACCACTGAGTATGATTAAGCTAACTAGAGTACTAAATACTTTGCTTAAATGCTTAATCATAACGTATATCCTATACTTTTTAGGTGCTTCATGCCAAGAGAGAAAGCCTGTGTCCGCTGGCTAGTTTAACGACTGTCGCCTCTCTATACCAGCGTGTTGGATTGCTATTTATCAGTATAGACTAATGATAACTATAATTTAAAAGCTATATGATTTTCCAGGCACCGTCGGCCTGTAAACAAGCGGTTCCGAAGGCTTTTTCAACTTTTCCTGAGACGGTGATTGACTGTTGAAACTCTCGGCAGCTAAGACCTTCGGGAGTTGCTCCTTGTTTGGTGGCCACGACATACCCTGAGGCACTGGGGGTTTGCCATATAACTTTCTGACCTATTGTGGCAGTGGTTGCGCTAATTTGAGCTGCCTCGTGTTTGCGCTGTGCCTCTTCGTTTATATTGTCTAAAATTTTCAGCGTAATCGCAGTAAAAGCTAGCCATTTATAGGCGTCGTTGTCATTGTGAAAATTACCGTATCCAATATACCTATGGCCGTATGGACGTACCACAATCACATTGCGAAAAACTCTACTGGTATTCACAGTGCGTTTGAATTGTCTGACATTTTGGCGATGATCCTGACGATTGTCTTGGCGATGGTCCTGACGCTTATCTTCTCTGTAGTCATTGGCATGAACGACAGGGTTGCTTAAGCATATGCCACTGATAATAACACCGGCGATGAGTTTTGATTGATACATGGTTAGATCCCGATAACGGCTTTAGAAGTAAAATTTATAAAGCAAGTATCTAGTTTTTATCACTTGAGTGCTTTGCACACAGTGCCAAGTGCAGTGCAATCTGTGCCAATAGTGTATTATCCTAGATTCGGCCATTGAATCTCGAAAGTAAGTGCTCAATAACCGAATCTAGGATTATTTTTAATGACTTATAACTGATGGCTATGTCTGATACTACCTTACTGACTGTTCCTAAACTGATTGCGCAAGTGCTCGCTGTATACGATGTGGATGCACAGGCGATTTTGTCGCAAGCGGCAATAGATACGGCACCTGTGGATGCTCAGCAAAGCCGTGTTTCAATGCAAAAAATGCAAGTTCTGTGGCAGCTTTCTGTGCAGGCGACAGAAAATGCCGAGTTAGGGCTTATCGCCGCTTCGCTATTCCAACCCGGGTATCTGAAAGGTTTAGGTTTAGCGTGGATGGCCAGTGCCAATTTAGAGGAAGGGTTACGGCGCTTTGTCGAAAACAGTCAGTATATGAATACGGCGATGCAATTAGAGCTGCTGGAAAAAGACGATGAATTAATCATTCAATACCAGCCTAAACTCGATCGTCAATTGAGCACAAAAGTACATCCGTGTGCGATACAGTTAGGTGTCGGTTTTTTCTTGAAAATGTTCCGCTTAGCTGCCGGTAAAAGCATCCCTGCAACCGCGGTGTATTTCAGTTTTGACATTGATGAATCAATGACTGTTTACCAAGATTATTTCCAGTGTCCTGTCTATCCCAATAGCGAAGTGAATGGTATATCGTTCTCTAGAAAACTGCTCAATGAAATGCTCCCTACGCACGACCCTGAATTAGTTGAGCTTAACGAAGCAGTTGTCGCAAAATATTTAAAAAGTATGCAAAGCGGTGGGGTGAGTGCGCAAGTGATCAGTGTTATGACTAAGCTGTTAGCTAGCGGTTGTCCCAGTGAAGAGACGATTGCCTTTAAACTACATATGAGCAAACGCACATTACAGCGACGTTTAAGCGAAGAAGGCCAGTCGTTCTCACAGTTGCTCAATACATTGCGTATCGCTTTGGCTAAACAGTATTTGGCTGGCAACGATATTTCAGTCACAGAAATAACCTACCAATTAGGCTACAGCTCACCGAGTACCTTTGCGCGAGCGTTTAAACAGCAAGTGGAATGCTCTCCCGTTCAGTACCGCAGACAGCTTAGAAAGTAGCGAGTAAGCACCAGATCTTCCCTGTGCTTATTTAAATAACGTAAGTCTAAGCGGTCAATACTCAAAAAGAGGGGCACACTGACCCGCGAAAGAATGTGAAGTGAATGGCCAGCCCAGCCCTTTACAAGCGTTCTGACAAAGGAAATGCAGATGAAACAAGCTTTCATCTCTGCTGGCCGCTTAGCTACACACCCTTCGGGGCGTCTGAGACTTGTTCGCTGCTTCCTCAGTTGAAATTGACAGTATATTTGCCACTTTCTAAAATTAAAATTTGATGTTAAGGTCATGTTTGTAACCTATAGGACATGAAATGCTCTGGCTCATGTCAGAGTGTCAATCCATGGGTAGTGAATAAAAATAACAAAACACCATTAAGATTGGAGATGTCGATGAAATTGATAACAATTCTGGCAGCAATGCTGGCGCTGAGCTTTAATAGTTTGTCTTATGCTGAGTCTTTTAATGAAGAGGATATTTTAGGTTATTGGCTCTCAGAAAGTGGCAAAGGTGTGATTGAAATTTATCGTGCTGGTGAAAAATTCGAAGGAAAAATTGTCTGGGTAAAAGACTTACACGAAGGTGTGGTAGATGAAAAACTCGACGTTAAAAACCCCAAAAAAGAGCTGCAAACAAGATCCATTCTAGGGTTAAAAAACTTGCAAGGTTTTACCTTTAAAAAGTCTAAATGGAAAGATGGTAGTATCTACGACCCTGCAAAAGGTAAAACCTATTCGTCTTATATGACACTCGAAGATAAAGACACCTTGAAACTGCGCGGTTACATTGGGATTGCGCTATTAGGCCGTACTTCAGTGATGAAGCGTCAGCGTACTGCTACTCCTGACAGCTACGCTAACTAAGACTCATTTTAGATAGAGCCTTAGTCGGGCTTTATCTATCCTAATCTAAGATTTATATCCGCCGGATTTGATTCATTGATAACCAGTTGTGCATTAGGTAAATCATTGCTATCAGTTTTGGCTATCGCCACGTCTATATCGAGATTTTGATTTAACCAACGCTCTACTAATCGCTCTCTTAATACGTCGATAGGCACCTCTAAATACGCACTGTAATCAAAATACTGGGCGAGTTTTTGCCAGCCAAACTGCTTTAACAGCAAGTAATTCCCCTCAACCAGAATAATCTGTGTATCAGTGTCTACCTCATACGCATTTTCCACAACCGCATCGATATCTCTATCAAATATGGGGACCTTTATCGTCGCTTGATTAATTTTTATATCCATTAATAGCTGCTCAAAGCCGATTAAATCGAAAGTTTGCTGCGAGCCCTTAACATCAATTAGCCCTTTATTAATCAATATTTGATTGTCTAAATGAAAACCATCCATTGCGATTATTTGGCAAGAGCGTTGATGTTTTTCTTTGATCAACTGATGTAGTGATTGCGTTAGAGTGGATTTCCCAGAGCCTGGAGCACCTGCGATCGCGAAGATGAAACGAGATTTTTCAGCGGCCATCGCAACGATGTTTTCGGCCAGAGTGTATAAACTAGCAGCACTGTTTGTCACCATATATTACCCGTTTAGTGGAAGCACCACTTAATAGAAGAGTACTCTATTAAGTGGTTATCGATTTTAGTTCACCAAAGATAGATCAGGTTCTTTTGCGCCGGTCATATAGGCTACAGCATCTTCCATACTATGTTCCTTTGGATTAAGGGTGCATAGACGACGGCCTAAACGGTGTACATGGATGCGATCAGCGACTTCAAAAACATGCGGCATATTATGTGAAATAAGCACAATAGGGATGCCCTTTAATTTAACATCCGCGATGAGTTCTAGGACACGCTGTGATTCTTTAACACCTAGTGCAGCTGTTGGTTCGTCCATGATAATTACTTTAGAGCCAAATGCCGCCGCACGTGCCACTGAGACCCCTTGACGTTGGCCGCCTGATAGGGTTTCCACTGTTTGATTGATGTTCTGAATGGTCATCAATCCAAGTTCTGTCAGCTTGTCACGAGCGATCTGTTGCATTCTAGGGCGATCTAACTGGCGAAATACTTTTCCTAAGATGCCTGGTTTGCGCAGTTCGCGACCTAAGAACATGTTATCGGCAATCGATAGGGCAGGAGAGAGTGCCAATGTTTGGTATACGGTATCTATACCAGCACCTTGTGCTGCTAGTGGTGTTGGAAAAGTGACTTTTTCACCATCCAGATAGATCTCGCCAGAATCAGGCTGTACCGCACCTGATAGGGTTTTTATTAGTGATGATTTACCGGCACCGTTATCGCCGATAACTGCGAGTACTTCACCTGGATACAAGTCAAAATCACAATGATCTAAGGCAGTGACCCTACCGTAGCGTTTGACTAAATTACGGGTGCTTAAAATGGGCTTGCTCATGAAGAAATCCTCCTAATCCACTGATCTATTGCAACAGCGCCAATGATAAGTACGCCTATGAGCAAATAAGTCCACTGGGGGTCCGCGCCCATTAATCGAAGACCTAAAGAGAACA
>Ga0209291_1003537_pt1 | contig 11478 bp, 9 predicted proteins | sample GOMGulsemesocosm_FD_184633 | JGI IMG/M metagenome (GOLD analysis project Ga0209291, IMG submission 184633) | Methane-oxidizing microbial communities from mesocosms in the Gulf of Mexico - GOM9B Gulf of Mexico (SPAdes) (version 2) | ecosystem: Environmental > Aquatic > Marine > Cold seeps | place... | reverse complement strand
TATTTTATAGTTTAATAATTATTCTTTTGGTTTTTAGTGCTAAAACATATGCTCAAGTAGGGAGTTATGTTTCTGGGACAAAATATTTTATTGAAGATATTTCAGTTTCTGGTAACACTACTTTTAATAAGCAGACTATTGTTACATTTTCAGGATTAAGAAAAGGTCAACAGGTGATTATTCCTGGTGAAAAAACTAGCAATGCAATTAAAAAGTTATGGGCTTCAAACCTTTTTAGTGACGTTAATTTGTATGTAACTAAAGTGGATGGAAAATCCATTTATTTAAATATTGAGGTTAAAGAATTGCCAAGTTTATCGGAGGTTAAAATTACTGGTGTAAGAAAGGGAAAGCGTGACGAGATCATCAAAGAAAATAAACTTACAAAAGGGGTTAAGGTTACTGAGAATCTTTTAACAACGACAAAAAACTACTTGGAAGATAAATATGCAAAAGATGGTTATCTAGGGGCAAAGGTTTATTTAAATCCTGTTTCGGTTAAAGATTCTATTGGAAAAGAAAAAATTAATTTAGTAGTTAATATTGATAAAGGGAAAAAAGTAAAAGTTTCTGATATTGACTTTGCAGGAAACGAAAGTTTTAAGTCTTCAAAACTTCGTAATAAAATGAAAAACACAAAAGAAAGAGGTTTGAAAAATCCATTAAGGGTTTTTAAACGATCTAAGTTTGTGAAAGATAAATACGAAGAGGATCTTGATAAAATTGTTGAAACATATAAAGAAAATGGATTTAGAGATATTAAGGTTCTGGGAAGTGATCCTATTTTTAATGAGAATAAAACCATTTCGTTAAAAGTTGATATTAAAGAAGGGAAGAAGTATTATATAGGGGATATCGAATTTACTGGTAATACTGTTTATACTGATAAGTACCTGAAGCAAAAATTAGGTTTATTTAAAGGGGATGTTTATAATGCAGTATTATTAGAAAAACAAATTGCAGATGCTACTAATCCAGATGCGGATGATATCACAAACTTATATCAAAATAATGGGTATATGTTTTCAAGTGTGGTTCCTGTTGAGTCTGGTGTTAGAAACGACACAATTGATTTTGAAATAAGAATATCTGAAGGGAAATTAACACGTTTTAAAAACATTACAGTAGTTGGTAATGATAAAACTAATGACCATGTAGTTTATAGAGAGTTACGAACTAAGCCAGGTCAGATATATAGTAAGCAAAAAATTATTAGAAGTTTACGTGAATTAGGTCAAATGGGTTTCTTTGATGCTGAGCAATTAGTGCCAAATATTAAAAACCCAAATCCAAACGAAGGTACTGTAGATGTTGAGTACGCTGTTGTAGAAAAAGGATCTAGTCAAATAGAGCTTCAAGGAGGTTATGGTGGAGGTGGTTTCATTGGTACTTTAGGATTGTCTTTTAATAACTTCTCGATTAAAAATATATTTAATAAAGATGCATACCATCCTTTACCAATGGGTGATGGGCAATCAATGTCATTGAGAGCCTCTGCGGCACAAACATATCAAACTTATAGTTTGTCATTTGTTGAGCCTTGGTTAGGAGGTAAAAAGCCACAGCAGTTTTCTGTTTCTTTTTCATATTCTCGTTACTTTAGGTATGACAATAGAACCCGTAGGGTTGATAAAGATCAGCAATTTGGCATATTAGGAGTGTCACTTGGTTTGGCAAAACGTTTAAAAGTTCCAGATGATTACTTTACTTTAAGTCAGTCGGTTTCATTACAGCACTATAACCTTAAAAATTACCGTACTAACTTATTTCAAAATATTAGTGATGGGCATGCAAATAGTTTAGCATACACAGCAGGATTGTCAAGAGATAGTAAAGGAATTAATCCTATATTTCCTGAAAGAGGTTCTAGGTTTTCATTAACAGGTAAGTTTACATTTCCGTATTCATTAGTAAATGGTGTGGATTATGAAAACTTAGAAAATTTAGAAGAGTATAAGTTGAAAAATAGTCATGGTAATTATATTGATGAAAATAATAATGTAGTTACGGATTTTAATGATGCTACTGCCGATTTAAGTAAGGTTGATCAAGAGCGTTACAAATGGTTAGAGTTTTATAAAATTAAATTTGATGGTGATTGGTATTCTAGTTTGTATAAACGTTTAGTTTTAAGAACTAATGTTAGTTTTGGTTTCTTAGGTGCGTATAATAAAGATAGAGGAGTAGTTCCTTTCGAGCGTTTTTCTGTTGGGGGAAGCGGTCTTGGAGGTTCGGGTTTACAAAATTTTGAAACTGTTCGTTTAAGGGGGTATCCAGATAATGGAAGTTTGTCTAGTGATGATGGAGGAATTATTTTTAATAGATTTTCTTTAGAATTAAGACATCCAATAGCTATGAAATCTCAGGCGGCTCAAATATATGGGTTGGTTTTTGTAGAGGGAGGAAATTCATTTGATGATTATTCAGAATACGATCCTTTTAATATGTATCGTTCTGCAGGAGCAGGTATTCGTATACATATGGCTGCATTTGGTTTGCTAGGAATAGATTTTGGTCATGGATTTGATGCGTTACCAGGGCAAACTGAGAAAAATGGATGGGAAACACATTTCATATTAGGAAGAGAGTTTTAATTTTGGCACGATATTTTCAATAAACACAATAAGTTATGAAAACAAGAGTTCTTTTAATCGTTTTATTAGTAGTAATTACTTTTAGTAGTAATGCGCAGAAAAGTAATATTAGAATGGGGTATGTTGATACTGAATATATCCTTGAAAATATTCCTGAGTATAATGAAGCTTTAGCTCAACTTGATCAAAAAGTTCAGAAATGGAAAACTGAAATTGATTTAAAGCTGCGTGGGATTGAAAAGAAAAAATTGGATTTACGCAACGAACGTGTTTTGTTGACAAAAGAACTTATTGAAGAAAAAGAAGAAGATATAAAAATAGAGGAAGCTGAAATTTTAGATTACCAACAAAAAAGATTTGGGCCAAATGGAGATTTGTTTATTCAAAAAAGAACATTAATTGAGCCAGTACAAGATCAAGTTTTAACAGCAGTTAGAGAACTAGCCAAGAGTAAGAAATATGATTTTATTTTTGATAAATCTGCTGATGTGGTAATGATGTATTCAAATAAGCGTTATGATTTAAGTGATTATATCGTTAGGGTAATAACAAGATCTGCAAAACGAAAGCAAGCTAAAGATAGGAAGGCTAAAAAGAATGCGGCCACAGAAGATGTAATTCCGGTTATTAATGAAGCTGTAGATGAAAGAAAAAAAGCAGCTGAGGAAAGAAAAGCACAAAGGCAGCGCGATTTAGATGAGAGAAGAAAGAAAATTGCAGCAGATAAAGCAGCTAAAAAGAAAGCATTTGAAGAAAAGCGTAAAAAAATGCTAGCTGATAAAGAAGCTAAGAAGAAGAAGAAATCAGGTTTACCAGGAGTACCTGTAGAAGATAAGAATGAAGAGAATAAATAAACACTTAATAAACTATAAAATGAAGAAAATTAAAACATTATTAGTTGCATCAATATTATTTTTAGGAGCAACAAGTTTAACATCAGCACAAAGTAAAGTAGCTCATATTGATACTCAGGAATTAATTGCTGCAATGCCAGATATGAAAGCTGCACAAAATCAGTTAGAAAAGTTAACAAAAACGTATCAAGCTGATTTGCAAACGATGGCTACAGAACTTCAAAATAAAATGAAACAATATCAAGCTGAAGCATCTAGTAAAACGGATGAAGTAAATGGTCAGAGAGCTCAGGAAGTGCAAGGAATGCGCGATAATGTGTTAAAGTACGAACAAAATGCTCAGCAAGAAATGGGTAAGCGTCAAGAAGGGTTAATTAAGCCTATCATGGAAAAAGCTCGTTTAGCAATTCAAAAAGTAGCTAGAGCAAAAGGATATCAGTATGTAGTTGATTCTACTACAGGTTCTGGGTTGATTTTAGCTGATGGTCCAAACTTGTTGGAAGATGTGAAAAAAGAATTAGGAATGTAAATCATTACTATATATTTTATAAAAAAAACCTATGCTTGAAGCATAGGTTTTTTTATGTCGTTATTTTAATAATTTGAAGTTTATTGTTTGTGTATTATCTTTTGCTGGTAATAAAAAGCTGGTAGTAATACAAGTATAAAAATTGGTTGTATTAAAAAGCGTCTAATATAAAAGAATATTTGGTGTAGTTGATTTGATAAATTTAATAAGGTAATTGTATAAAAGCTAATGAGGATAACGAATAGCGTCGTGTAGAAAATAACTGAAAATCGTAAAACTTCTTTTTTTCTAAAAGCAATAAATAATATAGCTATGGACACTAAACTGTTAATTAAGTAGCGAAATAAAGTATAAGTCAGTATTTTAATTAAATTAAAATCGGGCACTTCTTTTATATAGTGTAGTTGTTTATAAAACAATATAAAAGGGTCGTAAAATAAATCATCTTCAAAAACCCTTACAATCCCAAGTAGAAAGAAAAGAAAGCCAATAATGATTGATTTTAATATTTTCGATTGCATTTATCTTTTGGTTTTTTGAAATGAATTAACCCAAAACATCCATAAAATAAATACTACGCCATAAATCATAGCGGGGAAAATATAGTTGTGTAGAGGCTCCGAATATTCTGGATAGTGAAAAAGACATACAACAAGAATTACAATTCGCACAACGTTCATTATATGTATAGTAATTAGTCCCAAAAAAGCGAATAATAGTGTAGGTTTTATTTTTTTTGTAAAACTTAAAATAAAGGCAATGAATAAAATCATAATACTTATAGCATTACAACCTTCAGAAATGCCAGCTATATTTTTACCTCTAACATATAAGTTTATAAAATCATTAGTTGAGTTTGTTATTGAACTGGTTTCATAACCAATAAAATTCAATAAATTTATGGTTTGTTCGGAAACTGATTTGGTAAAAAAATCGGGGCTAGTTGTAGTGTTTAAAAACAGGTAGTATAATACGGATAAGAGTATGTAGCTAGATAAAAATATAGCTAAAAACTTTATTACGGGTTTGTTTTTTGTAATTATAGTATTCATAATACGACACAAATTAACAACTTTTTGATTTCAATTCTTTAAGAATAAGATACTTTTGTATTCTTTCATCATAAAAATAATAGTAAAATGATATTTGAAAATTTAAAACCACTTGTTTCAACAATAACTAAAGATATAACACTTCCTGTTTTTGACAGGTTAAAAGGGGTTTGTCAATTACTACAGGATAATTTAGATGCGTATGATTGGGTTGGTTTTTATTTCGCAAACCATGAAGCTAAAACATTACATTTAAGTGCTTATGTTGGTGAGCCTACGGATCATTTAACGATACCGTTTGGAAAAGGGATTTGTGGTCAAGTAGCCGAAAGTAATAGCAATTTTGTGGTTCCTGATGTACAGGCACAAGATAATTATATAGCCTGCAGTATTACTGTAAAAGCTGAAATTGTAGTGCCTATTTTTATTAAAGGAGTTAATATTGGTCAAATAGATATTGATTCTAAAACAATTAATCCGTTTACTAATGCTGATGAAGATTTCTTATCTTTTGTAAATGAGGAAGTTGCGGTATTGCTCACTGGACTTGATATTGGTCAATTATTGTTAAAATAATCGTTTTATTGCATTGTCTTTTCGGGTATTAAAATTACTTTTGCACCTTTCAAAAATAACAACAACACAACAAAAATGGCTACAAAAGCAATCAAATCAGCATTAATTTCAGTTTTTCATAAGGATGGTTTAGCGCCAATCGTTAAAAAATTGGATGAATTAGGAGTTACTATTTATTCTACTGGTGGAACTGAGAAATTTATTAATGAATTAGGAATAAATGTAGTTCCTGTTGAGGAAACAACTTCTTATCCTTCAATTCTAGGAGGGAGAGTTAAAACTTTACATCCTAAGGTGTTTGGTGGGATTTTAAACCGTCAAGATCATCAAGGTGATGTTGCAGAGATGGAAGAGTATAATATCCCTCAGATAGATTTGGTAATTGTTGATTTATATCCGTTTGAAAAAACGGTAGCTTCTGGAGCTCCTGAACAAGATATTATAGAAAAAATTGATATTGGTGGAATTTCTTTAATTAGAGCTGCAGCCAAGAACTTTAAAGATACTGTAATTGTTTCTTCAATGGAACAATATGATGAGTTTTTAACTGTTATAAGCGAAAACAACGGGGAAACTTCTATTTCTGATAGAAAGAAATTTGCTGGAAAAGCATTTAATATTTCTTCTCATTATGATACGGCTATTTTCAACTACTTTAACCAAGAAGGTGAAGAAACAGTATTGAAGATTAGTGAAAATAATGGAAAAACATTACGTTATGGAGAAAATCCTCATCAAAAAGGATTCTTCTTTGGAGATTTTGACGCGATGTTTAACAAGTTACACGGTAAAGAATTAAGTTATAACAATTTATTAGATGTTGATGCTGCTGTGAATTTGATGGATGAGTTCAAAGGTGAGGATCCAACATTTGCAGTGTTAAAACATAACAATGCTTGTGGTTTTGCGCAAAGAGCAACAATTTGCGAAGCATATGTTGATGCTTTAGCGGGTGACCCTACTTCTGCTTTTGGAGGAGTATTGATTTCAAATTCTAATATAGACGCAGCTACAGCTAATGAAATTCATAAGCTTTTTTGTGAGGTAGTTATTGCGCCTTCATTTGATGCTGATGCAGAAGAAATTCTTAAAGGAAAGAAAAATAGAATCTTATTAGTTCAAAAAAATATTGAAATGCCAGCAACAAACGTAAGAGCTTGTTTAAATGGTGTTTTAGTTCAGGACAGAAACAATGTTACTGATACGATTCAAGGTTTAGAAGATAAAACTACAACGATAACGACAGATGCTCAAAAAGCAGATTTAATTTTTGCTTCTAAAATTTGTAAGCACACAAAATCTAATACAATCGTGTTAGTTAAAAATAAGCAGTTGTGTGCAAGTGGTACTGGACAAACATCACGAGTTGATGCTTTAAATCAAGCAATTGAAAAAGCAACAAAATTTGAGTTTGATTTAAATGGAGCAGTAATGGCAAGTGATGCATTTTTCCCTTTCCCAGATTGTGTGGAAATCGCTGATAAAGCTGGTGTGAAAGCTGTAATTCAACCAGGAGGATCAATTAAAGATCAATTAAGTATTGATTATTGTAACGAAAATAATGTCGCAATGGTCTTTACAGGAACTAGACATTTTAAGCATTAAAAAACAGCTTAGATTTCATATAAAAACTCCGTAAAAAATATTTTTACGGAGTTTTCTTTTTTAATGTTATTTTTTCCTTAAATTTAGTACCTTTGATAGATTACCAATACAAACACGTTTTATCCTCTTAAATACATTACACGCTTATGGGATTTTTTGATTTCTTAACTGAAGAAATAGCAATAGATTTAGGTACTGCAAACACCTTGATTATTCATAATGGAAAAGTTGTAGTTGATGCACCTTCTATTGTTGCAAGAGATCGAATATCTGGGAATATAATAGCAGTTGGTCAAGAGGCTAACATGATGCAGGGTAAAACGCATGAAAACATCAAAACAATACGTCCGTTGAAAGATGGTGTAATTGCCGATTTTGATGCTTCAGAAAAAATGCTAACCATGTTTATCAAAAACATTCCAGCATTAAAGAAAAAATTATTTCCGCCTTCATTACGTTTGGTAATTTGCATTCCTTCAGGAATTACAGAAGTAGAGATGCGTGCGGTAAAAGAATCAGCTGAACGAGTAAATGGTAAAGAAGTGTATTTAATACACGAGCCAATGGCAGCAGCAGTTGGTATAGGTGTAGATATCATGCAGCCAAAAGGAAATATGATTGTTGATATTGGAGGAGGTACAACTGAAATTGCTGTAATTGCTTTAGGAGGAATTGTATGTGATAAATCAGTTAAAGTTGCTGGAGATGTATTTACCAATGATATTGTTTATTTCATGCGTACACAACATAACTTGTATGTTGGAGATAGAACTGCAGAAAAAATAAAAATTCAAATAGGTGCGGCTACAGAAGATTTAGAAACACCGCCAGAAGATATGTCTGTTCAAGGTAGAGATTTACTTACAGGTAAACCAAAACAAGTTCAAATATCTTTTAGAGAAATAGCAAAAGCATTAGATAAATCAATCTTAAGAATTGAAGATGCTGTAATGGAAACATTATCGCAAACTCCACCAGAATTAGCAGCAGATATCTATAACACAGGTATTTATTTAGCAGGAGGGGGATCTATGTTAAGAGGTTTGGATAAAAGATTATCTAAAAAAACAGATTTACCAGTTTATATTGCAGAGGATCCATTAAGAGCAGTAGTTAGAGGTACAGGTATTACATTAAAAGACTTAGATAAGTACAGAAGTATTTTGATTAAATAGCGTGACTAATGCAGCAGGTAATTTCGTATTTATTAAAGAAAAAAAACTTCTTGTTTTTCATCTTTCTGTTGGGTATTTCTTTAGCGCTTACAATTCAATCACACAGATATCATAAAAGCAAATTTATTTCTGCTGCAAATGATGTTACTGGTGGGTTGTATGAATCTGTAAACCATGTGAATGAGTTTATTAACTTGGATACCTATAACGAACGTTTACTAAAAGAGAACGCTCGACTGCGAAAGGAATTAAGTAACTATAGCTTTCATAGTACAGCAAACGATTTAAAAGATGTTCCTTATGACTTTATTCCAGCAAAATTAATCGAGAATAGTTTTCATAAAAAAAATAACATTCTTGTAATTAATAAAGGAGCTAAGCACGGGGTTACTACTGATATGGGAGTAATTACAACCAACGGTATAGTTGGTGTTATTGAAAGTGTTGGTGAGAATTTTTCTACAGTGTTGTCGGTATTGCATATACAGTCTCAAATTAATGTTCAGTTAAAAAAAACAAATCATATCGGTTCTTTAATTTGGGATGGAGAATCGCCATTTAAAGTACAATTAGAAGATGTTACTAAAGTAGCACCAATTAAGGCAAATGACACAATTGTTACAGGGAACTATTCTATTTTTCCACAAGGGATTAACGTAGGTAGAGTCATAAAAGCAGAATTAAATCAAACACAAAATTATTTTGATGTAGACGTAGCGTTATTTAATGATGTGTCAAACATAGGCTATGTATATGTAGTTAAAAATAAAGCCCTAAAAGAAGTAAATCAACTCTTAAATCCAACTCAGAATGAATAAGGAAGTTGTTTTACGAATACTCTTTTTTATACTACTTGTTTTATTGCAAGTATTGGTATTTAGTAATATGCGTATTGGTGCTTATGTACCTTATGTATATGTGCTGTTTATTATCATATTTCCCATAAAATCAGATAGGGCGGTTTTTTTGTTAAGTAGCTTTTTGTTAGGGTTAAGTTTGGATTTTTTCTTTAGCTCAGGTGGTGTCCACGCAGCGGCATGTACCATAATTGCTTATATACGCCCTCAAGCATTAAAGTTTTCGTTTGGGAGAAGTTATGAATTTCAGACTATAAAACTAAATAAAGTATCTATAGCTGCTAAACTTGCTTATTTTTCAATTCTAATTGTAATACATCATTTAGTCTTATTCTTATTAGAAACATTTAACTTATCGTTTATATTATATAGTCTAAAGAACACATTATTTAGTAGTATATATACAGTATTGTTAAGTTTAGTTTTGGTTACATTATTTAGTAAAAGGAAAGAATGAGGAATGCGTTACTTTATTTTCTAGTTATTATTACGGGACTGTTGTTTGTTGGTCGACTATTTTATTTACAAGTAGTAGAGGATAGCTTTAAACATCAATCAGAAAGTAATGCGTATAAACGTCAACGTGTGTATCCTGAGCGAGGACATATATATGATAGAAATCAGCAATTATTGGTTGCTAATCAACCTTCTTATGATTTAATGGTGATACCGCGTAAAGTAAAACCATTTGATACCTTGCAATTATGTGATTTGTTGACTATTGATAAAGAAAGGCTACTAAAACAATTAAAAAAAGCGAGACGTTATTCACCAAGATTACCTTCTCCTGTTGTAGCTCAGATGTCTAAAATAGAATACGCTTCATTACAAGAAAAGATTAGAAAATTCACGGGATTTTATATACAAAAAAGATCTGCTAGAGATTATCAAACGGCAATAGGGGCAAATGTTTTAGGGTATATTGCTGAAGTAACACCTCAAAAGGTTAAAAATAATCCATATTATCAATCAGGAGATTTATATGGGAAATCAGGGGTTGAAAAATCTTATGAGAAAATATTGAGAGGGAAGAAGGGAGTAGAGTATATTCAAAAGGATAAATTTAATAGGGATATTGGGTCGTATAAAAGCGGAACCTTAGATACATTACCTCAAAACGGAAAAGATATAACCATAACTATTGATGCTGTGTTACAGCAATACGGTGAAGAATTAATGGTTAATAAGCGTGGAGGAATCATTGCAATTGAGCCATCAACTGGGGAAATACTTTCGTTGGTGTCCGCACCTAGTTATAATCCGGCTTTATTGGTAGGGAGACAAAGATCGAAAAATTTCACCAAGTTATATTTAGATTCAATAGCAAAGCCTTTATATGATAGGGGTGTTCAAGGTGAATATCCTCCAGGTTCTCCTTTTAAATTATTAAATGCTTTAATTGGTTTGGAAGAAGGTGTTATTGATGATCGTACGAGGGTTACTTGTAGGCACGGACTTCATTATGGAGCAAAAAAACCATTTGGATGTCACTGTGATTTTGGAGCGAGTAACGATTTAAATAAAGCGATTTTTGCATCTTGTAATGCGTATTTTGGAAAAACTTATTTAAAAATTTTAGATAAATACCCAACGGCAACAATAGGTTTGAAACATTGGAGTGAGCACGCAAAGAGTTTTGGCCTGGGTAAATATTTAGATAATGATTTGTCAGTAGGTAATAAAGGTAGAATCCCTGATGACAAATATTATAACAGTTGGTACGGAAAAAATAAAGTGTATAGTACTTTTACCATTTCAAATTCAATTGGCCAAGGAGAGGTATTAACTACACCAATACAATTGGCAAATATGACAGCTGCTATTGCGAATAGAGGATATTACTACACACCACATATTGTAAAGGATATTAAAGGGGAATCCATAGCGGAAAAATTTACAACTAAAAGGGTAACCACTATTAGTCCAGAGCATTTTGAACCTGTAATTCAAGGGATGTATGATGTTTACGAAAAAAATGGAGGTACAGGGTATTACGCAAGAGTAAATGGAATTGAAATTTGCGGAAAAACTGGTACTTCAGAAGTGTATGGGAAAATTGATGGGGTAAGAACCCAACTCGATGATCATTCTATTTTTGTGGCTTTTGCACCAAAAGACAATCCGAAAATTGCGATAGCTGTTTTTGTAGAACATGGTTTTTGGGGGAGTAGATGGGCAGCACCAATGGCAAGTTTAATGATTGAGAAATACTTGAAAGGAACTATCTCTAGAAAAG
>Ga0209291_1003534_pt1 | contig 11488 bp, 8 predicted proteins | sample GOMGulsemesocosm_FD_184633 | JGI IMG/M metagenome (GOLD analysis project Ga0209291, IMG submission 184633) | Methane-oxidizing microbial communities from mesocosms in the Gulf of Mexico - GOM9B Gulf of Mexico (SPAdes) (version 2) | ecosystem: Environmental > Aquatic > Marine > Cold seeps | place... | reverse complement strand
GTTGAGTCTATTTTACATTAGTACTTTCAAAAATTTTATCTGCAGACGCAGCAACAAAGCCGGTATAAAGTTCTCCGTTAGGTAAAGGGTAGCGCTTAGCAAACTCATAAAAACAGCTTGGTATTGAAACCGTTTTGTCACTAAATACTACATCAGCTTTATCAGCAATAGTTGACGACTGTTCTAACATTACCGTTTTATCGCCTTTAATTTCTCCGCCTGAAGTATTAAGATCAAAGCCACCTTGCTTAACGGCTTCGTTTACTGCTTCAATATCGTCGTAATTTTCAAGATGGTTAATGCTTACTGTAAAGTGGTTTGCACGATATCCCCATGCCGACATCCAGGCAGCATATTCACTTTCGCCAAGAAGAGTTTGATATTCATCGTAGCTGACCTGCCAGTGAGTGCCGGAATATAAAAAGCTGTTATCTAAAATAGCTTCTGCTGAAACCGAATCAACCATTCGGGTGATAATGTCTTGAACATCTTGGGGAAATTTTTCTACTAGTAGTTCACTAATAAAAACTTTAGGCAGGGTGGTGTCATCATGCTCGAAGTGTTTGGCGTATAGCTTTTTAGCTTCGAAATGATATTCGCCACACTCTTTATAGCCAATTGCCAGTAAGTGCGCCGATAATTTTGCTAAGTTTACTTTTTCAATGTTAAAGGTTCTGTAAGCAACGTGATCGTTAATCAGGTCGTTACCTGAACCGAGTAGTTCGTGGATTTTTAGGGCCGAAGGAGTAACCGCTAGGTAGTTATCCCAAATTTTGTTAAAAAGCGCTTTAACGGCTTCTGAAGTGTTCTGTGTCATAATTATTTATCCTAAATACATTAGCGAATATAAGTTAATAAAACTTTTTATGGCGTTTAAGCACTTAATGTATTCAGTTGAATAATTTACAGCTGTGTTTAAGTCGCCATCAAAAGTTGGCTATAGTTGGTCAATACTTTTAAAAAAGCTAGGACGAATCCCAGCTTTTTTGATGGGGTTATGCTTGGTCATTAAGATGAGCTAGTCAGTTTACTGAATTGATAAGCCAGGGCTTAACGTTGCAGGTAAACTTACTTTTTCAGCTTCAACTGACGCTACCGGGTATGCACAATAATCAGCGGCGTAGTAAGCACTTGCTCTGTGGTTACCACTCGCACCAATACCACCAAATGGAGCAGCACTACTTGCACCTGTAATTGGTTTGTTCCAGTTAACAATACCAGCGCGAATGCGTTTGAAGAAATGATTGTATGTTTCTTCGCTGTCAGACAATAAGCCAGCTGATAAACCAAATGAGGTGTTGTTTGCTTCGTTGATTGCGGCATCTAAATCGCTGTAACGGTAAACTTTTAATAATGGACCAAAGTGCTCATCATCAGGCATGTCATTAATTGCAGTTACATCGACAATACCCGGAGAAATAAATCCAGTCCCTACTTCAAGATGTTTCATTTCAAGTAAAGATTTGCCACCTAATCCTAATAGCTGATCTTGCGCGGCAACTAAACTTAGTGCGGCTTTTTCAGAAATCATTGAGCCGATAAAAGGTTGATCTTCATCGTCAAAGTAACCAATTTTGATTGCTTTAGTTGAATTGATTAGTTTTTCTAAAATCGCATCACCTTTATCGCCAGTTTCAATGAATAAACGACGTGCACAAGTACAACGTTGACCTGTTGTAATGAAAGCTGATTGAAGGATGTCATGAACTACAGCATCCACATTTTCTACGTCTTTAACTATTAATGGATTATTTCCGCCCATTTCTAACGCTAAAATCTTACCTGGCTGACCACCAAACTGCTCATGAAGTATTTGACCTGTTGTTGAACTACCCGTAAAAAATAAGCCGTCAATTTGAGGGTGACTTGCTAATGCTTTTCCGGTTTCTACTTCACCTTGAACCATGTTGATAACACCGCTTGGTAAACCTGCGTTTAACCATAGCTTTAAAGTTTCTTCTGCAACTTTTGGTGTTAATTCACTTGGCTTAAATACAATCGTGTTACCCGCGATAAGCGCAGGAACAATATGACCATTTGGAAGATGGCCAGGGAAGTTATACGGACCAAATACTGCAACTACACCATGAGGTTTATGGCGAATGAAGGCTTTAGCGCCCGGCATTGGGTTTTCTACAGTACCAGTACGTTCTTCATAGGCTTTAATCGAAATATTCACTTTACCGACCATTGCACCCACCTCAGTACGTGTTTCCCAAAGTGGTTTTCCTGTTTCTAGCGCGATAGTATGAGCAAGTGCTTCTTTATTGTCAGCCAATTGCTCTGAAAACTTAGTTATTATGCTGATGCGCTCTTCTGTTGTTAAGTGTGCCCACGATTCAAAAGCCGTGCGAGCACTCATTACCGCATCATTCACTTGATTTTTAGACGCTGATTTACCTTGCCAAATAAGTTCGTTTTTCGCTGGGTTAACCGACTTAACTTCATGGCCTTGGCCTTCTAGCCAGTTACCATTAATTAATTGAATTGTATGTGACATTTTTTGTTCCTCAAACCTACTTTTTATAAGTACGGTATTGTTGTAATACGTTCTTTAAATGCATATTGTTAAAGGATGCATCGTTGTTTGAACTACCTACGAGGGTAGTTTCTCATTTTAGTTTTCTACTATTCGAACCCAATCACCTTCAGTGACTTGTAATGCTTTTGCGGCTTCAGGTGGCAGAACTATTTGGTTAGCAGTTTTTCTTAGCGAAAGAGAGCTCTGTAGTGCACGGAAACCTTCAACATTTGTATTACATACAATAAAGTTATTGTCTTCACCAACATCACCAATAATTACTTGGCAGCGAGCACTTTGTTCTATGGTGTTTATTGAACTGATTTGTGTTTCAACTGTTGGACCGCCGTCAAAAATATCAACGTAACCGCGTCGTGAAAAACCTTCGTTTTCCAGTAACTTTAGTGCAGGAACTGTTTTTGGGTGTACTTTGTTGATCACTTCTTGAGCAGCTTTGCTTAATAAGTTAACGTAAATAGGGTACTTAGGCATAAGCTCGGCAATAAAGGCTTTTTTCCCAATACCAGTTAAGTAATCTGCTGTTGGAAAGTCCATTGAAAAAAAGTGTTCTTCTAACCAATCCCAAAACGGCGATCTACCTGTTTCGTCGGATACTCCACGCATTTCTGCAATTACTGTATCGGCAAAACGCTCTTTATGCTCAGCCATAAACAGGAAACGCATACGAGATAAAAATCGGCCATTTCTGTTCTTACGGTGAGATTCACCTAAAAACAGTGTACAAATCTCTGATGCACCGGTGTAATCGTTACATAAAGATAAGGTTTCTACGGTGTTATACACGTTTAGTTCACGCGAGCTGTGTACAACTTTACCTAAATGGTAATGATAAAAGGCATCATCTAAACCTACTGCAGCTTCAATACCGCTCGTACCGACTACTTGACCGGTTTCAGTGTCTTCCATAACAAAAAGGTAACCTTCATTACCGGCTTGGCTAACGTCTTTTTTAAATGATTCTTCGGCATGCGAAATACGTTTTTTTAATAACGTTTCGTTAACAGGCAGCGAGGTAAAACCATGTCCAGATTCTTCAGCGATACGATAAAGATCGTCATAATCTCGTTGTTGAATAGGGCGAATAATAATCATAATAAGTTCTCAACGAATATTCGGGCTTTGCAAAGTATAGTAAAGCGTAAGTAGGGATGAGTGTTTACCTATGCTTAATACATTGGTATTTACCATCAAAGCACAAAGATATGCTTTGATGGTAGGGTGACTAATTTTGTTAGTCGGATGAAACTAGGTTTAGTTTACTTGGCTAGTTTAGCAACTGCTTTTTCGAAGCGCGCTAAGCCTTCAATGATATCAGCGTCTGGGATCACTAATGATGGAGCGAATCGAACAATACTTGCACCAGCAACTAATGTCATTGCACCTTCTTCCATTGTCGCATTTAAAAAGTCTTTCGCTTTACCTTGATACTTTTCGTTTAATACAGCGCCAATAAGTAAACCTTTACCACGGATTTCAGAGAATACGTTGTATTTACTATTGATTGTGTTTAATGCATCAACAATGATTCTAGCTTTGCTATTTACACCATTTAAAACTTCTGGCGTGTTAACCGTATCGAATGCCGCTTCTGCGATTGCACATGCTAATGGGTTACCACCGTATGTACTACCGTGTGTACCAATTTTTAAGTGTTTAGCTATTTCAGTTGTTGTGATCATTGCGCCAATTGGGAAACCACCACCTAATGCTTTAGCTGTAGTTAAAATGTCAGGTGTAACACCTAAGCCCATGTATGCGTATAAATCGCCAGTTCTGCCAACACCCGTTTGTACTTCATCAAATACTAATAATGCGTTGTTTTGGTCACAAAGTTCACGAACACCTTTCACAAATTCATCTGTTGGAGAAATGATACCGCCTTCACCTTGAAGAGGCTCCATAACTACAGCACATGTTTTGTCAGAGATTAATGCTTTTACGCTATCTAGGTTGTTGTATTCTGCATGAACAATATCGCCAGGCTTAGGGCCAAAGCCATCTGAATAAACTTCTTGGCCGCCAACAGTTACGGTGAAGAATGTTCTACCGTGGAAACCTTGTTTGAATGAGATAATTTGAGATTTATCTGCACCGTGAACATCTAATGCCCAACGACGAGCTAATTTAAACGCAGCTTCGTTTGATTCTGCACCTGAATTGGCAAAATATACTTTCTCAGCAAAAGTATTATCTACCATTTTCTTCGCTAATCTTAATGCCGGTTCGTTGGTCATTACGTTAGATAAATGCCAAAGCTTTTCGCCTTGTTCTTTTAGAGCAGAAACAAGTGCTGGATGACAGTGACCTAAACAGGTCACGGCAATTCCGCCAGCTAAATCGATAAATTCGCGATCTTCTTGATCCCAAACACGAGAGCCTTCACCACGAACAGGGATAATAGCTGAAGGTGAATAGTTTGGTACCATTACATCGTCAAATAACGCGCGATTTACCGGAAATTGGTTTGTCATTGTTTGCTCCACTTACAATTGGCTAAATGCCTTTTAACAAGAGTAATTACCTATGGGTAATTATCAAAATTTGAACTTGATTATCGTAATATTAACTCAAATACGCTTGGAAACGGTTAAAGTATAGTCGATTTCAAGAAAGGTATTATGGCAGTTAAAAATCACTTTGTCTTGTTACAATTGCTTGAAAGCCTTTCAAAATAGGAGCTTAACGAATTTTATTCATTTTTGCTGAATAAGTATTTTTGATTAGAAATTTATATAAATTTCTAATCAGTATGCGGTTCAGGAAAGGGAGTTGAAAAAAATAGACTTTGCGGAGTCTTATAAATAATCAAAAAAAATTTTAGTTAAACTTCAATTTTATGTGATCAATATCAGTTTTTTTCAGCAAAGTGACATCTTTTTGCATTAAACGTGCGGCAGATAACAAGGCTTTCGCTTCATCATTATTGATTAAGTCTTCTTTCGCTAGGCTTCTAAAAGCCACATACGCTTTTGCTTTGATCACGAGTTTCGCAATAGGGTGCATTTTCTCATGCTCAGTCGCGTAAGCTAAATCAAAAATAGGTTCAGTTATTTGTAATCGGTCAAAGCGCATTAATTCTACCATATCAGCAGTAATTGCAGAGCTTCTCGATATTAACTGTTCGTATAAAAGATCAGGTGAGGAGTCAAACTCAACAAAAGCATTGTGTAATTTTTTGTCTTTGTTTTCGTATGCTGAACGTAATTCTTTTTGATAAAGCTCATTATAGGTTTGCAATGTACATTGTGTGACGGCAAATAAGCCAATATTACTAAACATACCCGTTGTGTAAGCAGTATATTCATCGAGCCCTTCTGCTTTAGCTAATGCTTGTGAAGCGAGAGCGATAGATAAACTGTCGTTCCATAGTTTTCGTTTCATTAGCGAATAAGGAGCGGTTGATGTGGGTAACCAATGCTTAAGTGTAAAGGTAGGCATCAGTAATTTCAGGTTATCTAAACCTACATAGCTAATCGCCAAATTAGGATCTTTAACTTGAACATCGGCACGTTTTCTATATTGGGGCTTATTCACTAAACTGACAAGATCTCTCGATAACCAAGACAATGAATTTATTAAGGGAGATATACGCTTAATAGACGCAGCTTTTAAACATAATATCTCTATAACGGCTGGCGCAGCATCTTGAATGTGAAGCACGTTATTATACAGGTATTCTTTATTGTCAAATTCTATATTGAGTTGCTTGTGTACCTTACTTAAAAACTGTTCTTTAATTTGAGCTTTGAAATGGCTTTGTCCGTGCTCTTCAATAATTTTTTGCTTGTTTGTTTCTTCTTCAATCTCAAGCAGCTCTCTTCGGCGATTTGTTTGTTCGCTATTTTGATTATCGCGTACAAATACTTTTCCATGTCGTTGATCAGCAAATTCCTTGCTTATAGTCAAGCTAGTAGCTCGGTGATATATCGATGATATGGCTAGGTTATTTTCAAATATTTGCATGTTATAAAATAGAAGTCAGTTTTATTATTATAGAGGGTATACACCTATATCGGTATCGCGCAATGAATCATGAATATTTTTGGCGAAATTAGCACTATTATAGCGTATTGAAGGTATTTAACGCTAAAGATGCTTATATAAAGTGCACAATTGAGCATTTAGGTAATTAATGATAGTTACATGGGTACCCTTTGTATTGTGTGATGAAGTTATTTAACAGCTGATGTCCTTGCTCTGTCATCACCGATTCCGGGTGAAATTGAACACTCTCAATGGGTAATGTTTGGTGAGATAAAGCCATTACCTCCTCGCAGCCATTATCTTTACTCCACGCTGTTGCCACCAGTTCGTCTGGTAACGTTTGTTTGTTTACAACCAGAGAGTGATATCGAGTAACCGTTAAGGGGTTATTCAATGATGTAAAAATACCTGTATCCTGATGGATAATATCACTAGTTTTACCATGCATGACTTTACTCGCCTTTTCCACTGTGGCGCCAAAGTGTTGTGCTATACATTGATGACCCAAACAAACACCTAACAAAGGAATTTTCCCGGCAAAGTTATCAACAACAGATAAAGAAATACCGGCAGAGTCAGGGTCACAAGGGCCAGGAGAAATAACGATATAATGTGGCGCGAGTTGTTTTATTTCTTCAATGGTAACTTGGTCGTTACGGAAAACTTTTACCTGTTGACCAAGTGACTTAAAGTAATGCACAAGATTGAAGGTAAACGAATCGTAGTTGTCGATCATTAATAACAAATAAACAGTCTCATAGTTAGCGCAGCTTTAATAGAATAGGTATAGAATTATCGGCGCTATTCTAATCTGGGAAGTTAAACAATACACCTTTTATTTTAAACAAAAAAATGGCCGCATTAGCGACCATTATATACCTAAATTAACTTACAACTAAAAATTAGCAGCTAATTGAACCCATAGTTTATTGGTATCAGTACTGAATTCGTCAGCATTATAGTGAGCAAATTTAAGCAACAATGAACAAGCGTTATCAAATTTATATGCTGCAGCTAAATCAATTTCTGAGCCGTAATCTACACTTCCTTCGCTTGAAGATAGATCATGATAAGTGGCAGAGAGCTTAATATCTTTAACCAGTGTTTTAGCGGTAATATAAATATCTTCTACACCATTTGCTGGCGTACCTAAAAACTTATCAGTGAAGCCTTGGAATTTGTGTAAGGTTGCTAAAGGCGTAGTAAAGGCCATTTGTCCATTATCACTGCCTAATACTTCAAAACCGCCGAGTAAGGTGATTTTTTTAATTTTTGTCCCTATTTCAAGGTTGTAATAATCTGTGTCAAAAGAGTTTGGGTTATCGCCAGCATCACGTTGCGTGGCATAGCTTGCATTTAATACGATGTTATCAAACTTACCGTTATACAAAATACCATAGGTATTTGTTGATACTGCTGCGGCATTATCAATATCTAATAAATATGCAAATGCAGATATTTTGTGTGCTTTGCTGATCTTATAAGCCGAATTAACAAGGTGTAAGTCACCTGAAAAATTATCTGTATTTTTGCTGTCTTCTACAAATATTCGATTGACGTTATACACATAACTATAATCAACAGAAAACGCGTCAGACGCTTTATATTGAATACGATATCCATCAAATGTTTGTTCGTTTTGACGCCATGCTACACCACCTACAAAACGTTGGTTATTGTGTAAAATACGCTGACGCCCTACGGTAGCTGTTAATTTGTCGTTTTTATACTGAAGGTAAGCTTGATTCACCTCTGTATATTCAGGATCAGCAATCACGGCATCGTTACCACTATAGCTGAACGTTGCATCATTGTAATCGTCAACAATCGCCGTATTGTTATCAACTTCAACACCTAATGATAATCCATTAAATGCGCCTGTTTTTACCGAAAGTCGACTTTTTAGCATTAGGGCGTTAGCGTCAACATCTGAACCGCCGTCTACGTCTTGATTAACTGCTTCATAGCGAGCTCTTAGTGCAATATTTACTTTGCTTTTTGATAGTGCTTCTTTTATTTCTGAATGAATATCTGACCGCTCAGCAAAAGCAAGAGGAGTCATTATAGTGCTCGTCAGTAAAATACCGAGGGGAAGTTTCTTTGTAAGAGATTTCATATTTTTTGTCCTAGGTTAATTCAATATTTTGAGCAGTAAGGAAATTTATTAATGTGATGTTCCTGCTGTAATAGGGTGATTTTGGCATTGTTATGACAATAAAAAGTTGATACATATCAAGTAATAAATATCGTGTTTAGTCTTTTATAAATAAGTTGATGTGAATCAATAAACGAGGAGGGTAAAGCGGTTTGATCAGGGTAGATATATTCTGCAATTACCCAGTTAAGGGTAATTGCAGAATAAAGTATTGTTTAAGCTAATACTTGAACTTGTTCGTTCTCAATACGCGTTTCATAAGCGTTTATCGATACGGTATCGTCGTCTAAACATTTACCGTTATTTAAGACAAAACGTTGTTTATATAAAGGAGATGCTACAAATATTTCACCTTTACAGTCGCCAATAATACCGCGAGATAATACATTTGCTTCGCCGATTGGATCCCAGTTACTTACCGTGTAAGCGGTATTTTCGTCCAATTGAAAGATAGCTATTTGCTCTTTGTCTGCTAATAAAGCACAAATACCCGAATGTTTTACTAAATCATCTTTATGACAGATTGTTTGCCATTGTTTTTCAGTTGTCATGTTTAAATACCTTATGCTTTTTCTGTAACGTCAACAGTGTGAATTTGTACGCCTTTGTACTGTTTTTCAACACCACGTGCAGGGCGAATTTGCTCACGTTCAGTTACAAATTCAATGTTTTTATCAATTTCTTGAGAGTTAACAAATTGACGGAAACGTTTCAATTGAGCTGGATCTTCAATCGTTGTTTTCCATTCACATTGATAAGTATCAACAACTGCTTGCATAGCGCTTTCTAATTCAGCGTTTATGTTTAAGTGATCTTCAATTACCACTTTTTGCATGTACTCTAGGCCACCTTCAAGGTTGTCTAACCATACAGATGTACGTTGTAAACGCTCACCCGTTCTTACGTAGAACATTAAGTAACGGTCGATGTATTTCACTAATGTTTCGTCATCTAAATCGGTTGCAAATAGGTCGCCGTGGCGAGGTTTCATTCCGCCGTTACCACTTACATACAAGTTCCAACCATTTTCAGTTGCGATAACACCAATATCTTTACTTTGTGCTTCAGCACACTCACGTGTACAACCTGAAACAGCAAATTTAATTTTATGCGGTGAACGTAAACCTTTGTAACGATTCTCAAGGAATATAGCCATGGTCATGCTGTCTTGAACACCGTAACGACACCATGTGCTACCCACACAAGATTTAACTGTACGTAATGATTTACCGTAGGCGTGACCTGTTTCCATACCAGCAGCAATTAATTTTTCCCAAATGTCAGGTAGTTGATCGATACGGGCACCAAATAAATCAACACGTTGGCCACCGGTAATCTTAGTATATAAGTTGTATTCTTTAGCAACTTCACCAAGCACGATTAATCGTTCAGGTGTAACTTCACCACCAGGCATACGAGGTACTATTGAGTATGTACCGTCTTTTTGCATGTTACCTAAGTAAGTATCGTTAGTATCTTGTAGTGGTAAGTGATCTTCTTGAAGAATGTAATCGTTCCACACAGACGCTAAAATTGAACCAGCAGCCGGCTTACAAATTTCACAACCAATGCCGCCTTTACCGTGTTTCTCAAGTAGCTCTTCAAAGCTTTTAATTTTTTCTGCTTGAACGATATGGAATAACTCAGTACGAGAGTAAGCAAAATGCTCACAAATATCAGTACATACTTCTACACCGCGTTTTTCTAATTCTGCATCAGTTACTGTTTTAACTAATGCTGCACAACCACCACAGCCAGAAGCTGCTTTAGTACATGATTTAACCATGCCAACATCAGTCGCACCGTCGTCAATTGCAGCAATAATATCGCCTTTAGTCACGTTTAAACATGAACAAATGGTTGCTGTGTCAGGTAGGGCATCAACACCTAATGTTGGTTTTTCACCACTGCTTGGTAAAATTAAGCCATCAGGATTTTCAGGTAATTCAATACCGTTTAATGCATATTGTAGTAATGAGTCATATTCGCTGGTATCACCAACAAGTACAGCGCCGATAAGCTCTTTACCGTCATCACTTACTACAATCTTTTTATATACTTGATCGGGTTCGTTGAAATAAGTATAAGATTGAGCACCAGCTGTACGAGCATGAGCATCACCAATTGAGCCAACATCTATACCCATAAGTTTAAGTTTGGTACTCATATCAGCACCGGTAAACTGTTGCTCACCACCTAATATGTTATCAGCAGCAACTTTAGCCATGGTGTAACCAGGAGCAACTAAACCGTAAATAAAGTTATTCCATAAAGCACATTCACCAATCGCATAAATGTTGTCATCAGACGTTTGACATTCATTGTTTACGACAATACCACCACGCTCGCCTATTTGAAGGTCGAAGTCGCGTGCTAAGTTGTCGTAAGGGCGAATACCTGCTGAGAATAAAACAAGGTCGGTTTCTAAATGAGTACCGTCTGCAAATACCATACGGTGTACGCAGTCTTCACCGTCAATAATTTCATTAGTAGCTTTTTCAGTATGAACTTGTACGCCGATACCTTCGATCATAGAGCGTAATAATTCACCGCCATCTTTATCTAGCTGTACACCCATTAATTGAGGAGCGAATTCAACCACGTGTGTTTGTAGGCCAAGCTCTTTAAGTGCTTTTGCTGCTTCTAAGCCTAATAAACCACCACCAACAACAACACCAACTTTACCTGAGTTAGCAGATGCTTGAATCGCATCTAAATCATCAATGGTACGGTAAACTAAACAATGCTCTCTTTCTTTACCTGGAATAGGTGGAACAAAAGCGTATGAACCTGTTGCTAATACTAGC
>Ga0209291_1003533_pt1 | contig 11489 bp, 6 predicted proteins | sample GOMGulsemesocosm_FD_184633 | JGI IMG/M metagenome (GOLD analysis project Ga0209291, IMG submission 184633) | Methane-oxidizing microbial communities from mesocosms in the Gulf of Mexico - GOM9B Gulf of Mexico (SPAdes) (version 2) | ecosystem: Environmental > Aquatic > Marine > Cold seeps | place... | reverse complement strand
CCATCGTAGCTCAATAATGACCCACCGCCTGCAGCGACCGTATGAATAAACAACATAGGTACGCGCATTTTTACGCCTGCAACCTCTGTCTCATATACTTTTTCATACTCACCAGCATAATGGGATACATCTGTTGATGTTCCTCCCATATCAAAGCCAATCATTTTACTGAAGCCTGCTAATTTCAAGGTATGTACTGCACCAACAATACCGCCAGCGGGGCCAGAAAGAATAGCATCTCGGCCTCTAAACTTGCTCGCTTGTGTTAACCCTCCTGAAGATTGCATAAACAACAGTTTTCCGCGTTCATTTTCGCCACTAATAGCAGTCTCAATTCGATCAACATATTGACGTAAAATAGGCGTTAAATAAGCATCAACAACCGTGGTTTCACCACGAGGAACAATTTTGGTTAAAGGAGACACTTCATAACTCGTTGACACTTGTTTAAAACCAATTTCCTTAGCAATTTCGGCAATTTCCTGCTCATGTTCCGGATACAAGTAAGCATGCATTAATACAATAGCAATTGATTTATACCCTTGTTTATAGGCGCTTGTGAGTGTTGCTATTGTTTTCTCGATATTAAGTGGCGTTTCAATCTCGCCATCATGTTTAATACGTTCGTCTATCTGAATAACATGTTGGTAAAGTAGCGGTGACTTTTCTATTTTCAAGGCAAAAATGTCAGGTCTTGCTTGATGACCTATTTCTAGAATATCACCTAGGCCTGTGGTAATAGCTAAAACTGTTGGCTCTCCTTTCTTTTCTAAAAGAGCATTAGTCGCAACCGTAGTTCCCATCTTAACCACTTCAATCTTATCAACAGGGATTGGTTCAAATGATTTAACACCAAGAAAATCTCGAATTCCTTGTAAAGCGGCATCTTCGTATGCCTCAGGATTTTCTGAAAGTAGTTTTTTGGTATGCAATTTACCTTCCGTATCTTTCGCTACTATATCAGTAAACGTTCCTCCTCTATCGATCCAAAACTGCCACTTGTCTTGTTGCGAAGGGTTACCAATATCACGTTTCATTTAATACCTCAAAATAGAATATTTTCATTAAATGGTTATTGCTAACCATCCTTTCCAACACGACAACGTTAACACTACACCTACGTATCGTCAATGTTATACTTTGATTTATTGCTCTTATGCAGGTATAGTTAATATCTATTGCGTAATTTGTAATCATAAAAACAGCTGAAATAACAAATACTTTACCTATATAACACTAGCCATATCACAGCTAATCACCCTCATGATTAGTAAAAACCAATAGCACAATAACAGGAGAAAATATGCTTACTGAATCTACACTCAAAAAATCCATCAGGCGTGCTTTACTATTATGCGTTTCAACTAGTTCACTATTTACCATGGACGCAATCTCTTCTGATCCTGAAAACCTTATTACGTCTCTTAGTAGTGAAGAAAAACGTATTCCATTAGCAAAAAAAGCGATGCCAGACGTTTTGACAGTTTTCTCAGATGAAGTAACTCAGTTTTCAACTAAATGGAAAAATACAACTAGCTACCCAAATGCGAAAACGCTTGTTAGGCTTTATGGGAGTCAATTATGGTTAACAGCAAAAGATAAAATGAACTCAAGTAAAAATGCTGATGATCGGGCGCTTTACTGGGCCCGCTTGCTTTCTAGTAAAGTATTACGTGCTGTTGAACCACAATTTGATCTGACTTCTTCTCAACTTGACAGCTTATTGGCTATCTTGGAACAAGGAAGTAGAGGACGAACCGATCTAGAATTTAGCAAAGGCGCCATGAAAAAGATTATTCTTACTGGATTTGACCCTTTTTTATTAGACCGAAATATTAACCAAAGTAACCCTTCTGGCGTTGCTGCGTTAATGCTAGATGGACAAGTTATTCAATACAACGGTATAACAGCTGAAATAAATACAGTGATGATTCCTGTTCGTTATGAAGACTTTGACCAAGGAACGATCGAAGCGCTACTTGCACCTTATTACGCATTAAATAATATAGAGATGGTGGTTACCGTTAGTATGGGACGTAAAGAGTTTGATTTAGAACGTTTTCCAGGAAAGCGCCGTAGCGTAACAGCCCCTGATAATTTGGCTATAGTATTTGGTGGAACACAGACTGCGCCGGTTATTCCGTATTTAACCACTAGTCGTCTTTCTGGCCCAGAATTTGTTGAATTTAGCTTACCTGTTAAACAAATGAAATTAGCGTCTGGTCCGTATAAGGTTATCGATAATCATCAAGTTACAACATTAGAAAAGACCTATCAACCGAAAACATTAGCAGAACTTGATGATAACGTAGCGGTTAATGGCGCTGGTGGTGGTTACCTTTCCAATGAAATTTCGTACAGAAGTATAAGAATACGCAATATTATTGGCTCCACTATTCCTACAGGTCACATTCATACTCCTAGAATTCAGCAATTTGATCCCGAAATTGAAAGCAAGATTGTTGAGCAAATTAGTTCTATGCTCAAGCACAGCCTAACCGCGATTTAATCTCAATCCTATTTCAAAAGCTAGGAGTACAGTTTCTTAGCCATCAAGTAAGTAATAGCTATAATTTCAAAACATAAAAAATCCGATGTTGATTCAACATCGGATTTCACTTAATTGTTCAGGATGAAGACTCTAATGCGTCCTCTCAAGTAACATTAAAACTAGAATGTTACTGTTGCCCGAACGTAGTAGAAAGCACCTAATACACTATAAGTAGTAACATCAGTGTTAGCACCAAACGCTGAAAAAACGAACGGTGGTTGCTTATCAAAAATGTTATTAGCACCAAGAGTTAACGCTACACTCTCAGTTGACTGCCAAGTACCTTGAAGATCAAAGGTAGTCATAGACGGTACATCGCGTTCAAAATCTTCAGTCCACCAGCCTGATTCAGTTTCAGTCACACCACCGATATAGCGGGCTGTACCAGTTACCGAGAAATCATCAATTGACCAATTAACAGTTAAGTTAGAGCGTAATTCAGTAAAGAAACCATCATGATTCACATTAAAACGGCCCGTGTGATCAATAACTTCACCACCAGCAATTTGTTTTTTGTAATTCAGTAAGTAAGTCGCGTCAAGTTGTACAATCCAGTCGCCGTTTTCAGTTTCAAATGCGTAACGAGTTTCAAGATCAATACCGTCAGTATCAATACCGCCAACGTTAACGGTATAGTCATATACTTCTATGATACTGCCAGCTACTGCTGAACTTGTACCAAAACGTTGGATAGAGTCACAATATTCTCCACGATTATAACAACCATCTAAACGAGATTGAGTACCAACTTCTGAAATAGCATTGGTTAATTCAATATTCCAGTAATCAACGGTCATTGAGAAACCTTCGATATAATCAGGGTTCCAAACAGCACCGACAGTTAGTATGTCAGCTTCTTCAGGCGTTAATGAATAACCATCCCAGTTTGAAGCGCCACCAATTTTAGTCGGTATTTGTTCAACGCCACCAGAATCGTAGCCGTTTGCAGGTACACCTGTTGCTAAACAGTAAGTATTTGGGTTTGTTTCACCGTCACATGGATCAGTTGCTTCAGGGAAGTCTGTTTCTGCACCTGAGTATAATTCAGGAGTACTTGGTGCACGGAATGCTTCAGAAACAGTAGCACGTAACATTAATTCTTCAGCAGGCATCCAACGAACACCAACTTTAGTGGTAGTATTGCTACCAAAAGTAGAGTAATCAGAGTAACGAGCCGCTAAATCGAGCTCTAAACGATGTGCTAATGGCGCATCTTTAAGTAGTGGTAATGAAACTTCTAAGAAAAGCTCGTCAAGTGAGTAGCCACCCTTTGTTGCCACAGCACTTCCAGCAGTTGTTGTACCTTGAAGAATTAGTGAATCAGGTGTATAAGATCCAGATTCTTTGCGGTATTCATAACCCGCCGCAAAACCAGCAGCACCAGCGGGCATTTCAAATAAATCACCACTAATAATAGCTTGAATACTTTCTTGACGGTTTTCACCTAGTTCAGTGGTATCGTAGTCGCCACTAATATAGCCTAGCATTTCATCTGTTACTTGTGTGTCGGTTCCTGGCACGCCAAAAATATTCAATGGAACACACCCATCAATAATGCTGTTATTCTCATTTAAACAAACAAGCTGCTCACCAACTTGGTTGTTAGGCAATAAATCACCATTGCTATCTAACCAGCCTGTTGGGCCAACAGCCTCAGAAACACGATCTAGGTTAGTGTAACCTGAAGATCTCTCTACCGAGTCACTTTTACCGTAGTTATATGATAACTCCCAAGAATATAAATTATCATCTAAGTTCAAATCACCCTCTAAGCCAAATACTACTCGGAACGTTTTATAGTTACGTGAAACACCACGTCCACCACTTTCCACCATACGACGACGCCAGTCATTAATTTCATAACTGTTACCATCTAAATCTGTTGGTCCCTGAGTAAGGTTATAGTAGTTATCAGCAGAATACGGAGCTTCGTGTCCAAAAAATACTAAAGGTGCCAATGGCTCTGGCGCAATCAATTGATCTCCACGAGTTTCAACATAACTCGCTTCAGTAAATGCTCGTATATCATCGGCTAACTCATAGCTAGCAAATACTGACGCATAAGTACGTTGACTTGGTGTTTGCAAATAGTTAACCGGGTTGTAGTTATAGGAATCAGTTGATCCGTCTCTTACTCTCCAATCACCAAATTCTGGTCCACGTGTTACATTTGCATCTGCCATTGGGTTATTTACATCGCCAGCAGAGCCTGCGTAGCCATCAACATTCGCCCATGGTGAAGCTGAACTACCACCTTGTTGAGTTGTTCCATCTGAATAAGATCTTAGCTCATATTCAGAAAAATCACGGTCACCCATGAAAACATCTTCTTGTTTGTTATAACCAATAGAGACAACAACATTACCTTTCTCGCTTGAAGCACCGAAGGTCATATCAAAACCGGTTTGAGCTCCATCACCTTCACCCGTTTGACCATAGTTAGCTTTAAATTCAAAACCTTCAAAATCATCCCGAGTAATAATATTAACTACACCCGCAATAGCATCAGAGCCATAAATAGATGAAGCACCATCTTTTAATATTTCAACACGTTTAACAATAGAGGTTGGAATAGTATTTAAATCAACCGAAGAGTTTGCACCGCCACCACCAGCAACGTAACGACGACCGTTAACAAGTACCAAAGTACGCTCTTCACCAAGGCCACGCAAAGAAAAACGAACGGCTGAATCACCACCATTATTGGTTTGAGTATTAGCTGCATTACCCGCTGATGAAGTTAAATTAGTTAACAAGTCACCTACGTTGGTCACACTCATCGTTGCTATTTCTGCTTGTCCAATAACGGTAACAGGATTAGCTCCTTCCATATCAGTCCGTTTAATACGAGAACCGGTAACTTCGATTCTTTCTACACTTTCAGTGTCTACAATTTGCTCTGCTGAAATAGCAGAAGTTGATATAGCAGCAACACCGCCAACACTTATCATGAGAGCTAAGCGAATACTCTTAGCTATTTTACTATTGTCATTCATGTTTATTCTCCGGTTCACATTGTGATTAGTTATTATTTATTCATTTAATTCCGAGGTTGTTATGGCTCATTATGTTCAAAGTAGACCCATTTCGTGTTCTGATTCAAACTATACTAAACACTAATCAATCAAAATACCAACACTTTACAAACGAAACGCACACAAATAACAACTAATAAGTTAACATAACACAAATAACTAACCTTTCATCAAGGCGATATGTACATAATAAATAACTTAAGAATATATTTACTTATATTAATGAATAATAAAATATAGCCGCTTAAATTTGGCTGAGTAAGGTTTAGGTTTTTATGAAGCTTGGTGCAGCATAAGAATTAAAGAATTAAAGAATTAAAGAATTATACCGGGTATCGTGAAAATGTAAGCGTGTTGCTGAAAAAACTTATACTAGGAAGTATCAGTAATCTGTTAAGAGAAAAAATATAGTTGAAACGCTCGTCTAAAGAACAGCAATAGGATTACATTGCTGTGCAAAACAATGAAAATAAAAATAATTTACATTACCTTAATTCGCTATAAATAGGAAAATCAATTGATATTGTTGACTTATTAGTAAACCAAAAAAAGTTTTATATTAAAAATAACTAGTTGTAACCCAATATAAAGCTTGCCGCATCAGCATCATAGTTATCAACAAAACTCTTTTGCTCTGTCGTCTTTTTATTATTATTTTTCACTATTGGGTTTTGCTTCACTTCTATATTTAATTCTTTATTGTCTGATAGTTTTTCCTGAATATTAAGTTTTTGTTTGTTCATGTTTCCCCCTCATTAATCTATTTTGACTATATATACTGCGTATAACGACTACAAATACGAGGAAATAACGATAGCATAACGCCAGTGATTTACAAGTGTTATGTTTTCGATTCAACTTAATAACATTGAGTTATTAGATAATAATAAGATAGGAAAACCTGTTTTATACGAACTAATTCTAGAAAAGAGTAGACCTTCCTTCATAGAGCAAGCTGAATACTAGAAAAACAAATAGACTCGTATTAATAAACTTCATGTTTTGACTCACCTGATAGTTCAACGCTAGTTAATACAAACAATCATTAACTTTAATGTGATTTTACAGTGGTATACTTATCTCAGTTTGTACCCCATAGCGCCTTAGAGGGGGGAAGTGAAATGACAGCTGTATGATCATAAAACGGACTTTAAAATTAACAACCCTTCTAATATATATAGCGCACAAAGTGAAAGTTTCAATTTAAACGCTGAGTGACGGTTTTGGTGGCTCAGGAGCCAGTAGAGTGATAGCCAATCAGGTTTGATATGACCGCTGCAAGCTCATTATGCCAGTGGGAGTCCATCTCAGAACGCAAACTTTTAATAAAGCAACATTTATAACCCCCAATACACTCAAAGGTAAATAAAGGGAACAGACCACGTTTAATTTCTCACAAATTTGCCTAGCTAACTTTCAAACCCTAGATTGCCTGTTAAAACTCGGTTACGATATTTCATACCTATATAATAAACGCAACTATTAGCTTAAAACTATCCCGCCTAAAGACTGGGGGGTAAACCATTTCCTGTAGACGAATTAAACGTGATCGGTCCCCTATTAACCCCCGATCTACTTATTCTTTTGTAGGTTGGCCTTAGGCCATCGCTTTGTGTAGTTTGGTTGTTTGACGGGGTAAACCCCGACCTACAGGTATACTATTGAGCTTACTACTCCATTATACTAACTCCACTCGTGGCTTGAAGCACCTACTAAGACCGATTGATCATATCAATTATGCACTTAGTTCAAAAAACGATCAAAACTGAGTTTTTACACAGTCTGAGCTTACAGCAGACATTAACAATTACTACCTGCTAATGTCTCCAAAGCGCACTCTTTTGACGTTAAATATTGGTGAAGAAAAACGGCCGGCGTGAATTATTTCAACGTAACTAACTACCACAAAGAAGATATTCGCTTTAAGTCTTTGGTATGAGAACCGTTACGATATTTTATATAGTAAACGCAACGACTAGCTTAAAGATATCCCGCCAAAAGACCAACCTACAAGGAGCTTCAAGGTTGTGTTTATGTAGGTCGGTATTTATGCCGTCAAAGAGTAAGAACGTTATGGTATTTGCAAGATATTATGATCTGAAGGCCAACCTACAAGGAGTCAGAAAACTTGATTTGGACTTGTAGAAGATATTTTCAAGTTAGCTGCCCCTTTGAATATTCTGACGCAATTAGGTGGCAAACCGTATGTAATTTCTCACAAAAGTAAATATTGGCACAGGTAAAATCCCCAGCTTGGTAAACAATAACAAACTGAGGTTTGTACAACAGTTATTAACTTAACTACATATATGGTTAATCAAGCTTTCTTTGTTGCTCGTTATTCATTGAAAGGTCTTTAAAGAACAATATTTCAACCAATTTTTCTGACGAACCATCATAAAAGCCAATATCTTTTTCAAAATGCTTAGGGTTTTTAAAAGTACCAAATATTATGTCAAATATAGGTAAATCAGAATAGTTATAGGCGTGCACTCCTCTAGCATGATGCACAGAGTGACTCTCTGGTCGTTGAATAATATAACCAAGCCATTGAGGTGTTTTAATATTGGTGTGCTGAAAAGCAGCTAAAAACATAGTGATATATAAAAACCATGAAACGGCTTGAGGTGAAATACCGACAAATACAGTTAAGCTTAAACTGCCTATAAATGTAAAACCAATCATATCTAAAGGACTAAAATAAAAAGCTCCAAAGCTGTCTAACCGCTCAGCGCTATGGTGCATTTGATGAAACGTTCTCCACAAAAAGTCCGTTCGATGCATTGTAAAATGCCAAACATAAATCATAAATTCAAACACAAGCAAGGCAACACATGTACTTAAATATGGGTTAATATTTTGCAAACTTATTAATTGATACTGAATTAAATACTTATCCCACACTAAAGGTAAATATGATGAGAGAAAAAAGTATATAGTAAAAACAAGTGCTGCTTTTGGCACCCAACCAATCACATTTTTTTGCTGATGAGCGGGTATGATAGTTTCAAGTATGATTAAGATAAAATAGATAAGAAATAATCCCAGTGAAACAGGATCCATTAAGACTTCAATAGGGGTTGGCATAAATATTCTCCATGTCGTTTTTACAGTTCAAATAATCTATGCTTATTATTCATATTTAGTTTTATTGAACATGATATTTACATAACCGTTTACACATTTAATGATAATATTTAGCTAACATGGAATTAAACCTCAGTTAAACAAAAAAATAAGCGAAGGGAATCAATGAGATATGCTTTTGACAATATTGTAGTTGATACAGAACAATATAAGATTCAAATAAAAGGAATTACAGTTGCGGTAGAGCCAAAGGTTTTTGATCTCATTATTTACCTGGTTAAAAACCAAGAAAGGCTTATTTCTAGAGATGAACTGTTTACAGAAGTTTGGAATGGTAGAGAAGTATCCGACACCTCGCTAACTAATCATATAAAAAGTGCAAGAAAAGTGCTCGGAGACAGCGCCGAAGAACAACGTGTCATTAAAACAATTCGAGGTCGAGGCTACCAATTTATAGCTGAAGCTCAGGTGATGGATAAAGCACAAGTTAAACCTGCTAGAGTGATTCGTTTTAAGTATGTTTATCGAATAATCACTGTTGTTTTTATTTTATTTATTGGGGCGATGCTTTTATTTAAAAGTTCATCATCTACCTTTGATACCGCACAAAACAATCGATTGGTTGTCATTCCTTTTAAAAACTTACAAAAAGCCCCTGACGATGACTATTTAGGCTTGGCAATTGCTGATCAGGTGATTGGAAGTTTAAGCTATATTAAAAGCCTCACCGTTAGACCTTCCGGTTCAATACAAAAATATCATAATAAAAATATAGATATTCAACATGTTGCTCAACAACTTAATGTTGACTATGCCTTAATGGGGACTTATAGCAAAAACGAAAATACCATTCGACTAAATATTGAATTGATTAATGTAGAAACCCAAGAGCTTCTTTGGCGAGAGTCATTCTCAGAAAAATTTGAAAATCTTTTTCATATTCAAGATCTTGTCACAAAGCGCATTGTAAACTATTTTAAAATACGCTTTTATCAACAAGAAAAACTCGCTGATACATCGGAAAAATCGATCCACCCACTTGCTTATCGACATTATTTACGTGCTATTACTTTCCCAAATACTGTAGATGGGGCCAAAAAGGCGATTTCATTTATTGAAAAATCAGTAGTAATTAGCCCTTCTTTTGCCCCTAATTATGTAGAGCTAGCTAAAAGAACAAACTTTTTAGCCGTATTTAACCTCGAAAAATCATCTCAAAAAAGCTTAGCGCTAAATTATTATCAAAAGGCATTATTACTAAACCCAAATTTAAGAGACGCTCTAAGTGGGCTGGCGAAATCTTATATTGAAATTGGCGAAACCTACAAAAGCATTGAACTCATTAAACGGCTATTAGCACTCAACCCCAGTGACGCTGAAGCACATTATTCTTTGGGCTACATTTATCGTTACTTAGGGCTAATTGATCAATCTATTACTGAAATAAATAACGCGCTACGCTTAGATCCTAAAGATGAGTGGTTTCATAATTTAGGTGTAAGTTACATTAGCGCAGGTAATTATAAAAAAGCGCTCGAAGTATTAAACAAAGGCGAAGCATCAACATACTCGCAAGCATGGATTGCCACTATATTCATACATCAGCATAAATATGAAGAAGCGAAGTCCATATTAATAAAATTAACTGAAAATGACACAAGTGACTTTTGGAAACTAGACTCGACCGCAAGCCTTGCTATTGTAAACAACGATACCGAAAAGGGTATTTCAGCTTTAAAGCAGTTAGAATCTATAAATATGAACGATTCTGAACCTCTTTTTTATTGGGGCAGTCTTTACGCTATGTTAGGCGATAAACAAGGTGCATTAAGGTTTTTAAAGCGAGCGGTTCGTCAGGGTTATTATAACTATCCGTATTTTATGAACTCATCATTTTTAGACCCTATTAGAAACACTCAAGAGTTCCAAAAAATAGTCATTGAAGTGAAGAAAAAACATGAAGAATTTAAATCGCAGTTAAACGAATTTTAAGGTGCCATTAAATAACGAATCTTGTCAGCTATATACTTAAGCTGTTTTTCAATATTTTCGTTTAGTGGCCAGCCCACGTTTATACGGAAACAATCGTCGTACACATTGTGCGTACTAAAAATATTGCCTGAACGAATATAAATATTTTCGCTTTCGCAGGCATTTACCAATTCTTGTGTATTCACTCCTACTACTTGTACCCAAATAACAATCCCGCCTGATGGGCTAGATATTACCGCACTTTCAGGTAATAATTTTTTAAGTAGCGCACAATAATCTATCATTTGGCTGTGCAAAAGGTGGTTAATTTTTTTAACGTGTTTTGCGTAGTGTCCTTTATCAATAAAGTCACATATCCCTTGCTGAACTGGCTGATTTACACCTAACGAATGCACGTTACTGTGGTATTTAAATGCCTGTGAATATCGCCCTGCTGAGCACCAACCTAAACGCAGCCCAGGAGAAATCGTTTTAGAGATAGAACCACACCACAACACCCAGCCTTTAGTGTCCCAATGTTTTATCGGTAACGGCATTCCGTAATTATGATGGAGCTCTATAAACACGTCATCTTCAATAATAGGAAGACGATATTTTTCAGCAAAATGTGCCAACCATTGTTTTTGCGCTAACGACAAACTGTGTCCGGTAGGATTTTGAAAATTAGCCGTAAATAAACAAGCTTTAATCATGTTGTTTTCAGCTAATGATTGTAGCTGTTCTATATCAATCCCTTGCTCCGTACTCGGTATTTCAATCACTTTCCGATCAAGTAATGCTAATAACTCTAATAATCCATTAAAACAGGGCGAATTAATCGCAAT
>Ga0209291_1003532_pt1 | contig 11491 bp, 11 predicted proteins | sample GOMGulsemesocosm_FD_184633 | JGI IMG/M metagenome (GOLD analysis project Ga0209291, IMG submission 184633) | Methane-oxidizing microbial communities from mesocosms in the Gulf of Mexico - GOM9B Gulf of Mexico (SPAdes) (version 2) | ecosystem: Environmental > Aquatic > Marine > Cold seeps... | reverse complement strand
AAAGAGTTTACGATAATCAGGATCATACTTTTCGCCTTCTGAGCCATGTTGCCACTGGTGAAATAATTGTGCTGAGGCATCAGATTCCGTTTTAACAAAAGCAGACTTTTTATGTTCGACTGAGAAAGGGTGGAAACCTAAAATAGTCATAGCTTCACCACCGAGTTCTAGGGCTGAATGGTACGTTTCATTGATCGTGTAATCGGCACCTGCGAGTTTCAATTCATAACTGTGGCCTTTATCAAAAGCCCGAGCAAAAACCTTAACTTGCGGGTAGTTGTTTTTAACGTAGTGAGTGAGCTCTTTTGCTTCTTCTTTATTGTCTATGGCGATAACTAACATCTTCGCTGATTCAATACCTGCAGTGTGTAAAAGCTCTGGTCGAGTAGCATCGCCAAAGTAGCTTTTAACGTGTATTTTCCGCAAATTTTCTACTTGCGAAGCTTCGTGATCTAATACTACAGTTTTTACCCCGTTAGCGATTAATAAGCGATTGACTATTTGGCCAAACCGACCCACTCCTGCAATGATCACTGTGCCTTGTTCATCGATTTCATCAAACTCTTTTTGATTATTACTTGCTTGATATCGCGGTAAGATAATTTTTTCAAAGACAATAAAAAGTACGGGGGTTAAAAACATTGAGAGGGCGACAACCAATTGCAATATGCTGACTAAACCACTGGGTATCACGTGACTTTGTAGCGTAAAACTGAGTAAAACAAAACCGAACTCACCTGCCTGCGCTAGACTTAGGGCAAATAACCAACGGTTACTGTCTTTGATTTTAAAAATAACCGCTAACAGCCATAAAACCATAGCCTTAACAAACATCACCGTTAAGGTTAATGCCAAAATAAGTACTAAGTTATCGTTAAGGATTGTGAAATTTATTCCAGCGCCAACAGTAATAAAAAATAGCCCAAGCAATAGGCCTTTAAAAGGTTCGATATTAGATTCTAGCTCGTGTCTAAACTCACTGTTTGCTAACACGACACCTGCAAGGAAAGTCCCTAAAGCAGGTGACAAACCAACCAAGCTCATTAAGGCGGCAATTCCAACCACCAATAATAGTGCGGTAGCGACAAAAATCTCACGTAAACCTGAGCTAGCAACATACTGAAATAAAGGCCGACTCAAAAAATGTCCTAAAACAATGACACCTGAAATACTACCAAGAATAGCACTGGCATAGGCCCAAGTAGGTAAACCAGCAACCAAACTAAGCTCTTCATGAAGCTCTGCGGCCGATTGTACGTGTTGGGCAGCAGCAATTAGCTCAGGTAATGCCAACATTGGAATGAACGCGAGCATGGGAATTACCGCAATATCTTGCATTAGTAGTACAGAAAAAGCATTTTGGCCGCCTTCAGTTTTACTCAGGCCTTTTTCATTAAAAGTTTGTAAAACAATCGCAGTTGAAGACAAAGAAAAAATAAGCCCTATTGCTAAGGCGACTGTCCATGGTTGTTTAAATATCAAAGCAATTACAGCGAATAAACCTGCAGTTATTAATACTTGTAAACCACCCAAACCGAGCAAGCGGTTTCGCATTTTCCATAACATTTTCGGTTCAAGCTCTAAACCAACCAAAAAGAGCATCATTACCACGCCAAATTCGGCGAAATGCTGAATGGTTATGGTCTCTTGGCCAACAATACCTGTGACTGGCCCTATGATCACCCCTGCAATTAAATAGCCCAATACCGAACCTAAGCCTAGTTTTTTTGCTAGGGGCACAGTGATCACGGCAGCAACTAAATAGATAAAGGCTTGAACAAAGTAAATAGTCATTAAGAAACCTCTTTAGTCGTTTGATTTGTGCTTAGTAACTCTTGATAACTGCCATTGAGGGTGATTGATTCTTGAGTGTTTTTCGATGATATTTTATCTTGATGCAACGCATGTAATAAATTCTGCCATTGCTCTAGATGTTGCGAGATTCGATTTTCGGCTGAGGCACTACGGCTACTATATAAGGCGAAAGGCGGTAAATATTCCATGCCTGTTAAGGTTGCGGTTTGCTCTAGTGGTTGTAATAATTCTCGCAGGTTAAAATGATTATAACCTTGAGCACAGTAGGCTTCTTTTTTACCACCAGCGCTAATGGCACAAAGAAAGGTTTTCCCTAATAAAGCATCGCCACCAGTGCCATAAGCGAAGCCATATTCAAGTACTAAGTCTTGCCATTCTTTTAATATCGCAGGCGTTGAATACCAATATAAAGGAAATTGAAAGATGACAATATCGTGGCTAATTAAGCGCTGCTGCTCTTTATCTATATCTATATTAAAGCGTGGATATTCGGCATATAAATCTACAGCGGTAACAAAGTCTAGAGATGATGCTAATTTGAACATTGCCGCATTGACTTCAGATCTATGTTGAGAGGGGTGAGCAAACAATAATAAAATGTTCTTATGCTTCATCTTAGCGCCTTTAATTGTATTTACTTTAAAGTAGTCGATCGTCTTATTTTTATATATACCGTAAAATCAAGCTTAGTCTATTTGATGTGACTGTGACCAAATTCTTAAGTCATCTAAAATATTAAGTGCGGTTTTACCAAACTCGGTTAACTCATAAGTGACCGCTACAGGTCTATCACTGATCACTTTTCTAAGTACCATACCTTCGCTTTCTAATTCTTTTAAGCGTTGATCGACCATTTTTTTACTGGCACCACCAAGCATACGAGTTAAATCGTTAAAGCGTACAGGCTTATCTTTTAAGTGATAAATAATTGATCCTTTCCACTTTCCGCCAATTAAGCGCATGCCTTTTTCTATTGCACAGGGTTCAGTACATGCATTTAAAACTTTTTTTCTTCCCTTACTATCTGTTTCTACTGAGCTTTTCATATTTATTTCTCAAAAACAACTAGGTTACCAAAAGTATACTAATTGATATTAATTGCTAGGTAACTAAAATATACCACAAGTTAATTGATTTAGAGAACGCTTTCTCTATTTTATTTTATGAGTTTAGAAGCTAAAACAAATCTTGGAGTTATTTTATGAGCACAGCTAACACAAAAAACGTACTAATTATTAATGCCCACCAATATTACCCATTTTCAGAAGGCAAATTAAATGCCGCTTTAGTTGATAAAGCAGCAACGATACTTAGTGGTAAAGGACACAAAGTAAGAGTACTTACAATGCAAGATTCTATTGATGTCGAAAAAGAGCTTGCTCACCATCAGTGGGCAGATACGATTATTTTGCAATCACCCAGCAATTGGATGGGAGTGCCTTGGTCATTCAAAAAATATATGGATGAGGTTTATACCGCAGGCATGGGTGGCGCACTATGTGTAGGTGATGGCCGAAACGAAGAGCAGCCGAAAAAGAACTATGGTACAGGTGGTACTTTAAAAGGTAAAAAATACATGATGTCACTCACTTTTAATGCACCTGAAGAATCATTTAATGAGGCAGAAGAATTTTTTGAAGGAAAAAGTGTAGATGACTTAATGTTTCCTATGCATATGAACTTTAAGTTCTTCGGGTTAGAGCCTATGGAAACATTTACTTGTTTTGATGTGATGAAAAACGCTGATGTTGAAAGCGATTTTAAACGCTTTGAAGCTCATATTGATGCAAATTTCTAGAAAAATAAATTGGAGAAAGTTATGAATAAGGCAATTACATATACAGACAAATTACATGCAGGAAGTGCTTTTCCAGAGTTAAGTGCCACTTTACTTGATGGTGAACAAGTGCAACTAGGCAAACCAAATAATGGTGCTGATTGGCAATTGGTAGTGATTTATCGAGGCCGCCACTGTCCGCTTTGCACTAAATATCTAAATCAATTGGAAAGTTTTAAAGAGAGTTTATTAGCCACAGGCGTTGATTTAATCGCAGTTTCAGGTGACAGCAAAGAACAGCTAGAAAGCCATTTAACCCAATTAGAAGTAAGTTTTCCATTAGCTTTCGGGTTGATGGTAGAGCAAATGCAAGAGTTGGGGCTTTATATTTCAGATCCTCGCTCAGCGCAAGAAACTGATCATCCTTTTTCTGAGCCAGGGCTGTTTGTCGTTAACGCTGAAGGCAATATTCAAGTGGTTGATATTTCGAACAACCCCTTCGTTAGACCAGAATTACAGGCGCTTGTAAATGGCTTGGGCTGGATAAGAAATCCTGATAATAACTACCCCATTCGTGGAATGTACAAATAGAGGCTGAGATGAAATATAAAAGCATAATTAAGCCAATTTTATTAGTTGTAGCAATATTCAATTGCAGCTTAGCTCACGCACATGAAAAATCTGCACCAGCGGCTCATCAAGCCTCGCCTGATATCTATGAAGTACTGCTTGAAAATGATGAAGTACTAGTTTTAAAAATGGTATTACAGCCTGGACAAGCAGATAAGTGGCACGAACATAAAGCTGAAACCGTATATTTTGAGCAGGGTGGTAGTGCTCAAATAACCACAGATGTAGGAGAAGTGTTGGCATTGGATATTCCTGATGGTTTTGTGATGTGGCATGAGCAATGGCGACATCAAGTGACTAACACAGGAGAGACAGCAATAACCGCCATTATTGTTGAAAAAAAAGCCATTGAACGGAAAAAGAACTAATGACAAAGGCATTAATTGAAATTGATATTGTTTCAGATGTAGTGTGCCCTTGGTGTGTGATTGGCTTTGCTCGATTACAACAAGCGCTTAAAGTGTTAAATGGCAAAGTCGATGCTAAGTTAACTTGGCACCCGTTTGAATTAAACCCTGCAATGCCAGAGCAAGGTGAGAACTTACGTAAGCATTTGTCAGCTAAGTATGGAACCACATTAACTGGCAGCATTGAGGCTAGGGCTATGCTCACAGAGCTGGGTCAAAACGTTAATTTTACTTTTAACTATTTTGATGAAATGAAAATGCTCAATAGCCATCAATGCCATCAATTAATATTGTGGGCAAAAGACTCAGGCAAACAAACAGAGCTTGCTATGGCATTGTTCGAGCTATTTTTCACTCACCAAAGTGAATTTACAAAAGATAACTTGTTAACTGTTGTTGAAACTGTGGAATTAGATATCGAACAAGCTAAAGCAATATTGGCAAATAATAGTTTATCCAAGCAAGTTAAACAGGAAGAAAAACAATGGCAACAACAAGGAATTTCAGGGGTGCCAGCGTTTATTTTCAATAATCAAAGTATGGTGGTCGGCGCACAAGAAGTAGACAGATTCGTTTCAATTATTACGGAATTAACCTCAGAGGAAGCGTAACGATGATTAATAGTTTATATCAAGCAAAAGGACGCCATGCGACCTGGCTAGAGTTATTCTTTGACTTAGTATTCGTGGCAGTTATCGGTGTGGTGACACACGATTTGGCACATACCCATGATGGTCACATTGGTGCAGAGCAATTAGTGCGATTTCCGTTAGTCTTTATACCTGTTTGGTGGATTTGGATGACACATACTTTATATGCCAATCGTTTTGATAAAGATAATAGAGAGCATCGCTTATTTAGTTTAGCGGTGATGGCTATTATGGTGGTGTGGTCTACATTTGCTGAGTCAAGTTTAGAAGACGGTTTTTTCTATTTTGCCATTTTATATGGTGTGGTTAGGTTAATGCTTGCCTTACTTTATTGGACAGCCCATAAAGATAGTAAAGCCGAGCTAGTCTTTGCGAAAGAGCTCAGTATCGCTATTTCAATCGGCGCCGCGATAAGTTTGATTTCGGTATTATTTGAAGGAACAGTTAAATTTATTGTGTTTTATTTAGGTATTGTTGTTGATGTGTTATTGCAATTTCGTTTGCGAGACAAATTACACAATAAACCTGTTGACCGTGCTCATTTTGTCGAGAGAATTGGTTTATTAGCCATAATCATTTTAGGAGAATCTGTCATTGCCATGGTGGCATCTTTGTCACATGAACACTGGAATACCTTCGATATTATTTCAGCGGCAACAGGCTTTCTATTGATCGGTATGATTTGGTGGATCTATTTTGACAGTTTTCCAATACTTGAACGGGCAAAGCGTCTGACTACTGGTAATGTGCTTATTTATACGCACCTACTGTTATGTATGGGCTTACTGATTTTAGCAAATATGATCAGACATACTATACTTGGTGACTTAGATCAGGCGACATTCGGTTTGTTAGCCATAACAGGGTTAGTGTTTTTCTATTTAGGTAAGCAAATACCTTATTGGTACGCGTTTCCGCCTTGGCGTAAGGCCATTATCTCAAATACATTTATTTGCGTCAGTATCACAGTTGCCAGTAGTTTTTTACCTAAAATTGAATATTCACTTATCGGTATGACTTTTGGCATGTTGGTTTATGTTTTCCTGACCTTTAAACGAATTATTTCGGTAAATGTTGACCAATATTTAGCTGAAGAACATTAGCGGTGCTTAGTAGTTTTAGGCATAAGTTTAATATTTTTGTCGGTGGTTCTTCAAGTAAAGCTACCGCTAAAATATATTCTTTCAGGTATATGAAATTTTTAAGGGCTTGAGCAATGAGCAATCACTTGTCGCATTTGTTACAGCAATGGCATCCACAGAAAGACTCTGCTGAGTGGGTGCTCGGTACTATTTATGACCATCATGGCCCATGTTATCGCAAGACTGGCGCGATGATGTTATTTAGCAGTTTAGGTCAACAATTAGGCATGCTAAGCGGTGGTTGTTTAGAGTCTGATATTGGCAAGAATGCGCGTCAAGTTATGCAAAGCGGCAAGACTATGCTGCTTTGTTATGATGGCAGTGATGAAGATGATATGTCTTTCCAATTAGGGATTGGCTGTGGCGGCACTGTTTATATAATGTTGCAGCTGATAAACACTGAAAATAATTACCTTGAACTTGGCCATGTATTGCAAGCTTTGCTGGCAAGAAAATCAGGCATCTACCAACAGAAAATTCTTGATAAGAGCTTTCAATGTGAAGCTAAATTCGAAGTGAATCCAACATCTTTACCTTTAGATAAAGCACAGTTATCTGCGCAAAAAACACTAGAGAATATCGAGCAGTGGTTGGCCGTTCCGATTCTTGCAGAGCCTCATATCTTAATTGCTGGTGGCGGTTTAGACGCTCAACCTATGGTGGAAATTGCTTACCAATTGGGTTGGCGAATAAGCCTTTGGGATCCTCGGCCTGCTAACGCAAGAAAAGAGCACTTCCTTAAAGTTAATCACATTATTGAAGGTAATGAACAAGACCTAAAAGCCTTCATTGCCAGTAATCAACTTGATGCAGCTGTTGTGATGACACACAACATTATTTTAGATGCTAAAGCGGTTTACGCACTCAGCTCTTCAGCTGTTAAATATTTAGCCTTATTAGGGCCTGCTCATCGTAAACAACAAGTTTTAGAACAAGCTAATTTAGATACTGCGGCCTTCTCTTTTCCAATTGCAGGACCCGCAGGTTTGGATATTGGCGCGGAACTGCCTGAGAGTATCGCCTTATCTATTCTTAGTGAATGCCATGCAAGTTTAAATGCAAGAAAGGGCGAATCGATAAGTAATGTCTTAACCGCTTTATTTCACAACAAGGAATTACAAATAGCGGGTTAGCGACCTAATTTCAAAATATTCAGTAAGTTGCTTGATGCAAGTCATAGTGACCAACAGTTAATAAGGAATAATTATGATTGAATTTAATTTAAATGGAAAACACGTACGGTCAGAAGCACCTGATGATACGCCGCTTTTATGGGTGATTAGAGACGAGTTTGGCCTCAAAGGCACCAAGTTTGGCTGTGGAATTGCAATGTGCGGGGCATGTACTGTCCACATAGACAATGATGCAGTTCGTTCTTGCTCATTACCATTGGCGATGGCCAATGGTAAAGAAATCAAAACCATTGAAGGTTTTGAAAACAAGCACCCATTACAAAAAGCATGGGTCAAAGAGCAGGTACCTCAGTGCGGTTACTGTCAATCTGGCCAAATAATGCAAGCGGCGACATTGCTTGATAAAAATACTAATCCAAGTGACGACGAAATTTCAGCCCATATGAGCGCCAATATTTGTCGCTGCATGGCTTACTCTCGAATAAAAAAAGCGATTAAAGAAGCGGCTAAACAAAGTGCATCAGGGGTTAACATTTTTGATCCTTCTGCAGCAGAGGAAGCGTAATCATGAAACTATTAAACAGTACCTTGTTCAACAATACAAATACCAATAAAAGTATCGATCACGACTCAGAAGAAGCGCCGCAATTATCACGTAGGAAGTTTTTGATCGGCGCAGCTAAGTCATCATTAGTCATGGCCTTTGCGCCACTTGCCATGTCGTTATCAGCAAGTGCCTCTCAAATAATTTCAGACAAAGCATTCTCTCCGAGTGTTTGGTTTGAAATAAAAAACACCGGAAAAATTACTGTTCATGTTGCACGGTGTGAAATGGGGCAACATGTCGGTACCGCATTAGCACAAATTGTTGCCGAGGAGCTAGGTGCAAATTGGGATGACATCACCGTTGAACACGCGAGCTCAGATCCTAAGTGGGGCTTCGTTATGACTGGAGGCTCTTGGTCTGTGTTCCAAATGTATAAACCTCTCTCACAAGCAGGTGCCGCGGGAAGAATTACACTCGTTGAAGCCGGAGCAAAATTACTAGGTGTTTCGCCAAATAATTGCCGCGTTGAAAACAGCCAAGTGATCTCTGGCAGCAAAAAGATCTCATTTGCTGATATCATTAAAAAAGGCACGTTCGATCGTACCTTCACCCCAGAAGAAATGGCCAAACTTCCATTAAAAGCACCAGATAAAAGAAATACCATTGGTTTTGATCGATTAGCCTTAGATATCCCCCCTAAAACTAACGGTAGCGCAGTATACGGCATCGATGTTGAACTTGATGGAATGGTATACGCTAGACCGGTATTACCGCCGACTCGCTACGGCAGCAAAGTATTAAAAGTTGATGATTCATCGGCGAAAAAAGTGCCTGGCTACTTAGGCTATGAGATTTTAAAAGATCAATCAAATTGGATTGAAGGTTGGGTAAGCGTGATCGCTGATACCTACCACGGCGCAATTAAAGCCGCTGATGCTTTAAAAGTGAGTTACCAAGCGGGCGATTCTGCGAATATTAATGAACAAGACATCATTGATGAGGGGATAAACTTAGTTAATCAAAAAAATGCTGGCGTACTCTTTGTAAACGACGGTGATGTAGACAAAGCATTTAAAGCGGCAGCTAGTTCAATGTCCGCCACTTACATCACGCATACGGCAATGCATTTTCAAATGGAACCATTAAACGCAACCGCTGAATTTAAAGAGGGTATATGGCATGTACACTGTGGTAACCAATCACACTCGTTAACTCAACCTGCAGTTGCCAAAGCACTTGGCGTTAAAGTCGAAGAAGTCATGATTCACCAATATTACTTAGGTGGTGGATTTGGCCGACGTGCTTATGGTGATTATGCCATTCCCGCTGCACTCACCGCTAAACAAATTGGCAAGCCAGTTAAATTTATATTTACCCGCGCAGACGATTCAAAGTTCGATCAAGCGCGCTCAGCATCGGTACAAAAAGTATCGGGCGCCCTTAATAAAAACAACGAACTTATCGGCTATCAACATTATGTTAGCGCTGGTTGGCCAACACTAGCGATGGCACCAGGTTTTATGCCAAAAGCGCTAGATGGTAAGGGTAATTTTGATCCATTTTCTACGTCTGGCTCTGATCACTGGTACACCATTGCCAATAATCGTGTGCGAACCATTAACAATCAAGTGGCACAAAAAACGTTTAATGCAGGCTGGTTACGTTCAGTAGGTCCTGGGTGGATAAGTTTTGGCGCAGAATCATTTATTGATGAAGTGGCCAATGAAATAAACATTGATCCTATTACGCTGCGTTTAAGCTTGCTTGACGGAAAAGGTAAAAACAAAGGCCATCATCCGCAAAGTGTTAATGGTGCTAAACGCCTAAAAACGGTACTTGAGCATTGTAGAAAAAGCGCTAGCTGGGGTAAGTCACTACCTAAAAATGAAGGCATAGGTATAGCGACCAGTTTTGGTCAAGAGCGCGAAATGCCAACTTGGATCGCCTGTGCAGCACACGTAAAAGTAGACCCTATAAGTGGCGAAGTGAAGGTGAAAAAAATCACCATGACACTGGACTGTGGCACCGTAGTACACCCCGACAGCGCAAGAGCGCAAATTGAAGGTTCAATATTGTGGGGCGTTAGCTTAGCGTTATTTGAAGGTACAGAAATTAAAAATGGTAACTATGTTGGTAGCAACTTTCATAACTATACACCGCTGCGTATGAATGATATGCCAGAGATGGAAATTAACTTTATCGACAGTAAAGAGTTCCCGGTGGGTTTAGGGGAACCAGGTGTTATTGCCGTTGCGCCTGCTATTGCCAATGCAATTTTCAAGGCCTCGGGCGTGCGCTTACGTGAGTTACCGATGAAAGCAGAACATGTTCGTGAGCAAAAAGCCAAAGCCTAAATTAAGCGTAAGAATAAGAGGATATAAACATGGTTAAGTTAACCAAAATATTAGTAGTAACAAGCATCATCTTGCTTTCGTCGTTACTCACTGTAAACGCCAATGAAGCATTTGAAACATTTGATAAAAATCCGACCGCAAAAAATGCGTTCTCTTATATTTTTGAAGTCGCTAAGCACCCGCGTTGTGCCAATTGTCATGGCGTCATTGAAAATGGTGTTCATAAGCCAACGGTGGGTGACTACCGTAAAAATCATCCGATGAACATTACGGCCCTTAATAACTTAGTGTTAACCGTAAAAGATCACCATTTTGTTCAAGTGCCTAGTGCGGCGATGAATTGTAGAAGCTGTCATCAAGACACAAACCACCCTGAACCAGGTATGCCACCCGGCGCAGCTAACGATAAAATGCCTGGTTTTGTTTGGCATATGCCACCTGCAACCATGGCTATCCCTATAGACATTACGGCGAATCAACTTTGTGAACAGTGGTTAGACCCTGCAAGAAACTCTAACTTAGTTTACCGAGGCGGACGAGATGATTTAAAAACCTTTCGAGCTGAGTTTCTCGATCATCACGCGAAAGTTGACCCATTGATATTATGGAGTTGGCAACCCGGTGCGGGTCGAGAGCCTGCCCCAGGAAGTAACAAAGACTTCTTAAAGGCGTTGGACATTTGGATATCAGCTAAAGCACCATGTCCGATAAAATAGTTTTTATCGCGGAAGTGACAAATCTTGTTCTAAATTGGTCACTTCATTTTAAATTAAGAAAAAGTGATGAAATCTTATGAGAGTACTTGAATTTGCCACTTTTGACCTGATTATAAGCTCATCACACGAACTTTATTGAAAGTTCGCCCTTATCTAAATAAGTAAGTTGTAGACATGGCTAAAGTACGTACAAGAATTTCTTTAAAAGTTGGCTCTAACAGTGACATTTCTTCAGAAATGGTGTCATTTAATGGGCTTAAGTCAGATAAAGAGCATGTTGCCTTGGTTTTCGGCCAGGCTGATAAGAACCAAAAGGTTCC
>Ga0209291_1003531_pt1 | contig 11493 bp, 8 predicted proteins | sample GOMGulsemesocosm_FD_184633 | JGI IMG/M metagenome (GOLD analysis project Ga0209291, IMG submission 184633) | Methane-oxidizing microbial communities from mesocosms in the Gulf of Mexico - GOM9B Gulf of Mexico (SPAdes) (version 2) | ecosystem: Environmental > Aquatic > Marine > Cold seeps | place... | reverse complement strand
ATGGACTATCGGTACTTTCATCACTAATTATATTAGAATTAGTATCTACAATATTTATTTCTGGACTTGGAGACACTCCATTTCCAGTAACAACAAATTCATAAGAAGCATTTATACCATTAGTATATGTAATTTTTATTGTTGCGGATTTAACTCCCAAAGAACTAGGAGTAAATGTAACATTAAAATTAATTGGTGTTCCGTTACCAGATAAACTACCTAAATTGTTAGCATTAGTTGTAAAATCGGTAGAACCTGTAATAGCAATAGATATGTTATTTAATGTATTAGAAGGACTTCCTCCTCCTATAGTATTATCTAGTACAAATGTGTTTATTTTAGACAAAGAAACTACTACATCACTAAAATTAGTATTATCACTAATATTGGGTGTTGTATCTAAATTTGAAATTACCATTGCATTTCCAGAAACCTCAAGAGTTCCTTGACAATAAACATTAGATATAAAAAAAGCAAGAAAAATAGATAGGGTAAAATAATTTTTAAACATAGTAATTAAATTTGAGGTTTAATATATTATGTAGGCAACTATTTATAAGATCTGGGTAGACTCTCTTGTTAAATATACTTATTTATCAACAATAAAGTTAATTTATTAACAAATACCCGATAAAATGAGTTTTTTTATAGATTATAATTAGATATCAATCATATTAAGTAAATGAAATGTCGTAAAAAAACACCTAACCCCTTCGCTAGATTCTCTATTTCATCCATAGATTATAGATTAAAGTTATAATTTATATAATTATTTAGCCAAAAAACATATAAACCTTAATTGTACTTTTAATTTCATTCTTTTGAAGTCCTAAATAATATGTGTGTTGCACTTATGAGTTGAACACAGCAAGAAATATAATACGTGATTTTTTTTATTAATAGTTTTGCTAAAAATTATTTTGCTTTTTTAATCTATCTACAGACTATTTAAGTCCTTGTAGTTTTTTTTAAATAACTTTTATAGTTACAAGTATAATATTAGAAATATAGCTATATAGCTATATTGTTTTTCTCTCTATTTAACCTGCTTAGTTTCTTCACTTACTACTATCCAATCATCAGTTTTAACAATTTTTAGTGATACCTTTTAAAATCTTATTACAGGTTAATTTCTATAACAGAAGGTAGAAAACAAATACCTAAGTCTTGCCAAACATAGAAAGTAGTGGTAGATTAGCTTCTGAAAGGTACATCTAATGTCCAAAACATTAAAAAAACTAAATTTATGACTTTAAAAGAACTAGGCGAAAAATTGAATAAAATGTATACAAACGCTCCAGAAAGAGAATCTGTAGCTATGATTCATCTATTCGGTATTCATTTTTCTAAAGAAATAGTTTTTTGTGGAGTGTCTAAGATAATGATTGTAAAAGAAGCCAAAATTCCAAAATCTTATAGTGCAGAAATAAATAAAAGAGTAAAACTAGCTAAACATGTAACACTGAATAAGGAAACAATTGAAATGATAGAAAATATTATGTCTATATGGCCAATTACAAAAAGACAAAGTAATATATATAAAGCACCTCAAAGAGGTGCTTTATAGTTTAAGTCAAACTGCATTAGTTACTCCAAACTTTACAATCTTGAATTACAACATCAGTTAAAGTTCTTCCAGAACAATTCCCGATAATTGTAATCTTCTGGCCTTTTCGAAGCTTAGATATGATTTTAATATTATCATCATCGAAATAACAGTTTACATTATCCAAATAATCAGCTGATAGCGTTACATAAGGATTTTCTAAAATGTCTTTTCCGATATCACTAACAACACCAGTAATACCTAACTTTTTTCCTTTATAGTTTTCATCTGCTAAAACTTGGTTTGAATCATAAGCTCTGTATAATTCTTTTGCACTTATTTCTATATCTACGCTCAATACATACGGACTATCTGGGTAAACCTTCTTGACATAATTATTATATGCTTTTTTATTAGCTAAATATGGTATATAAAAGTTTAGATCATCATTAAACCAATTACTAACTGTTTTATTAGCTTTAAACAGAGAATTTAAAAACTTACCATTTTTAGGGTTCATCATTACAAATATTGCAGTCATATCAAATGATGGAATTGTTTCTCCTGTACTTACCTGAACTTTAGCATTACTAAATAATCCATATTCTTTTTTATAATTATCAAAGACCTCAACCAATTCCTTTGTTAAACCACCATTACTAGGGGTTGTTAAACTAATTACTTTAGCTACAAAACTTAATCTTTCTTTAGGATTGTTTTGTTTATTAATTTCATTTTGTTGTTCCAAACTTATAGCTGTTGAACTTGAACCATTATCATTAATATGATTAACTCGAACTCCATGATTTACAGCACTTATTAAAACTAAATATTCAGAAGAAATTACTTTTTTTTCTACTAAGTCTTTATAAATAATTGATTGTTTCAAATCAGCTAATAATTGTTGTCTATTTTTCTTTGACTGCTCAGACAAATCTTTTACATTATTAGCCACCTGATCAAAATAGTTTCCATTACTTGATTTATATAAAGTTTCTGTCTCATTAACTAAACCTTTAGATTCTTTACCTAAATCAGCAAACATAGCAGATACGATAAATAAGCCTATATAAACTCCATATCTTAAAATTTTATTATCCCAATCTTTAATTTTTGTACCAATCAATTCTGATATTTTAGGAATAAAAACTATCCCAAGGATTAAGGTAAATAAACCTGATAATGGAGAGCCACTAAATAAGTTCCCTAATCCTCCCATAATAAATAAAACTGCTAAAACGTACTTTAAAACTTTCATATAAATTTAATTGTACCCTCAGCCCCAAAGAGTTGTTAGTTATAGTAAACAAAAAAGCGTGGGACTTTAGCTTATTGCTTGGAGAGGTACTGGTATACCCACGACACAAATAAACTAAGCCCACGCCGGAACGTGAGCATTAAGTCCATTTATCTTGTGTCGTATTAAATTACCAGTTTTCTCCGAGCAAGAATAAATAGCTAACGCTAATTAATATTTTATGATGTTTTTTTTTCTTTCTTATATAATTATATTTCTAAAACAAATTTAACAAACTTGATTGAATATTCATCTTTAGTTGAATTAAAGTTCTAAAACCGTTAGTATACACTAACATAATCGATTTTACTTATTACTAAGTGCGTTAAGTATAACATATACTTATAAGTGGTTGCATCATGTTAACAGATTATTATTTGAATAGCTCTGAATTCTTCTCATATCGCACATATACCAGCCGTATCTCAACCAAACCTAGATGCCGACACATTAATCACTCGAACTACAAAAGTTTAACAATTTTACCTACACTCCCTACACCTTCTTATTCGGTGGATATTCATGTACAGAATAATAGGTGCCATTATACTGCCTATTATACTCAAACTTATGCTTTCTTAATATCTTACCTAATTGAGATGCTTGACCTGTGCTAGGTATATTACGATAAATCTTAATATAAATATCTGTTGGCCTCATTAAAGATGGAATCCCTCTTGCATCTAATCCCTTAGGTCTAGGTAAATTCATTTTTTGACATGTTGGGCTATATAAATCTAATAACTTAACCTCCATTGGCGATTTAACACGGAATGACTCATTATTTTCTTCTATTTTAATTATGTCCTCTTTTCCGAAAAAATAATTCATACCCTTTTCTAGTAAGTGCATTGCTTCTGAATAAACCAAATCAATATCTATATTATGCATATAATCTATACTGGAAACTTGAAAACATAAAAAACGTCTTGAGCCAGATAAATCATACAAAAATTCTGTGTCATTAATACTACCTATAAATGATGCCCTACGATCTAAATCTGTATTTCTTCTTGCATAAGCTTTACGTACTTTTATACCTCCCTTAGTAATAATTTCTTTTAAACTACTAGTATTTCTCTTACCAAGATTTGTTAACTCGTCTAAATCTATAAGTATTGTTTCCGCTAAATGTACAAGTGTATCTTTATTCCCTGGTTTTATAGTACCCGAAAAACAATAACTCTTTAATGATTTTGGCAATAGTTTATTTATCCAAGTACTCTTACCTAAACCCTGTCGACCAGACAATACAATCATCTGTTGATTAACTTGACCTTCTTTTGTTGCACAAGCAACCATACCCATTAGCCATTTACGCAAACAAAAAAGAAAGTAATTCTGATTCGTTGATTCTATCGTTGCTGCTAATTTCTCTATTTCACTAGGTATAGACTCATCCCATTTAGGCAAACCATTAAAATATTCTTTGAACGGATCGTATAACTCAACTGAATCTGAATTAAGTAACATCTCTATTTCTGAAACAGATGTTTTTAAGCCTCGTAACTTGAACTCGATTACCAAAGAATTCACAAACCGTTCTGTAATTTCTTTAAACTCATTTTTATCTTTATCCGAAAATTCTATAAGCGCTTTTACCGTATTATACCTAAAATCATACATTTTTTCTAACTCGTTTATTATTACCTGAAGTACTGGTGGTTTATTTTCTTCTCCCATAATTTAATATTTTAATTGTGTTAATTTGAATGTGTTTTCCCGATATATTACATGTTATAAGTTTATACCAGATCATGAATACTTTTTTTAAGTTTTGTTCGTAGTTCTAAAAGCAATGGATCTCCTTTATTTTGATCCAATTCCAAGACTCGCATTATTTTTTTATACCTACTACGCTTAGTACTTGAAGTATTTGTGTTTCTTGAAACTAGTTCTAGCCAATACTTAGGAGTTCTACCTGCGTAATATTGCTCTAATTGGTTAATCTTCAATCTTGACAAATCATAACTCCCATTAAATTGTAACTCAGTAAACTTCCTGTATAATAATTCAGTTAAGGCTATGTAGCTTTCATCAATTAATAAGTCTGCTAGCGTTGATGCATGTTTTTTAATCGTTCGAGTTTTATTAAACACCAACTCGTATCTTAAAATTTGGTGTGGTAGTTTTACTCTACCATTACCTGTATACACATCGTAAGTCTTATCATAAAATTTAATAATGTATTCGCTTAAAGTAATTTTCTTACCATAAATTTTACTACTACTTCTACTTGATCTTGTGTTTTCTGCTTCTTTAGTAAACTGGACTGATTTAAGTTTTTTTAAATAATTCATGGCAGGATTATCAAGCTGAATATTTACTCCTATCTCGATTTTTCTAATAAAAGCTTTATCTAAATCGAACTGATATAGTTTACTCAAATGTTTTAAAATTAAATACAACTCCCTATATCCAAAGTAATCATGGTTACCTTCCTTACCATTTAGCTTAGAGTATGCTTTATGTAATGAATTTCTAATTTGGTATTCTCCAGGTTTAAGAATATGGCAGAGACCTAGATGATCTATTGCCTTATATTTGTCAATTCTCCCTTTCGAATTAAGAATACAATTAAATTGTAATCCGTTATAATTAAAGATAGGAGGTAAACCCTCAGACCAATCTATATTATAAAATCGCATGTAAAAATATGTGTAATCTACCATAGTTACTTGTTTATGATTTCTGAAATTGTTTCTTGTTTTCCTTCTTGTATAAAGGCTTTTAATTCTTTCTTAGAAAACAGCCATTTACTATTTCTCTTGTAGCAAGGTATTTCACTACGTTGCGCCTTTTTTCTTAAAGAATGATGGGATAGTTTCAGATAATCAGAAGCACCAATGATATCTAAAAACTCATCCTCCTCTTTTGTAGGAGGTGAGTTTATCTGTTGAAGTAATAATTGTAATTCTTCACGAATTATACTTCTTAGTTCATTTGGTTCTATTGAATATAAAAAATGCTTCATCTGTGCCGTTTTGATAGTACAAATTGAAGCATTTTCTAAGTTAATCTATTACGGAGATTACTTCCGTAAACTACATTTTTTAATCATAAAACAAATTCTTAAATTCCTCTCTTAGTTTATGATTTGAATCAGAATTCATAGCTTTTTCAAACGTACTTTTAGACATACTCACCCCAAAAGAGTTTAGTGCTACCTTAATTAAAGTTTCATAATCAGTTTGAATATCAGAAAACCCTTTTAAAGGAATTACAAAAGATAAAATAAATGCTAGACTTGTTTTACTCCCTTTTTTCTTTACATTCCAGTAATAATTCTCACTATAATATTCATTTTTCAACAACCACTCTTTTAATCCATTCATTTTTTTAGAATCTGTAATCAAATCCTCTATTCTTTCAACTGAAACTTTATTATCTAATATCCCAATAACACTTTCAAGGTATTTTTTTTGAACTTCAATAAAATTGGAAATTAATAGCTCCTTTTGATATATAATATTATCATCTACCTCGTCTGTCCAATAATCAGATCTTCGGCTTTCATACTCATTAATATCTTCCCTCTTAAACAATACTGATTTTCTTCTTTGATTGATTACATATATATTCTGTAACACACTTTTAAATTCAGACAAATAATACATCTTATCATTAAAATTATCTCGGGATATTTCATTTAACCTTCTTAATTTTAATTTTAAATCTCTTCCATATTGATTTTCGTCATCATAACCATTAAAGCTAATAGCAACTTCTCGATACAGAAATCAGTAAAAATCTTCTACAATAAGTCATTAAAGGGTTTATCTACTTACAACTTCCTAAAAGATACAAATAGGTTCCAAAGTAAGATTCCTTTTATAATATAAAAATATCCTTTAATCACCAATAAGTAAACTTATATGTAGGCCATAAAAGGTCAATTCTTAAAAACTTTTTTTACTTATTCTTTCAAATCAGTACATTTGTCTTTTCATAAAATTCTAACTCTATTGTGAAGAACTAAACAACCTATATGTTGCAAGATGGTTTTTGTCTAAATACTACTTCAAGCATGGAGTTTATATCTCTTCGATAACAACCAATTAGAAATTTATATCAATAAAAGTAATAGATTGTTTTTTTTTAATAAAGTTTATATTTAATATGAAAGTTTTAACAACTTTACTTAGTTTCTTTTTTACAATCAGTGTTCTATCGCAAAAAACAGAACTTGATAATTATTATACAAAACTAGATCGCAGCTCTATTATAAAAGACTCAATCACAAAAACAGAAACCTTAAATTATTTAAATATTGCTAAAAAACAAGTAAAACCAAATGTAATTATCCATTTAAGTCAAATGCTTGCCAACTATTTATTATATACGGAAAGTAATCATAGGCAATCTTTCAAAATTTTAAAAGAAAATGAATCTTTTATAAAAAAAGCAACTAATACAGAACAAATAGGTAAATATTATATTGCTTATGCAGATGCTGCTATTTTCAATCAGCAACATTCGCTCTCTTTAGAAATTGCTAAAAAAGGAATTGATTTATTAGAAAAACACAAAGACTCTTCTTTATATGAATTTGGATACTCTTATTTAAAAGCTGCTGAAACTAGTATGAACCTTAATCGGTTTACTGAAAGTGCCCAGTTTTATCAAAAGGCTGAGCAAATTTTTGAGCATCAAAAAGACACCTTATTTGTTTTATGGTCTAAAAACGGATTAGGCACTTTATTTAGTAATAACGGTTTGTTAGAAGAAGCAGAAGAAACAAGAGCACCTATTTACGCTCTAGCGAAAAAAATTAACCAAGAGCAAGTTGCTGCTATGGCACATATTAGTAGTGCATTAAATGCATCTTTTCTTAAAAACAAACAAAAGGAGCTATATCATACAAGAGAAGCCTTAAGATGTAAGTATAAACATTCAGATATATACGAAATAGTAAATACATTAAGTATTACATTTGCTACTGCTGCTTTTGCTAGGAACCAAAAAAAAGACTCTTCTAACTATTACCTCAATCGGTTAGAATCAAAAATTAAAAAACATAAAGGAAACACTTTTATGTACTCTTACTACTTACTAGCAAAAGCGTATAATTCTTTAACTAACCATCAACTTGATAATGCAGAGAAAAACACTCTAGCGTTTATTAAACTTATAAAACACAACAAAGCAGACCCTAACTATTTAGAAGCAGTAAACTTATTAGCTAAGATTTATGAACAACTAAACAAACCCGATAAAGCCTTATTTTATTATAAGCAATATAAGCATATTGGTGACTCGTTAAACCTAAAACAGTCTAAAACAAAATTTGCTTACACGCAATCCTTATTTGAAGCTGAAAAGAAAGACTTAAAAATTAATAATCAGCAGCAAGAAATTAAAGTTTTAGATTTAGAAAACAAGCAACGAAAGCAAACACTCATTTATAGTTTACTAATATTCATAACCTTATTATTTGTAACCTACTTAATTTTAACTAAAATTAGAGTTAGAAAAGAGCAAAAAACTCAAAAAGAATTTTCACAAAACCTAATTACTACTCAAGAAAATGAACGTGCAAGGTTGGCAAGAGAATTACACGACGGTATTGGACAGCAACTAATTTTATTAAAGAAAAAAGCGCAACAACAAGACGCTAATTTGGGTCTAATGACCAATGTTGTATTAGAGGAAATGAGAGGGATTACAAAAAACCTACACCCATCTGTTCTTAAACAATTAGGGCTTACAGCAACTTTAAAACAACTAATTAATACTATAGATGAAAATACCGAGCTATTCTTTACCTATGATATTAATCAAATTGATGAATTATTATCTCCTAACAATGAAGTTAATGTATACCGAATTATTCAAGAATGTATCAATAATATTCTGAAACACGCCAATGCCACTGCAGTAGAAATTGATATTTTAAGAAGTTTAACAAATATAGTTATTAAAATTTCTGATAACGGAACAGGGTTTAATGTGGAAGAAAAACTTACTAAAAGCAATAGTTTAGGCTTACAAACTTTAAAAGAAAGAGTACATATTCTAAACGGAAAATTAAATATTAGCAGTAATAAAAGTGGCACCACTATAAAAATATATGTATTATTTACATAACTGTTCTTTTGGTCATTATAATCAGTAGTCTAAAAGGATCTACTTAAGTTTATAAACTACTTCACAAATTCACTTTTAAAAAAAAAAAATTCAATTTCATCATTCCTTCGTCCCCCCCCCCTTCTACTTTCAATTTCATCTTCAAAACCCTTCATAACTCTACATCTAAAACCTACGTACCCTACTACTTTTTTGCACTATATACGTATTTTTTAAAGCATTGCAGTGTGGTAACTTTCGCCCGTTAACAAATGTTATTAAATTATGAAAAAAACAATACTGTTAGTTGGTTTTATTTTACTGAATATAACCGCGTATGCCCAAGTAGGAATTGGCACTACTACACCAGATGCTTCTTCGGCACTAGATATTAGCTCAACAGACAGCGGGTTGCTAGTACCCAGAATGACCTTTGTACAACGTAATTTAATTACCACACCGGCAGAAGGACTCTTAATTTACCAAACAGATGCTACTATAGGATTTTGGTTCTATAAAGGAGGGACTTGGACAACGTTAGGAACTTCAGGAGAATTCCAAAGCGTTGCTGGCGTGGTACAAAACACTACAGCAACGGCAACAGACGATTTTGCTTTTGGTAGTACTAGTTTAGATGATATAGCTGGATTAACTGACGATGCTAAAATCAGTTTCGATAAAAACAAAAGTGCTTTTAGAGCAGGTACCGCTCAAGGAACTCAATGGAATGATGCCAACAGAGGAACTTACTCTACCGCTTTTGGAGTAAATGCTACAGCATCAGGACAAAGTTCTACCGCTTTTGGAGAAGGCTCTATAGCTTCTGGAGCGGCATCTACTGCTTTTGGGGTGAACACCCAATCTACAGCAACACGAACTACTAGTTTTGGTGTTGCTACTCAAGCATCTGGGCAAAGTGCTACCGCTTTTGGAGAAACTACTACCGCATCTGGAGCTGCAGCCACCGCTTTTGGAACCAATACTACCGCTTCTGGTTTACGTGCAGTTGCTTTTGGAAGCGGAACTACTGCTTCTGGAGCGGTTGCTACTACCTTTGGAGAAAACACTACCGCTGTAGGAACCTCTGCTACTGCTTTTGGAAGCAATACTACTGCTAATACTTTTTGGGCTACCGCATTTGGGAACTCAACAACAGCATCTGGAGGCGCTGCCACTTCTTTTGGTACTAGTACTACAGCTTCAGGAGAATCGGCTACTGCTTTCGGAATTAATAACACTGCTCCATCTTATGGAGAAACCACTTTAGGTGTATTTGCAGACAATTATACAGCTACTTCAAATAATACATATAATGCTACCGACAGACTTTTTTCTATAGGTAATGGTACGGCAGTAGGTACTAGAAGCAACGCCCTTACCATTTTAAAAAACGGTAATATTGGTTTAGGTAGTAACAACACCACACCAAGTGCCACCTTAGATATAAAAGGAACTTTTCAGTTAGAAGACGGTAACCAAGCTGCTAATAAAGTATTAACTTCTGATGCCAATGGAAACGCTACTTGGCAAACACCAGCTGCTGGTGGAGATACAGATTGGACCGTAATTGGCACAAACCAATACTCGGCTGTTACAGGTAATGTAGGTATAGGTACTGTTATACCAGCAGAAAAACTAAGTATAGAAGCAGGTAACATTTCTATTAGAAGCGGAAATGCACTCTATGGTGCTTTAAAGTTAGGAAGTGACAATCCTACCTATTATGACCAATGGGCTGGATTAGAATCATATAATACAGGTGGGTCTGATCAATCAGACTTACGTTTTTATACCTCTTACGGAAGTAGAGGCGAACGTATGCGAATATCACGATTAGGCAATATTGGTATTGGTACTACGGCTCCTGCAGAAAAACTTCATATACGTGGAGTCAACCCAAGATTACAGGTTTTACAAACAACCACAGTAGGTGGAGGAACCTACACAGAATGGATGGATGGTGACTCCTTGGTTAGAGGAATAATTGGAGCAGACGGTGTTGGACTATCCGGAACTCCTGACCAATTTACTATGGGTACATGGACAAACCACCCTATAGATTTTAGAACAAACGCAACAAATAGAATGTTTATTTCTAATACTGGTAATGTTGGTATTGGCACAACCACACCTGACCCTTCGTCTGTTTTAGACATTACCTCAACCAGTTCCGGAATATTAATTCCAAGAATGACAGCAGCTCAAAAAACAGCCATAGCCACACCAGCTACGGGTTTAATGATTTACCAAACAGATGCCACAGATGGTTTTTGGTATTATAACGGGGCTACTTGGGTAAACATTTCCACAAGTAGTGCTGGAGAATTCCAAAGCATTAGTGGTGTAGTACAAAATACCACTGATACTACTACTGACGATTTTGTGTTTGGTAGTACGCAATTAGACGATGACACTGCCATTTCCACAGATGACTACCGTATGTTTTATGACAAAAGCAAAGGAGCCTTCAGAGCAGGTCATGCAAATGGCAACCAATGGGATGATATTAATAGGGGGACGCGATCATTTGCTTCAGGCTTTAATAATACTGCTTCAGGTAGTAATTCCACTGCAATGGGTCTTG
>Ga0209291_1003529_pt1 | contig 11498 bp, 12 predicted proteins | sample GOMGulsemesocosm_FD_184633 | JGI IMG/M metagenome (GOLD analysis project Ga0209291, IMG submission 184633) | Methane-oxidizing microbial communities from mesocosms in the Gulf of Mexico - GOM9B Gulf of Mexico (SPAdes) (version 2) | ecosystem: Environmental > Aquatic > Marine > Cold seeps... | reverse complement strand
GGTCTGCTAGTTTACCTATCACAATTACAATGCAATAACTCTTATTTTGACTGAAAAATCAAAGGAAAACACATGAATAAAACAATATTAGCAACTGCTATTGTAACTACGATTTTTGCAGCGAGTGTAGCTGCACAGCCAACAGCCAAAAATTTAAACTCACCTATAAAAATTGAATTTAATGGTAAGATCACAGATAAAGCCGCACGATGGAAGTTCGAAATACCTGCGGCAGCCAAAACAATGGCTTCAGACATAAAGATACACAGAAAAGATTTTGTTCAAAATAATACAGTGAATAGAGCAGTATACACATTTATCAATCCCATCCCAACAATGCTCGTCGCAGGTACCCAAATACACATGTACTCAACGCAGAAACTGAAAGGAGTAACATACCACCCATCATTCGAGTTTACTGACATGGACAGTAAACCTGTCACATTCAATCATGATAAGGCTAAAGGGGAACTCGCAATTAAGTTAGCACTTAAAGACAATAGTGGTAAGCGGATACCAAATGCTTACCTCCAGCTTCAGGCCGTCGATGCCTATATGTTGGTTGGTCGTAAGTCTAAAGGGCTCACCAACCCAACCTATACTTTTACCAACAGCACAGACATTAACCTTGAACAATCCGATATGTCAAAATGGAATGTAGCAACTAGCCTAGCCAATATGACTATTGAACTAGCCCAAAAAGCGAATAATTTAGGCCCACTGAATAACGCTATAACAAATAACGTTGGTAATGGTAGGTATAAATACAGCTACAACAGCGGTTATGATGACATTATTGAGGGCCGTGCTATCTTTGCTAAGTTAGATTTAATCAGCACCGACATAACCAATATTCCGCAACAGTGGAAGGCGAGCTTACCGGTGACAGTGACGATCATTTAACTGTATTAAGGATAACTAATTTTTCAACGAAAAATAGTTAGTTAAATTATGAATCATGCGAAATCATCTGCTAACTAACAGCCTATTTCGCATTTACCAAAAACTGATTAAGTTTTATACGGTTATGATTTCGATAATATGAAACCTTGTCATTAAAATTAAATAATCAAATGCTAGTTTAATGGTGTATTCAGCTACAATAGAGCACTAACATGACATCTACTGTTTCAAATACCATTCCAAATTATCTCAACCCTGATATCGCATCTGCTCTGACTTTATTTGATATCCCGATTATTCACTTTAAATACGCTATGCTTGTCTGAATGAAACGCGGTTGTCTTACCATATTACATGATATATTCACGCGTTATGGCCATATAATCGAGCGTTGTTTCTGCATTAGTAAATCTTAAACTCATAATCTGACTGGTAGCATCATAGGTAGAAATGATCAGGCAACATTTATCGCTGCGACCTTCAAACCAGTCATGATGAGAGCCATCAATTTGTATGAGTTCACCGAAGCCATCACGACGATAGCGAGGCTGATATACCTTAGGTTTACGCTTGGCGTGTGGTCGCCAAAGACCGTCGGAAATCATCCATTGACGCAGTGTTTCAACGCCCACAGTCATAGTGTGTAACATCAGTAGATCCAGAGCGTAGAATTGATGCTCAGAAAATAGTTCAACATGACATTTATAGCGGTGACAAACCTGACATCTCTAACTGGGACTTACAAACGGCTGTTATGGCAAGTTTAAAATGTCACCTGTATATTTACAACCTTGTGTGCTGTTCAAAAAAACATCTCGTAGAATATATTAACCACATTACTATGACATAACTCACACCTTTACTCCCAAAAAAATAAGAATACAACATTTTAATTAATAATAAGTCTCATTATCAAATGAGACATTTAAACATGAGAAATTTATTATTAATATTTATAATTTTAAATTCTTTTAATACAGCTCAAGCATCCAGTTCACTTTTCAAGGGGTTGGAAAGACAGAAAAACCTTATAGAAGCAGGGTATGAGTACTACTTGAAATCTACATTCGGTATAAAAGTTATTAACCTCACTCAAGATACAATTTTTATTTCAAATAAAAGAGGCAAGATATTTGAAGTTGATCCAAAGAGTTTTTTTAACCGTTTTCCAAGCACAGAAAAAAGTGTGTGGGGTGTAATAATAATTGGTGTGTCATCAGGAGCGGCATTGAACAAATCTCTCACCGGATTATGTTCATCGTGCAACAAGACAGGTACAAGTAGTTATTACGGAGAGAGTTCGGGTGGAAATAATCGTTTTTAATATTATATTAGCATTTACAATCAGCTTGTTACAATTTTTTTATATAAAATCAAATAAGTTAATAAATAGTCCGTTTGTAGCTCATGGATATATATTTATAATATTTACTTCAATGTTATTTATTGAAACAATCCCTTTATTTAAAATATTATTTTTGGTTATTTTATGGCTTCTTACTGAATATAAACCTCTAATTTATATCTTCAATATTGATAAATCGGCACGGTTTTTTCTCGTTGTTTTTTCTACACTGACTATATTAATAAATGCTCTTATTTAAATAACAAGACCGTTCATAAATGACACTTAGAGTAGTAAAATGGTTTTGTTCGAAATCTGGACCTACAAATGACTCTGTACATAATCATCTTTATGTTCACTACCCGTACAGGGACGATTTTAGCCCTAGATCTAAAAAGCCTCCAATTAGGAGGCTAATTTCAATGAACCACTACAGTTTTCAACCAAAATTTAATCTGACAGACAGCGCATAAAAAATGGATAACTGTCAGATTTGTCCTGAAATTAGTGTTTAAAATCTGCCTGTGCAGAACCTAACCACGCAATTTTCCCCGGCTTGTAACTTAATTGGTGTGCTAACACCTGTTGGGCGGATGAATCGCTTACTTCAAGTATTAACTGATTAATCGTATCGGTAACAAATATGTTTCCATTACGTTTATCTTTAATTATTTGTACGGGGAGGTCATCCCCAGTAATTTCACCGAATTCAGGAACGGATTTCCACAGATCTATGCTGTAGCTTAATTCAAAATTATTACTAGCATCAAAAATTCGCATTTTACCCTGAGATGTCACGACAATAAGCCCGTCTTCTGTTGCAGTGAAACCTAATATATTATCATCTGAATTTTCTTTCCAAGATAACTCAACAAGTTCGTTATCTTTTAAAAAAAACATCTGATAATCATCTGTTATTGCTAATATTGTATTGGCGAGTTTTAATCCAATAAGATGCTTAATCCTCGAATCTACCCCAAATTCAGCTGGGTAATTTAACTTGCGGCTGCTAAAATTGCTCTGTTCAATAGCCACGATACCATCACTGCACGCAAAAAATACTTGACTTTCTATTTGAGCGCTGCCGTTCAAATCAGGACACGTTTCATTAACAGCACCGTGGGTGTGAAAATGATTGCCATGACGTTCCATCAATAAAACGCTATCAGGAAGGTTACCTTCTACCTGATCCCAAACAAAACTAGTTAAGAGCATATCTCCTAATATTTGAGAAGTTCCATGCATCGAAAAACCAAATTTCCGTCGTGCAATAATGTCTCCGGTACCAATGGAAGCTTCATTTAAAATTCGAAACTCGGCTCCTTCCCCACTGGCTCCATTTCCGTCAAAAAATACGGATACCTCCCCATTAGACAAATCATAATTAGCAGGCTTAATACCGCTATACTGGACTGACAAGAGATTAGGATCTTCAGTCGTTATATGCACATGATCCCCATGGGTTTCTGAAATTACACCACTGTCTATTATTTCAATTAGATTTTCCTCTCTTTGAAAAGCAAGTACATATCGACCTAACGGGCTGGTTCTTAGCGCCGATGGCACATTTTGTAAAGCCATTTGACCAATTGGGTCCATATTTTCTGCATTGACGATATAGACCATATTCTTTTCGGCCTCTTGTATCGCTAAACGAGAAAAATCACTAATAGATAATTCTGCTTTGGTTGTAGAGGTTTTTGTTGCAGATGAATTTTCGTTGTTACATCCAGATAAAATGAGAGTAGACATTATGATAGAGAGCATTGTTAGTTTCACTGTCATCGAAGAAGATTGCATTCGTGTTCCTTGTGTTTGTAAGATGATTTTACTGATCTACTAGATAAGTGTTATGTTATAACATAACACTTATCTACATAACACATTTTATTACCTAAATAGATTGAATCTTTACCTATAACGAGGATACGTTCGCTAAATCATCGGTCTAAGGGACACATCCTAAGATAATTGTATTTTCAATTGCGGGTGAACAAGAGTTCGCAGATAAAAAAGGGGCCGTACATCCTCGTGTATCGGTTGATTTTGGCAAAGAGTTCAACTGCTTATTACGCGTTGATTTAACTCAGTTACCAACATAATACACCGTGATTTTTAAACATGAGATTTAACAGTAAAGCGCATCCAGCTCGCCGTTTTTAATACGCATATTCACACGTAATAGAGCATGTTGAGCAATCTTTAGTACGTCTTTCATGCTCTCATAACAATCCTGTTCATTCTTGCCGTAAGCAAAAAAGTTTAGCGTCACTTGATGACCCATACCACCAGTATCTGGTTTATCTCCGAGTGCTAAATAACATGTTGGTGATTGCGATAAACCAATCGCGCCAGTGTTAAAGCTCGGTTTCATCGACGATGCCATTGATTGAATATTATTCATTAACCAATTAATGCTTTTTTCCTGACAGTTTTCGGGAATATCTCGAAATAAGATCATTAACCGAGCACTACACTTTTTAGCATACGGATATTGTTGATCAATATTATCCTCTACCGCATTAAACACACAATCGTTACTTTCCAATAGCGAGCTTGAACCATTTACCCACTCAATTAAGCTATAAAACTGTTCAACAAAGTCCCATGTATTAAATGGCAGCAGATCTTCTAATGTACTACGGATCAACTTAGGCTGTCGTTTAAAGTCCATGTATACACTCGACTCATCCGATACCATATTCGTCCACGGATGAGATCTTAACGCTGAGTCATCAATTTTTTTGGAAATAAAAACGTCCACAGTTACTGCCTTTGTTGATTATACATAATAATGAAGGTTGAATTTTAACAGTGTTCCAGCGATATATTAAAAGTTTTATCAGCTAAAATTTTCATATCGAGTTCAATCGTCATCCGCCAGTCACCACATTTATCTGCAATCGGTTGCCACACAGTATCACCTAAATAAAAATTCCAATCGTTATTTGTCACATGAACCTCCCCAGTAAATGGCGCACGCTCATTGCCCTCTGCATCTAAAATACCTGGATGGTCAATACAAAAACGGATCTTGGCTCCACGGGCTTTTTTAATATTAACGATAAAGCCAAACTCAATATCAATTTCGGCTGGAATATTTGTCGTAAACTGCTGAATACTCGGCAAGTCTTTTGATTTACTCAGCCATTGAGAATGAATGCCATATGTTTGCATTTTAGTGACGGGTTTATATTTAGCCATTATTTCACCTCGGTGACGATCATAAATTAATGCTATCAATAATACCGATGACGAGCGCTTGTGGGAAGGTGTAAACACCTCCCACAAGGACGAACTAGTTATTTTGTCCCAAGCAACTTAAGAATATAGCGGTATTAAACGGCTTTTTCATAAAGTAAATATCGGGATGACATGCACTATCAACTATCTCATTTTTATCATTAGCCGATAAAATAAAATATTGGGTTTGCGCATTCCCTTGAATACATTTCATTTTGGCAATTAATTCCAATCCATTCACCTCATCTAACTGATAATCAACAATCACAACATCTGGTTCTGCATTCACAAATTGAGTTAACGCAACTTTAGAGTTATTCGCGCAAACAGTATTAAACTGTTTTTCTGCCAGCATCGCCTCACATACTTCCAGATTAAAGCTGTTATCGTCGACAATTAAAATATGTACATCACTGTAATTTATCGGATTTAATCGTTGTGATAATCTTGATGAATCCAACTGACATGGAAAGTGCAGCATGATTTTAGTACCCTCATTTTTAACACTGTGAAGCCTTAGCTTGCCGCCGACCTGAGCTAATAATTGGTTACAAGTATAAAGCCCCAACCCAATACTCGAGACATGTTTTAGTTTTGATTCAGTATCCACAGTGAAAGGATTAATAAGTAACTCTTTGGTTGATTTTGACATGCCAAGTCCAGAATCTTGGATCAAAATACGCACATAATAACCACGAATTATTGACTCCTCGTTAAAACCTACACGCTGACAAATATCAATATGACAACGTACAGCCTTACCCGTACTATATTTCAATGCATTATTAATCATGTTGGTGATAACTTGAAATAATTTAGAACTATCAACACTGATTACTGCAGGTAACTTCTCACTGACATGAAAACATAATGTTTTACCTGCTGGAATGCTCAACTTGTTATAATAATCTTGGATATTACCTATGCATTGCATGGTATTGACCGGAACGTTGTTTAATACTAAAGCCCCTAAAGTTGACTTGCTGTAATTCAAGGTGCTTTCAGCCACTGAAGACAGTAAATTAGCCGACCACTGTACCTTTTCAATAAGAGCACTATGTTCATCACTGATTTCAGGCATATCCCTTAGCATCTGGCTATAACCTAATAACGCATTAATCGGCGTTCGAATTTCATGATTAATACTTGATACCATCGCGACATTTAGTTTATTTTCCCTCGTAATACGTTTAAATAAACGCTTATTCTCTAATTTAAAATACAGCAACACAAAAATAAGCGAACAAATAAATATTAAGGATAATAGTACACAAACAAACTCAATGATCATTGATGGTGACGCCCGCGAGCCGATACTTAGCGTATAATCAAAGTTATACTCTGGGAGGCTAATTTTCAGTTTGGTATTATGACTAAAAAACTCAGGTATGATGCTTGTTGATCGCATCATACAATTTTTATTTTTAACAGATAGTTGTGATGAAGAATATTGAAAACAAGTATTTTTCAATTTATTGATGTTAAATAACAGGCGTTTTATTGGTGTAGCATAAAATAAATATGGCATATGAGGATCATTTATATCAACACCGATCAACTCATAGTTATCAAGTTTCCCCCTAAGATTGCCATGTTCATCTAAAATGGTTTTTAACTGTTCCAATTTAGGTGCAAACTTTTCATCCGAAATATAACCTAGCCTCATTTCAGGTGTTAAGGTAAAAATTAGCGCTTCTCTTGCCCCCAACAACTCTCGGGTAAAAGTAGAAAACTCATTTTCATTTACCTTTACTGAAGATTTAAAAAAAGATTTAATCGCATTAATAATAAGTTTATGTTGTAAATTCTTTTCTTGACTAAACGCCATTAGCGTTGCCACTTTGTTATCGTGGTTATTTTTAGATTCATCTAAACTATAACTGACAAATGAAGTAACAAGGACGGTCGTAAATAAAACACAAACACAAATATAACTGTGAATATTAAATTTATAATTCATCTTCAATCGCTGCAACTTGCCCGTAAATGTTATCAGTAAGACAATGTAACTGCCCAAGAGTAGCCATCATATTTATCTGTTCATCAAGAGCAAGAGATAGATAGCGGCATATTCCCTTAAGCTGATGCTTTAGAGCATTCAGCTTTTCATCATTATCAACTAACGCAGTTTGCTGGTGAATATTAACTAACTCTTCGACCAATGCTCGGTATAAAGGCAAGCGTCTTTCTTCACTATACCTCCCAAAAAAGTGACGTAGACTGTCACTAATATCAATGTTCATTAATAGCAGCATCCTTATGCACGTAACGATTAACCCAAGCTTTTAAGTAACGCCCTTCAATTGGTGGGCTATATAGATAGCCTTGTCCAATATCACAACCAAGCTCATCTAAAATATTAAATACACTTTCAGTTTCAATGCCTTCAGCAACAACGCTAACAGACATTTTTTTAGCCAAGGCGATCGTGGACTCAACAATAAGAAGATGCTGTTTGTTGGTATCAATATCACACACAAAAGAGCGATCAATTTTAATTTCATTAAAAGGGATGATATCTAAACGTTCATAAGTAGAATAACTTTTACCAAAATCATCTAATGAAATACCGATATCATTAATAATCAATCGCGCGATAGAGTTTAATACGCAGGCTTGATTAATCACTTTTTGTGATTCAGTAAGCTCTAAGATTAAGTTAATGTGAGAGTGAGTTTTCTTATAACTAATGATGTAATCAATCAAGCTATCACAAATCAAATCTTCAGCAGTGACATTAATCGATAACCTATAGTTAGTAAAGTTCGTTTCACTCTCCCAGTATTTGAATGCTGTAGCGATAATCATCTTCGAAAATTCGACATTAAGCCCAGCCTTATCAATCAAAGGTAAAAACGTATCGGGATAAATATAACCATTCTCATCGTACATTCTGGCTAACACTTCAAATCCTATAATACATTTACTTTTCATATCCACTTGAGGTTGAAAACAAAGTAATATTTGTTCATCCTCAAGCAGCTTATCTATATCATAATCAGATGCACTCTCGGGTGATTTTACTCGGATTTCATTATCATACTGGCTTTGTAAGCGTGTCGCTTGCGCTAAAATAAAGCCCACATTAATCGGTTTTTCAAAAACCCCAACTAAATTCAATTTCAAGCTGCTAACAATACTACCGACTAACCCAAGAGTCCGTTTATCCGAAGAGCTAATAACCGCAAGTGGTATGTTTGAATAACATGGGTGCACAGATAAGAAGTTAATCACCTCCATTCCGTCGCTGTTATTCATTTTTAAATCCAAGATCAGTAAATCAATATTGCCTTCGGTAGCAACAATAGTTTCAATACCTTGATTTGCATCTTCAGCTTCAAACATCTGAAAATCATGCTCGAAACGAGTCTCGACAAGATCGGCTTTAATCGCTTCTCGGACAAATTGTTGGTCATCGACAATCAAAATATTCATAATTACTCCGCTATATACCGACGTTCGTAGGTTGTATTTTTCGTGTTGGTATAACTGAAAGCATCAGCATATTTCGGTTTGCCATAACTTCAGAACGACTCATAATAAACGAATAATTCTGAATGATTTTAGATTTGTGTTCAATTGGTTTGACTTTAAACATGGGGATTTTCATCTGCATTAATTTTTGTTTCAATTTGCTATCACAAGTACTAAAACTTAAATATTCCATCGTTTTATCTGTCGCTAGCTGATTAAGGTAGACAGACATCATATGATTATCAATTTGTGGGGATACACCAAAAGAAGAGAGTACGACCAATACATTCGCTCGGTCTTGTTTCTCAATATTCAGTAATTCCAAAATACCTATGCTGCTATTCATAAATTCAAATAATGCTTTCGTGGTTACCTTGCAAAATAAGCAATGTCCAACGAGTTGGTTCAAACTACAAAAAGCAGATACTAAAGTGAGTGGTTTTAGCGACTCTGTAGTCGTAATTTTTTGACGTGTTGGAAATAAACGGGGATTCCCCTCATACATCAAGCAAAGCTCTAACATCGATTCAAAATTAGCATCATCAGGTTGCATTGATTGAGTATAGTATTGCTCATTTTTATAATAAGGGTGAGTAACTTTATCATTCTTGACGCAAGACGAAAGTTGAATAAAAGATAAACTTTCTTCTACAAAATCAGCATTTGAACTATAGATATTAAACAGATCATCACCAAAAATTTCCGCTATTTCGGACTGTTTGGTTAAAGACGGTGTGTTAATACCACGTTCCCAACGGCTGATCGAGATTGTATCTAAGCTATTAAAAGAATGGCTCCTCTCATTTAATAAAGCGCGTAAGTCCTCTTGAGAAAGGTCATGTTCTGTGCGCATTTTTCTTAAAAAACTTGAAAACACCCTCATTATTACAGTTTTTTGATAAGAGTATATTTTATATACCATCTTCACTTCCAATTATATCGAATGCCGTTATAACAAACCTAATTACTTTCATTATCCAACGTCACCAAGTAAAAAATAAAAATGCCACCAAACAATAGATTTATAAATATATGCTTATGCATGCATTAATTCCACAGTAATAATTTTAATTTTATTTTAATAAATGCCTACATGCGAAGCATGCATAAACATTGACATCTCAACTAGGCATATGTTTATACATATATGTAAAATATTACTCTGGTGGTAGATATAACGGCTCGTTATGCTACATCACGCAACAAATTCTCTATACCTGATACACAGTATTCAGGCTGGTATTAGTCGTTCTGTGTGCATAGCACCACGTTAACCCTTGTGAATAAGTCCTCATACACAAGTTGTTAAAACATGTCCTTTAAAAAAGATAAACTTGAAAAACAGCACAAATCATATTCCGCTTTTTTTTGTGTCAAAGAAGGAAAGTAAATGAGTAAATTCATCCAGAAATTTGATATAACCGCGAAATATCTTCATTGGATCTCCGCTCTCGTTATCTTGTGGGCAAGTATATCCGGGTTATACATCGCTTTTTTCGAGCTAGAAACGCAGATCAAATCCCAAATTTTAAGTTTCAACGTATCGATAACAACGGTATTTATTCCACTATTCTGCTGGCGTATTTGCCACCGAATAAAACAAGGTACACCCCAAGCACATCCCGCGATGTCTACATTAGAAGTCAAACTCGCCCACCTCGGACATACCTTGCTCTACATACTCGTTTCATTGGTGCTAATCAGTGGGGTATTGATGATGGATCATGATGTGACTATATTTCAGCTATTTACTATTCCACAACTACTGCAACGCAAAGCAGTATCCAGTTTTTTGAAACAATACATTTTTACACCTGCCGATTATTAGCGGCGTTAGTAGTGTGTCACCTAGTCGCGTTAATAAAGCATGAAATGATGGGCAGACGTATTTTGAAAAGAATGATTTAGCGATTAATAAAAAGCGGTGAGATAAACACCGCTTTTTGCTCTTTATTCTTAAAAGGAAATCATTTTAATTTCCTTTATTTACTTATTTCCTTACTCCCCAACTAATAAAACACCAAACTCATACCTCCCTGGTAATCGAGGGTAAATTTCGCCATTCATAGTTGAATAAGTCATTATTTTTTTACCATCAGCAGAGTCACTAGGATCTACTGTATTACCTGCAGGTGTATTACTCCATAGATCTGCAGACAGATCCCCAACTTCCTGTTTGAAAGAACTAGCAAACGTTTTTGTATTCATTGCTGGTCCATAGCAGGCAACCTCTGTTAATGAATCTAATTCTTTAATATTAGGTAAACGCCACTGCTTTATACCAGAAAACTGATGCAGTGCATGGTTACCATTAGGATCATTAATAGTTTCAACAGTAGTCAGCGCACTTTGCCAGTAAAAACCCTGTGGTGTGCCATCACATGTTTTATCAACCCTATTCCAAGTTTGTCCAAGTCGACAGCGCATCCAAGTTAAACCTGTTAGCTGGTCTTTTACAGAACCTTCATTGTTAAGGACAAAGCGTGTATCAGGCGCTGAACGAGAAATATTAATAGCGCATTCCTGTGCGATA
>Ga0209291_1003526_pt1 | contig 11499 bp, 14 predicted proteins | sample GOMGulsemesocosm_FD_184633 | JGI IMG/M metagenome (GOLD analysis project Ga0209291, IMG submission 184633) | Methane-oxidizing microbial communities from mesocosms in the Gulf of Mexico - GOM9B Gulf of Mexico (SPAdes) (version 2) | ecosystem: Environmental > Aquatic > Marine > Cold seeps... | reverse complement strand
AGTGTGTGTAGTAATACAACTAATAAAAATAATTTTTTCATAAAAATAGTTTGGTGTAATGTATTCAAGAAGGCAAAGGTAGGGAATTAAAACACTCAAAAACATACCTAATATTGGGTATTTTCGCATCACCAAATATGATGACTTTTAACAGCTTAATGTTGAATATAGTATAAGGATAGCTGTCTTAAAAAAAACTACCCATCACGCCAAAAGGATGCCTTAAATAATATTTATTTGCGTATAGAGGTGTAATAAGTGTAAATGATTGTAGTATTGAGCGGGTAGGAGGCTAGTGGTATAGAATTATGGAAGTCATTAAGCTTTCAATTCCTGATCACTCAACCCTTTTTGTATGTAATTAAAAACCAATGCTAGTAAGAGTACAAATAATGCTGTTAGCACTCCTATGGCAACATTGTAATAAGGCTCTAGAGTTAATGATATACGAATTAATATCGTGGCTAAAACAAAAGAAGAGTATCGGAAAACTCTATAATAATTTATTGTATATCGCAACGCAACTAATACAATTATAATATCGGTAAAAATTAATATGGTATAAAAGGTTTCGAAAGAATGTAAGTAGGTTCCGGTTTTTACTAAAGTAACAATATCTCTAAAACCAATACAAATGAACGCAGCCAATAAAAACAAAGCAAGTAGTTTTTTTACACGAACAAATTGCAATTGATTGACAAATGTTTCTGAAAGGCGTATTGTTTTATTTAATTTTTGCGTTATCCCCATAATGGTAAAAATTAATAAAGCACCAAAAGAGTATACTAACATTTTAATTATAGTGTCATTGGAGTTTTCCCAAGAAAAAAAATTATCGAGATGACTAAATTCTTTAAAAGCATTTCTTAAAAAAATAAGCGATAACAATTCAAACTGTTTGCTTAATGATTGTGCTACCGATTTTGGTAAAACAAAAATTAAGGTCAATAACTCGTGTATTAATAAAATTGTAAAAGCAACCTCTATAGCAAAAAAAGGATGCACAAATAATTTGTCCAAATAACCAAGGCTTATGAGTTTATTATAAACTAAAAAACTACCGAGACCACAGAGTATAAAAGAAAACACCAGAAAGGAGCTAATTTTGTGAAGGATTTTCGGGCTTTCCCAATACAACACCTGTTTATCAAATACTTTAATAATGCGCTTTATAATAAAATTCATACTTTTTTTTAAACGGAAATAAAGATACGGGTACCCCATATTTTACAATACTTGTAAGCAATCCTTTTTTTAGCAAGGTTAGTATAGGTCAATAGTTAGGTAGAATTGTAAAAAAAAAGGTATAAAGATGAAAAATATAGTAAGCAGTATAAAGCTAATACCAATTAAATTTCAAGGTGCTCATACGTAAATTGAATTATTTTAGATTTTAATTGGTATAATTTAATAAAAATTAAAAGTGAATATTGAACGGCAAAATATAGCGATAATTTACCCTTTGGGAGGAATTTTAAAACAGTAAATAAGGAAAATCTACTTTAACAACACTTTTTTTTATGTACTTAAAATTCGTATTTTTAAAGTAATATGTATATTTTTGCAGAAAATTCTTAAAAAGTAACAAATGTCGATTAAAGATTTATATTCAAGTGGTTTTGTTGAAAGAAACCAAGGGCATTTTGCAGCCATTGTACGTGTAGCATTAAGTGACGGTAAAATTGTTGAAGAAGAGGAACGATTTTTAGAAAGGTTAGCTATAAAATTAAGTATTGGCAAAGTTGAGTATGATAAAATTTTAAAAAACCCAACTAATTATCCTATCAACCCTCCAACTACCTATAATAGAAGACTAGAACGTTTGTTTGATTTGGTACGTATTGTTTATGTTGATTTAGATGTAAAAGATTCGCAAATAGCAATGTTAGAACGAATTGCTGTAGGATTAGGTTTTGCTCCATCAAATGTAAGTTATATTGTTCAGAAAGCCTTACAATTAGTAGCTGAGCATGAAATGGATGTGAGTGCATTTTCTGATGAAATTAAAAACATGAATAGGTAAATAGCTACTTCATGAAATTTATATAAAAAGCCACGCTATTTGCGTGGCTTTTTTGCTGTACGTTAAATTGAAAAGAAGTAAGTATAGGATGTTATTGTTTTATTAATTAAAAAAAACAGATAACTTATTGATTGTAAGTACATTTTAATTGAACTTGTAATGTGTTGTAATTGAGTTCTCATTCAAATCATATTTTTCATTGCATGTATTTTGCTCGGGCAATTTGGTAGTTGCCCTGAAGTGAAAATCACCGATTAATAATGATAATGGAAGTATTTATATTAATTGTAATTCAGAAAGGAGTTGTGTTATCTTGTTACAAATTACTTAGAAATCGTGGGGCTCAATAAGTTCCACTATTTGATTACTTGGATCTTAATTTAACTTTTCAAATGACTTTATTTCAATTAAGTAATATGATAGAAATTTATATTGAAAAAATTAACTCGCCTAAATTGGAATAGTGTCATAACTATTTAAAATGATGTAGGCATACAGTAAATTATACTTCTAGGGATAAATACAGGTAGCTGGACTATAGAAAATAAACCAAGTATAAATACCTGTTCTTGAAACAAAACAGAAACCCCCTAAAGTGTCCTATCCATTGTAAGTATTTTAGCATTATATAATGTTAATAAATCACTTCTTATGGATACAACTGTAGCCGCAGTCACGAATAAACAGATTATAAACGGAAGTCCTTTAATTAATGCAGGAGTCACTAGTGAGTTAAAAGGAGAAATAAATTCCATGCTTTCTTTTGCACTTAATAATGGACTTACTATAAACAATGAGATAAATGGATTGCTAGAAAGTACCAAACTAGACGATTTGTTAAATGTACACAGTTTATTAACTAAAAATGTACAGCCAGCCACCCCAAAATCGATTAATTATTTAAATATAATGAATAGGGATGGTATTCAAGAAACATCATATAATAAAATTCCTTTAGTTCGAAATCTGATACTTTTAACGTTGTTTTTCCTAATTATATTTATTACTACGGCCCTATTTCCTGAAGTAAATAATAATTCATTAGACAAAGGAATAATGGGTAATGATGGACTTTCGTTATTATTAAACTTAATTTTTCTTTGCTCTATATCAGGTTTAGGGGTTACTTTTTATTTGTTGAAAAATGTGAGTAGCGCTATTAGAAATGGAACCTTAGTGCCAGAAGAGGCTATTTATTATACCGCTTTAATATTTTTAGGAATAATTTCAGGAATGATTCTTTCTGAAATTATTTCATTATACACCACTAATAATAGTGTTAACTTACTTAATAAAAGTGTTCTTGCTTTAATTGGAGGTTTCTCTTCAGATGCTATTTTTAGTGTTTTACAAAGTTTAATTGCCAAAATAAAACAACTTTTTTCAACAGCTAATTAAATTAAATTCTTATGATACGGATACCTCTCTATACTATGGTACTAGTAACCATTTTATTAAGTTCTTGTGCTGCTATACCTGCTGCTACTACTACGCTAACGAAAGAAATATTAAAGGAGTCTTCAGGAATGCATACGCTTAATATTTCCTTAATAAATCAGCTATATGCTAATAGAAAAGAACAAGTTAATAGCTTTATTACCAATACGTATACGCCTGCTTTATTGGATAATTTTTCAAAAAACTTGCCCGATAGCCTTGATTATAAAGAAGAACTTCCGAATATTTTAAAAAGCATAGTTCCGATTCTTAATAAGAAAAAGGACTCTATGCAATCTATATTAGATACTGAACAAGAACAGTTAATTACCAAATTGAATGCGAATTACGCAAACTTTAATACTGCTGGAGTTTCGCTACAGAATTTAATAGATTCAGCAGTGAAACTAAAAACTGCAGAGAAATCAGTGATGACTAGTGCGGAAAATTTAACGAAGGGCTCGGTAAATATTAGTAAAGTAGAAACTCAATTAGATAGTTTGCTAATCCGTTCAGGGGATGGGTTCTCAAAATTATTAGAGATTAATTCAGTTTTAAAATAAAATCAATATCCTCAGTGTAAGCACATGAGGTATGATACCAATTAAAACCTAAAACAACTCAATTTACGTATGAGCATGTTGAATTTAATTGGTATAAATTAACAATAACATTTTTCGTACGAGGTAGGTCTCGGGAAATAAAACCCATTGTTGGGATTAAACACAATATCTTATGTCATTAATAAACTGGAATGAACTTGCAGCGAAAGCTGAACAGCAAACTGATGCGAAATTTGCTACTCAAATAGCAAGTTTAACAAGTATGAGTACTACTGAAATAACAACATTTATTCAGGAAAGTGCTATTAGTAATGCAAATGCTATAAAAGTATTACAGGAAGTAAACAATGCAGCGAGTTCCAATAATCAAAAAGCTACTGCTGTAGCTAATATAGATAACGGAGTAAGTTTTTTAATTAGTATCGTTTCTAAAATAGTATAGCCTAACCCTAACTGTATTGGAGCATCTAGAAATATTATATCCGAGTTAGTGTTAGTTCTCTACAAAGTTTTAAGACTGTTTTACTAGATGAAAATTACTCTAACTAACGATTGTGTTATCATTGAGCTTGTTAAAATATTTTTCATAAAAATGGGATGATTCGTTCCAGAGTGGCATCATTTATTGTTGCATTAAACCCTACTATGTCAGTAGAATCTAAAATAGATTTGCAAAAAACAAATAATATTGACAAAGGATTTATTGAATGTCTTGGAATGAAATTTGGAAATAATATAGCCCCATCATTCCCCAGTAAAATGTCATCAAAAACGGACACTTCTGGGAAACTGATTATTAATGCTAAGTCATCAGGCGTAAATCAGGCATACATTATAGCTGCTTGCATTGAAAATATTTAAAAATAAGCATAGATTTTTAGCAGCTTGATATTGATCACTCATATAAAAATACCCTCCTGTATTTGATAACTCAATTTACAGGCTAGTTATTTCACTAAATATTCATGAAAATTATATCATGAAAAGGCAGAATTTATCCTCCTTAAATTTATTAGGTATAAAGTTAATCTATATTAAATATAAGGAAGTCCTTAAAAATGCTCCTCCAAAGTAACTATTTTATGCTGAAAAGCAAATACTACTAAACCAGCTACATTTTTAGCTTCTGTTTTCAGTAGTAAGTTGTTTCGGTGGCCTTCCACTGTTCTTGGGCTGATAAACAATTTCTTAGCAATTTCATTGGTAGTGCATTGTAGACATATAAGTTTTAACACCTCAGCTTCACGTTTGGTTAAATAGTCCAAGTCAAAATAGCTGCGGGTAGTTTTCACATCAGCGTTTAGCATGCTTTCTTGTATTACCTGCATGACATTATCATTGTAACAAAACCCTTTAACTGCTACAGCATTTACAGTAGCTATGACTTCCTTTGGAGGGGTGTTTTTTGCCAAATATGCTACAGCTCCGGTAGCAATCATATTGCTGATAAAAGGTTTACTATAGTAACTGGTAATGGCAATAATTTTAATATTAGGATATTCTTTTTTAATTATTTTAGTAGTTTCTACCCCATTTAAATTAGGCATTTTTAAATCCATTAAAATAATTTCAGGCAATATGGAGCTGTTTTGTAATTGTGTTAACAGGTCAGTACCATCTTCAGCCTGTATGACAATATCAAAATTCACTTCCTTATTTAGAATAAAGGAAATTCCTTGCCTAAACAATATTTCATCATCAGCAATAGCAATTTTTATTATATCATTCATAACTGTTGTGTTTTATGTTAATTGTAAATGTGGCTCCTTCATTTAATTTGCTTTTAATTTGTAATTTCCCATTTAAAATTGCAATCCTACTTTTAATATTTTTTAGCCCTAAGCCACTTTCTTTTAAGGCTTGTTTTTCTAAAAATCCTTTTCCATTGTCTTTATATACCAATTGCATTATCTTATCAGCATCATGTAATTCCAAACGCATTAAGCTTGCTTTTCCATGACGGATGGAATTATTAAGCAATTCTTGAACGATCCTAAACAAATGTAATTCCTCTACTTTAGTTAATGTTGTTAAGTAATTGATGTCGTACTGTGTGACTACTTTTTTAGTAGCTCCAAACTCAGAAAGCAACTCTTTTAAAGCTTCTTCTAAACCAAATTTATCTAAAATAGGAGGGAGTAAGTCATGAGCAATTTGTCTAGAGTTTTCTAAAACAGTAGTGGTAACCCCTAATACATTTCCTAGAGCATCTTGTTGTTCATGAGCTGTTAAACTACCGTCTAACAGCATATTTACATGCAAGCTTACCACGTTTAGTTTAGCGCTAATGGCATCGTGTAAATCCTGAGCAATACGCTTGCGTTCCCGTTCCTGAGTTTCAATAGTGGCCTGTAGTATTTTCTTTTGACTACCTAACTTGATGGCCGCTTTTTCTAACTCTTTCTCTACTATTTTTTTGCGTGCAAAACGAAAAAATATGACCAAGCCACTAGACACTATTATTAAAAAACACACCCCATATAACAAGGCATTTTTAATTTGATTCTGATTAGCCAGAAACTCTTCTTTCATTATCATTTTATACTATATTATACTTTTTTTACCCTCCTGTAATTTTTATACCATTCAGTAAGAATTAATAGTAAATATACAACATACAGTATTTTATTTACGAACCAAATATTTTTGGCTATAGAACTATCTATAGAGGTTGTGAAATCTGATAAAATAAAAATCAAGGTACTACTTGATATATAAATTAGTATTCCAATATTTACAAATAAAAACCCTCTATTTCTAGTTAAGGAATTAAATAAATGTATAATCGAATATATTACTAAAGGAAAAGAACAAATGAAAACCTCCAAAGTATTAAAGCTATAAAATAAATTTGGTTTAATACCATATTGAATCATTAATACAACTGGCACTATTATCAATGCAATATTTATGAGCTTCTTTTGGAGTCTACTAACAAAAAGTTCTTTATAAAATAAAGACAATAAAATAAATTGAAATCCAAAATAAAAATGTGACAAATGCAAGTTTGGCAATTTTTCTCGAGCTAATGATGCAGAATATATCATTATCAATAATATAGCTACCAGGTAAGTTGTAAAAAACTTAAACGATTTTAAACTATTAGCTCTTAATACCAAAACATAGATAAAGCAAGCGATAAATAGTAAAAATAAGCTTAAGTCTTTTACAAAAAAATCTAACGATTTATACAATTTTTTTAAGAATTATATAATGGGCTATTTTGATCACATTCATTTGGGCATGGCTCCGTAAAATCATAAATTCCACTATCTTTACTAGTAGGGTCTTGCTGATTTTTTATAATATCACTATGAACCTTTGTTGTTGCATCATATGTAGTACCTACAATTAGTAATTTTTCTCCATAGCCATTGTCTTTTTGAGTACCATTAGCAGTATTTATACCTATATAGCTACGAATCCCTGCATTTGGCAAAGCATTATTGTCTAGCACGTATGTCCCATTAGGTTGTTGTACTAGTATATTCATCTCTTTAAGCACCGCTGTTAAATCTTCTGCAGGAATTAAAAAGGCTTTACAGTGATTAGGATTGTTACCCTGCCATAATTTAGTCCATTTTTTTGCATTTTCTAGGTTTACGGTGTTTGTTCTTGTTACTGTCTCACTCATAGTTTTTGGTTTTTATATTAGTTATTAAATTTTATTATCCTTCATCACATGTACTTGGGCATGGCTCTGTAAAATCGTAAATATAGGTTTGTACCATGTTATTTTCACTAGGCTTTGGTAAAAATACGGTAGCTAATTTCCCTTCGGTGTTTAGTCCCCAGACCAATTGTACATCTCCAGCATTGGCCATTTGTTGTATTACATTGGCAGGCATGCTAAAATAACGTATGCGTTCACCGTTGTAAGAAATTAATTCCTCCAAAGCATTGTTTTGAAAAGTCTCTTGCCAAGCTTGTATATAGGTAGCTGCTTGAGCTGGTTGTAATATATGATCTGAAACCCCTTTTCCTGAAGCAGTGATATTGATTGTTTTAGTTGCGGTAAGCCGTAACTTGTTAAGTGTAGTTGTAAGGTTTTTTTGTGTGATTACTTTTCCAGTAGTTTTTAAACCGCTTGTACTTACCCCAACAACACGTATTTGCAATTGGTTATTACACGTTTCCAATACAAAACGGACGGAAGAAACTTCTTGTACTGCAAGAGCATTGAGTAGTGTTTCTTTGGATATTTCAAAACCAGTATATGGGCTTTTAAATACCGTATGCGGTGTTGCGTATTTCCAATTTAATGCTGCGGTTTGTGCTGTTGTTACAGGTGGAACTGTATTGGTTTCATCTTGCTGACAAGCCCCTAAGGTTATTCCTAGAGCAATCAATAGCCCTAAGTAAGTGTTTTTCATTGTTGGTTGGTTTTAGTTTGTTTCAAAGATATATAATTGATGTAGGTTAAAGCATAAAAATTCAACTAAGTTTTATGCTTTTTTACCTAGTATGGCTAACACAACTACTCATTAACTAGTTGTACTATATAGTTCCTGTTTTGTAAAATATGTTACCCATATATTTCAAGTTTCTCACCAAATATAACTAGGTATTTATACGTGGTTTAGTATTAATTTTTAAAATAATTAGGGGTAAACCCCTGATTGTAAATAGCACTAGTTATACGCTTGTACAAATTGTTATACCCCTATATTTTTGTCAACAACAAATTTATGAGTCAAATACTAAACTTAAAAAATAAAAAACTATGGAGCCATTTTTAGCACAAATCATGATGTTCGGAGGAAATTTTGCCCCAAGAAATTGGGCATTATGCGATGGACAATTATTACCTATTGCTCAATATACCGCATTATTTTCACTATTAGGGACAACCTATGGAGGAGATGGTAGAACCACTTTTGCACTACCTGACTTAAGAGGTCGTGTACCTATGCATGCAGGAAGTGGGCCTGGACTTTCTAATAGAAGATTAGGGCAAAGGTTAGGAAGTGAAACCAATACATTAAATACATTACAAATGCCATCTCATTCTCATATGGCTACTACTAATGTTGATGTGAAAATTGCTGTAAATAATGATCCTGGAGAAGATAGTACTCCAGCAGACCAATATATTGCTGGAGGGAACAACATCTATATTGATTCACCAGAAAGTGGTGAATTTTTAGGAGGTGTTTCAGCAACTGCTACAACAACAGTTGCAAATACGGGTGGGAACCAAGCTGTAAACAATATTCAACCTTCATTAGCTGTTAATTATATTATTTGCTTGCAAGGAGTTTTTCCTTCAAGAAACTAGTTTATAAAACAATTAAAAAAGTATTTTATGGAACCAGTATTTTTAGGGGAAATTAGCATGTTTGCAGGTAATTTTGCTCCCAGAGGGTGGGCATTATGTGATGGGCAATTATTAGCTATTTCACAAAACACAGCACTTTTTTCTATATTAGGAACAACTTATGGAGGAGATGGTAGAACTACTTTCGGTTTACCACGTTTAAGAGGACGTACACCCATGCATCCAGGGAATGGCCCAGGGTTGTCCCGCAGAAGACTAGGAGAAAGTTTAGGGACAGAATTCAATGTGTTGCATCAATTAAATTTGCCAAGTCATAATCATATTGCAATAACCAATGTTGATGTGAAAGTTGCCGTAAACAGTGCTTCTGGAGAAGATAGTGAGCCCAATGATCAATACATCGCTGGAGGAAATAATATTTATATCGATGCAGCTGGAACTAATCAATACTTAGGAGGCGTTTCAGCAGCAGCTACTACAACTCTAGGCCTTTCTGGAAATAATCAATCCATTAACAATATACAGCCTTCTTTAGTAATGAATTATATCATTGCTTTGTCAGGGCTATATCCTTCAAGAAATTAACTGGTTATTGAACTTAATAAACAGGATGTTTTATTAAAAAAAAAGGATCCTTATAAATTTAAAACTAAACTAATATGAAAAGAATATTATTTTTTTTGTGTCTATTGACACTATTTATGACCGCTAATATGTCAGCACAAACCACATTATACTCTGAATCTTTTGAAACTGATGGTTTTGGAACAGAATATACTATGAATCGTTTTTCTGATGGAGGACAAGACTATTTTGGAGTGGTTGATAATGATGGGAACCTACAATACTTAAGCCCTCAAAACACCGTTAGTTCTTTTAGTTTGATAATGACTAATCTTGATGGGGTAAAATGTGTTGGCGGTGAAGACTTAAAACAAACAGACAACCCGATTAATACTACATTAGATGAACACAGAGGTTTTTTTGTAACAAAAACCCTTAATGTCTTGGGGCATTCTACTATTGAAATTAAAGTTTTATTAGGATGTAGGTCTACTGGTACCTATGAAGGAGTTAGTGCCGATAACGATGCATTAAGAATACAATACGCATTTGATGGTAATATAGCAAATGGTGCTAATTCGGTTGGTGCTTTACCGTTAAGTACAGCTGTTAATACAGGTTTTTATACAGATTTTGGGCGTTTTTTAGCTAGTGCTCCTATTGGTGGAACCATGATGCAAGATACAGATTTAGATGGAGTTCCTGATGGAGCAAATTTAGGAAATGCAATGGTTGAATACACTTTTTCAATTCCAGTTACAGGAATTAACTTATCCGTTAGAATACATATGGATTATGACGATTCAGCAGAAGAAATAGCTTTTGATTTTCTTAGAATAACTGGTAACGATATTCCTTTAGGGATTAATGACTATACATTAGAAAAAAATATTCAAGTTTCACCAAATCCTTTGAAAGAAGACAGGGTTTTACATATCACTAACAATTCACAATATGCCATTACTAGCGTTGAGGTATATGATATAATTGGTAAAAAAATGTTCACAGAAGCTATTTCTGCTAAAACTATTCAATTCCCAAACTCTATTCCATCAGGAATCTATTTTGTGAAATTTACAGATACTAAAAACAATAGTGTTACTAAAAAAATAATGCTATAATAAAACGTTGAGCCAAGATTAATTTTTTATATAAATAAGCGATTGAGAATAAAGATTATTTTATTCTCAATCGCTTATTTTCTATTAATAAAAATGTTTTTTTAAACATTGATAAAATTATAGTGTTTTTGTCCTATCGATGATTTTTGCTTTATTTTTGAACTTGTTATAGACAACAATATTTTAAGTAATATAAAACATTATATAGCACCTGAGTGATAAATTAAAATAGCAATGAAGGTACATATACTAATAAAAGAGGGCTGTCAAGTTAAAGTTTCCTTAATTTTTGATACAGATGTTTAATAATCTGTTCTTTTGCATAAGAAAACAAACTTATTATGATTTTAGTCTTTAAAACGGGGAAAAAACAAACCTTATTAACCATCTTTTTTGCATTTTTATGTATTGCCACTAATGTAAGTTGTTCAGATGATAATGATATAAGAACAATGACATGGTATCAAGATTTAGATGGTGATGGTTTAGGAAATCCTAACGTATCAATAGTTA
>Ga0209291_1003521_pt1 | contig 11507 bp, 2 predicted proteins | sample GOMGulsemesocosm_FD_184633 | JGI IMG/M metagenome (GOLD analysis project Ga0209291, IMG submission 184633) | Methane-oxidizing microbial communities from mesocosms in the Gulf of Mexico - GOM9B Gulf of Mexico (SPAdes) (version 2) | ecosystem: Environmental > Aquatic > Marine > Cold seeps | place... | reverse complement strand
AGTTGTTGGACGTGTAGTTAACACTTTAGGTCAGCCAATTGATGGTAAAGGACCAATACAAGGTGAAACTTTCGAAATGCCTTTAGAGCGTAAAGCACCTGGAGTTATTTTTAGAGAGCCTGTAACTGAGCCAATGCAAACTGGAATCAAGGCAATTGATGCAATGATCCCTGTAGGTAGAGGACAACGTGAGTTAGTAATTGGTGATAGACAAACTGGTAAAACAGCTGTTTGTATTGATACGATCTTAAATCAAAAAGAATTTTATGATGCTGGAGAGCCTGTTTATTGTATCTATGTTGCCATAGGACAAAAAGCTTCTACAGTAGCATTAATTGTTAAAACATTAGAAGAAAAAGGAGCATTAGCATATACTACTGTTGTAGCAGCTAACGCATCTGATCCAGCAGCAATGCAGGTATATGCGCCATTTACAGGAGCATCTATTGGAGAATATTTCAGAGATACTGGTAGACCAGCATTAATTATTTATGATGATTTATCTAAGCAAGCAGTAGCTTACCGTGAGGTTTCTTTATTATTAAGAAGACCACCGGGACGTGAGGCATATCCTGGAGATGTATTTTTCTTACACTCAAGATTATTAGAGCGTGCAGCAAAAGTTATTAATGACGATACTATTGCAGCAACGATGAATGATTTGCCTGCTTCTTTAAAAGATAAAGTAAAAGGTGGTGGTTCATTAACAGCACTACCAATTATTGAAACTCAAGCTGGTGATGTATCTGCATATATACCAACTAACGTAATTTCAATTACAGATGGACAAATTTTCTTAGATGGAGATTTATTTAACTCTGGTGTTCGTCCAGCAATTAACGTAGGTATTTCTGTATCTCGTGTAGGTGGATCTGCTCAGATTAAGTCAATGAAAAAAGTATCTGGTACTTTAAAATTAGATCAAGCACAATTCCGTGAATTGGAAGCATTTGCTAAGTTTGGTTCTGATTTAGATGCAGCAACTTTAAATGTAATTAACAAAGGTAAGCGTAACGTTGAGATCTTAAAGCAAGCTCAAAACGATCCTTTTACAGTTGAAGATCAAGTAGCTATTATCTATGCAGGTGCTAAAAACTTATTAGCTAACGTGCCAGTTAATAAAGTAAAGGAATTTGAAAGAGATTATATCGAGTTCTTAAACGCAAAACACAGACCTACTTTAGATTTATTAAAGAAAGGTAAATTAACTGATGAAGTTATTGATACATTAAGTTCAGTAGCAAAAGATTTATCAGCTAAATATTAATATTTAAGTACATTCTATCAAGAAGTTGTTTCTTGATAGAATGTGTTTTCAAGTTTATTATTAAAGTAAAGTGTTAGTACAAGTAGTCTAACTACTATAAACTAATTACTCAATACTAAGTAAAGATGGCAAACTTAAAAGAAATACGTAATAGAATATCCTCTATTTCTTCAACAATGCAGATTACTAGTGCTATGAAAATGGTATCAGCTGCAAAGTTAAAGAAAGCACAAGATGCTATTACAGCTATGCGTCCATACGCAGACAAATTAACTGAATTATTACAAAGTTTAAGTGCTACTTTGGATGCAGATAGCGGAAGTGTTTATGCAACTGAAAAAGAAGTGAATAAAGTGCTTTTAGTAGCAATTAATTCGAACAGAGGACTTTGTGGTGGATTCAATTCTAATATCATTAAGCAATCTAACCACTTATTGGACAACGTTTACGCAGGTAAACAAGTTGACTTTGTGTGTATAGGTAAAAAAGCAAATGATATATTAGAAAAGAGAAGTACTGTTATAGCTAATAAAAGTGAGGTTTATGACGATTTAACTTTTGACAATGTTGCAGAAATTGCAGAAATGTTAATGGAGAAATTTGTTGATGGATCTTATGATAAAATTGAATTAGTATATAATAAGTTTAAAAATGCTGCCACTCAGATTATCATGACGGAGCAATTTTTACCAATTGTTTCTCAAGAAACTGATGCTGATGTAAACTTAGATTATGTTTTCGAACCTTCTAAAGAGGAAATCGTAGAAGCATTAATTCCTAAGTCATTAAAAACTCAGTTATATAAAGCAATACGTGATTCTTTCGCTGCAGAGCATGGAGCTCGTATGACAGCAATGCATAAGGCAACAGATAATGCAACTGAATTAAGAGATGCATTGAAGTTAACATATAACAAAGCACGTCAAGCGGCTATTACTAACGAAATTTTAGAAATCGTTGGTGGTGCAGAAGCATTGAATAACTAAAAATGATAACTGAATTTATTCAGGAATATATAATATTTAAAACCTCACTTTTTAAAGTGAGGTTTTTTTTATGTCTCAATTTTATATAGCATTTGAAGTTGTATCTTTATGTAATTAAAACTCTCAACGATGATTTTATCTAAAACATCAAGAATTTTCTTGTTATTATCTGCATTAGTATTAAGTTTTTCACAATGTTCTAGTACAAAAAAAAAGATAAAAATATCTGACACGATTTCTGTTTCTAAAGCATTACAATCAGAAGTATATTATCAAAGTTGGATAGCTGGTGTTAGAGGAGGTGGATCAGGTATAGATTTATATATAAGCAAAGCCGCGGTTGAAGATAAAGAATTAATTACAGCTTATTTTAATGAAAAAATGATTGATTTTGATTCTGTAACGAAAGAATCAAATATGTATGTTGCACGATTTAAAAATGAAGTAAACCAGATTAATGACATTAATATGGATGCAGATGCAATAAATGAATATGGTAATAAAGTACCAGTAAAAAAAATAAACTTTCCATTCAGTTTAGAATTCAATGAAGCTGTTGTAAGCTATATTGAAAATAAAAAAACATACTATTTAAAGGTGATAAATATTTCTAAAAAAGAAACTTTGGCCTACCCTTCAGTTCCTAAATACTAATTCTGTAAAGAGTTAATATACATTCAATTGTTTACCTAAACAGTTCTGTACTCAGATTTATTCTTGTGGTAATAATTGGGATGTGTTTTTTGATAGTTCATGTTTTTTAATTCTTAAATAATTAATGTCTATAGTGAAATAAGTTCCTCTTTAAAGAGTATTACTACCTACTAATCATATGATTTTTTACTTTGTTTCTGCTAGATCAAATCTCTCTAGTTTTTTTATCATTTTATGCAATTATATTATCCTAACTTTTTTTAAGACTCTTATCTGTATCTTCAATAATATTAGAAGAAGAATATTTTGATTTAGTACTTTAAAAAAAGATATAAATCCATACTATCTGTAGCAATGAATTTTTAAAAACATTGCCTAAAATATTTTTGATTAGTTGCTTGATTTTAGTTTCAATCCTTCTAAATAAAAAACATATTTATATTCCTAAAATTATACTTATAACGTATTTTTTTTAATAGATGGGTAACATTTTATTTATAAATGGAACTATTTATATAAAGGGGGTAGCGTTTATCTTATATAAAGATATCAGTGGACAGTGTAAATATGTTCAATATCGATATTGAACATATTAGCAATAGCTATAGAATAGGTTAATGTTCTTTTTATAAAAATGATAGAGATATTTTCTTTTAAAATACAGAATGTGTTAAGCAGTTACTTAGCGTATTATGTACTCAAGCTAACTTTATAATTTAAATGAAAAACGTTAATTTAAATGAAAAAACTTACTCTAGAAAATAGGTTGCAATCGAGTGATTTTCTTAAGCCTCTAGCAATACTTCTTATTATTTTATTTAGTTTTTCTTTTGCATCAGCACAAAATTGTGCAGTGAATGCAGGGATATTAAATGAGACAATTTGTGAAGGTGAAATAGGACAATTAATAGGAAATGATCCGTTGCCTAGAATTGGAAATGTTCAATGGACTCAATTAGCAGGTCCATCTGTAATTATCGATACTCCTAATGCAATTACTTCTAATGTAACAGGATTGATTGGAGGAAACACTTATGTGTTTAGATATTCGGCTACATGTGGAGATGGTGTTTTATCGTTTCAAGATAAAACGATAACAGTTGAAGCTATAACAATTGCTGATGCAGGTATGGATATTTCGTCTTGTCCTGATAGTTCAGGTAATGTTACTGTAATGGGGAATACACCACTGAATGCTGGGGAAGTAGGAACTTGGGAATTGGTAACCGCAAATACTGCAGGATTAACAATTAACTTTCCAAATTCTGCAACATCAACGGTTTCTTTAAACCCTAATTCATGTGGAACAACAACTATCGCATGGGTGATTAGAGGTGCTATTTATGCGCCAGGGCAATTCTGTGAAACAAGATCAGAGATTGATATTACTAATTATGGGAGTATAAATCCTGTTAATGCTGGAGCGGATCAATCATTAAGTAATTGTTATAGTACCACACAAACTACAAATTTAAATGCAACTTTTGGGGGATGTGCTTTAAATGGACAACAAGGAACATGGAGTTTTGTAAGTGGACCAGCGAACCCTATAATAGGGAATGCGAATTCTGAAAACACTTTAATAAGTGGTTTAGTTGAAGGGGTATATGTATTCCGTTGGGAAGTTAGTGGACAATGTTCTACAGGAAGTGATGAAGTAACAATTACAGTTCCTTCAGCTACTCAGGACCTTACCAATGTTCCAAATAGTACTGTTTATATTAATATTTGTGATGTTAATGTCACAGAAGTAACATTAGAAGGTGTGATACCTCAGTTTGCTGGTGAAACAGTAACTTGGGTACAAACTTCTGGTGGAGCAACAACTATAGTAAATCCTAGTAGTCATTCGACACTGGTTACCGGAATTAGTTCACCTAATTCATATACATACACGTATACTTTAGAAAATATTAATACTGGTTGTATAGCTACGAGAACTTATAGAGTTCGTTTTAGAGATGTTAATAATACAATTTTAGCCAATGGAGGAAATGATGTCATTGGAACATGTGGACAAACAGCTTTTTCAATTCCTTTAATTACTACAGGAAATGGGACTAATAGTTATCAAATTGTTAGCGGACCAGCAGGTTCACCATTAGCACCTTTCCCAACTTCTGTATCAACAGTTGGAGGAACGTTAAATACTAATTTATTAACTGAAGGAACTTATGTAATTAATTTTAACAGAAGTCAAGGAGGAGATTTGCAAGTTGGTTGTACAGATGGATTTGATAGTGTAAATGTTACTGTATCTAAAACAGCAATACCAGCAAATGCGGGAACATCAGTAAATTTATCTTGTGGTAATACATCTACAGTGTTGTCGGGTAATTTAATAGCATCAGGAACAAGTTTATGGACTCAATTAAGTGGACCTAATTTAGCAACAATAGTATCTCCTTATGCTAATAGTACAGCAATTAATGGTTTAATTATAGGAACATATACATTTCAATATAGAATACAAGGGGGTGGGATTACTTGCCCTAATGAATATGATGAAGTAACAATAAACGTATCATCTCCAATAGTAACTACTGCTGCATCTGGAGTAGATCAATCTATATGTTTTAATGCACCTGCTTATATGGCAGGGAACACTCCGGCAAATAATGAATTTGGAACATGGAGTGTTGTTTCTGGACCAGATCCAATAAGTTTTAGTGATGTAAATGATCCTAATGCAATAGCTACAGGGTTTAATACGCCTAGTGCTAATTATGTATTGCAATGGTTGGTTGATTATAGTAATCCAGGACCAACTGGCTGTTCTATACCTTCGTCTGATTTGGTAACTATTTCCACTGGATCTAATATGAGTCCTACCGTAGCGATTTCTGGAGGAGATCTATGTTTGCCAACAGGAACAGCTAATTTTAATTTAAATGGAAATATTGTTTCGGGTACTGAGGTAGGTACTTGGACAGTAAATCCTGCTATAGGAGTAATAATAGCAGATATAAATAATCCAACATCTTTAGTTACTGTAGGAACGGAAGGAACTTATGTATTTACTTGGACAATTACAGATGTAGCAAGTACATGTGTAAGTACACTTGATGATGTGAAAGTTATTATTTCTCCCCCAGTAGTATCTAATGCTGGTGTAAATCAACAAATATGTGCTGTATCAGCAACAATGGCGGCAAATTCAGCTATTGGAGCTGTTGGAACATGGAATTTTGTCTCTGGAACAGGAGATTTTTTAATATCAGATGTTAATGATCCTAATGCAATAATTACATTTTCATATAGCGATACTTATGTTTTTGAATGGGTATTACAAAGTGGTTTGTGTTTTACAAATTCAAGTCAAGTAATTATTGAAGTAGGAATACCTATAACAACCCCTTCTGCAGGTGTTGATCAAGAAATATGTAATGCAAGTACTGTTGTACTAAATGGAAATTCTTTTAATATTAATACAGAAATTGGTACTTGGTCAATTTTGGCAGGAGCACCTAGTACTCCTGTTTTTTCAGATGCAACTAATCCAACATTAGCAGTGTCAGGTTTGGTAACAGGGACATATACTTTTAGGTGGACCATAGCAGGGATTTCAAATCCTTTGTGTCCAAGTTTGTTTGATGATGTTATCGTAGAAGTGGCAGCACCAATAACGGCAGGATCAAACCAAACATTATGTAATGTTACTAGTGCTCAATTACAAGCAACAGAAAATACAACAGGTACGTGGACTTGTATAGGAGCAAATTGTGCAGGTGTTACCATAACATATGCAAATAGCCCAATAAATAATAGTCCTAATGCAACAGCAAGTGGACTTGTTCCGGGGTTATCATATGATTTTACGTATACTAATGATCCAATTACTTTTATTTCTACAGCTACTTGCCCTGTAAATGCACAAACAGTTACTATAGATATAAGTACAATACCAACGATGAACCCTGATGCAGGTCCTGATCAAAAACTTTGTATAGCAGATTTAGTTGGTGCTTCTACTACATTAAATGGTAGTGATCCTACAGGTGTTGTAGCTCCAACAGATGCTGTATGGACAATTACTTTTCAACCTTCTGGTGGATTAGCTGCTATTGCAGGAGTTGATATTAATAATCCAAATGCAACAGTAACAGGTTTAACAGTTCCTGGAGTATATGTCTTGGAATGGAATTATATTAATGGCAGTTGTACTCGTTTAGCAGATGTAATTAGAATAGAATTGTTTGAAGCACCAAGTACAGCAGTAGCTGGACCGGATGATTTATTAGCTTGTGAGTTAAGTTATCAAACAAGTGCGACTTTGCCTACAGTTGGTCTTGGAACTTGGACGTTTGCAATACCAGCAGATGATCCTTCAGGAGGAGCTGTAGTTATCGATAATCCTAATAACCCAATAACAACATTATCAAATGTTACTACTTTGGGAACGTATGTATTAACATGGACAGTATCTAATGGATCATTTTTAAATCCATCATTATGTGCGCCTTCTGTTGATACAGTAACAATAGTATTTAACGATAGTGTACCAACAAATGCAGGAGCAGGACCAGATCAGTTTTTTTGTGAAGCGACACAAACAAATTTAAGCGCAAATCCAGTTGCTTCTGGAATAGGTACATGGACACAAACAGCAGGTAACCCTGCGACTATAACAGCTCCAAATAATCCAAATTCATTAATTCTGGGATTAACAACAGGAGTTTATGAGTTTACATGGACTACTGGTACAGTAGGTAGTAATGGATGTTTTTTCACAGATACTGTTTTAGTAGAAGTTATTTCTCAAACAGCAGCAGCAGAAGCAGGGCTTAGTCAAAATATAGCTCAATTTTCTACTTTAACTATGGGGGCAACACCAGCAACAGTAGGGGTTGGAGCTTGGAGTCAGGTTTCAGGACCAACAACAGTATCCTTTACAGATGTAAATAGCCCTACAAGTACAGTTGCAGGGGCTGGAGTAGGAACATATGTATTCCAATGGACAGTTACTAATGGAGTATGTAGCACAGAAACAGATATTGTAACCATTACCATATTATCAACTGCTGATTTAGAGTTGACAAAAACAGTAGCGCCAACTTCTGTTAATATTGGTGATACGGTAACTTTCACGGTAGCAGTATTTAATAATAATGTTTTACCAACGAATACAAATGCAACTGGAGTAACAGTAGTTGATGTATTGCCATTAGGGTATTCATTAGTGCCAGGAACGGTCTCTAATAGTGGGGCATTTGATGTAGGGACACAAACTATAACATGGGCTGGTTTAGCAATAGCAAATGGAGCTACTCAGAACTTAACTTTTGATACTACGGTTAATGCTACTGGACCTTATATAAATAATGCGCAAATTATAGCAAGTGATCAATTGGATAATGATAGTGATGTAGCACTAGATGAAACAGCAGATGATTTAGGAGACGGAGTAGTTGATGATGATGAAGATACAGCAACAATTACGCTTCAGTTAGCAGATTTATCTTTAGCAAAAGTAGTATCTCCAACTTCTGTAAGTGTAGGAGATACTGTAATCTTTACTTTAACAGTAGCCAATGCAGGAACAGATGATGCTACCAATGTAACGGTTCAAGAACAATTGCCAATAGGATATACGTATCAAAGTGATGATGCGGGAGGAAACTATAATTCTGTAACTGGAGTTTGGGCAGTGGGTACTGTAACAACAGCTACACCAGCGGTATTAAATATTACTGCAATTGTAAATGCACCAAAAGGAACTGCAAATGAATATGTAAATATTGCAGAAATTTCTGGAAGTGATCAAAATGATATTGATAGTACACCAAATAATGATGATGGTGATCAGAGTGAGGATGATGAGGACAATGCAGTAACAACATTGTTACAATCAGATATTGAAATTACTAAAACGGTACTTCCTATTTCAGGAGTTGTAGGTGATACAGTAACTTTTAGTGTTTTAATTGAAAATAATGGACCAGGAAATGGAACAGGGATAGATGTCTTAGATAATTTACCTAATGGATTTAGTTTAGTAGGCGGAACTGTATCAAACAGTGGGGTTTATAATGCTGGAAACACAACAATTCAATGGTCAGATTTAACTATTGCAAATGGAGCAAGTTTAACAGTAACGTACGATGCAGTAGTTACGAGTTCTCTTAATTATACCAATGTAGTAGAAGTTAATGGAGCTGATTTAATTGATTCAGACTCTACACCAGATAATGATGATGGTGATCAGAGTGAGGATGATGAAGATACAGTAACCTTTGTAATTGATACTGCCGACTTAGAATTAAGTAAAGCAATAAGTGGCGGTTCAAGTGCTACGCCTAATGTAGGCGATACGATTACTTTTGAAGTAACGATCAGTAACAATGGACCAAATAATGCAACGGGAGTAAATGCTTCTGATGTTGTACCAGTAGGATACACTATTACAGGTGGAACGATAAGTAACGGTGGAGTAGCAACAGCAAACCAAATAGATTGGTCAGGCTTAGCAATTGCTAACGGAGCATCAGTAACATTAACATATGATGTAGTAGTCAATGCACCAACAGGAGTAGCAGGCGAATACACAAATATTGCAGAAATAACAGGAAGTGATCAATTCGATCCAGATAGTGCACCAGATAATGACGATGGCGATCAGAGTGAAGATGATGAAGGAAACTTCACAGTAGTACCTCAGACCTCAGATTTATCCGTAGTAAAATTAGTAAGTAACGGAACACCAAATGTAGGAGATACGGTAACCTTTACTATCAACGTAAGTAACGCTGGAACAGTTGTAGCAAGTAACGTATCGTTACAAGATGTTGTCCCAGTAGGATATACAATTACAGGGGGAACGATTAGTAATGGAGGAATCGCAATAGGAGCAACAATTGATTGGTCAGCGTTAGCCGTACCAATAGGAGTAGATACTTTAGTATTAACATTTGATGCAGTAGTAAATGCACCAACAGGAGTAGCTAATGAATATTTAAATACGGTAGAGATTACCGGAAGCGATCAGTTTGATATTGATAGTGATCCAAGCAGTGATGCAAATACCGATGATTTAGGCGATGGAATCGCCGATGATGATGAATCAAATGTAGGGGTCGTTATTCAACAATCAGATTTAAGTATTGCAAAGAGTATTGATAATACGAGTCCAAATGTAGGCGATACTGTAACCTTTAGTTTAGTAGTAACCAATGCAGGTCCAGATGTGGCTACCAATGTAGCCGTAGAAGATATTTTACCAGCAGGATATATCTTAGTATCAGCAACAGGCGGAACGGTAACTTTAAACACAGCAACTTGGAGTGGATTAAGTGTAGCTGCTAATAACGGAACAGTAACGTTAACGTATACAGCAACAATTAATGCGCCAACAGGAACAGCTGGAGAATACACAAACAGTGCACAGATTACCGGGAGTGATCAATACGATCCAGATAGTGATGTAACAACAGATGGAACAGTAGATGATTTAGGAGATGGCTTATCAGATGATGATGAAACAACATTGACTATCACACCAGAAGTAGCTGACTTAAGTATTGTTAAAGGATTACAAAGTGGAAGTGCAACACCAAATGTTGGAGATGTATTAACCTTTGAATTAACAGTAAATAATGCTGGAACATCAGATGCGACAGGAGTATCAGTAGAAGATGTATTACCAATAGGGTATACATTAGGAACCGTTAACAATGCAGGAACTTCAGCTGGGAACACAGCGACTTGGTCAGGATTATTTGTACCAATGAATTCAAGTATTACTCTAACGTATACAGCAACAGTAAACGCACCAACGGGAGCAGTTGATGAATATTTAAATAGGACTCAGGTTACCGGAAGTGATCAATTTGACCCAGATAGTGATCCAACAAGTGATGAGACCGTAGATGATTTAGGCGACGGAACAGCTGATGATGATGAAGCAACGTTTGTAATCGTACCAGCAGTATCCGATTTATCAATTGATAAGACGGTAGCTGATGATAATGGAGGAGCTTTAAATGTTGGAGATACCTTAACCTTTACGATAGCTATTGCTAATGGAGGACCAGCTGTTGCAACTAATGTAAGTTTAGACGATGTATTACCAGCAGGTTATAGCTTAGTAGCAGGAAGTATCAGTAACGGAGGTGTTTTCAATGCAGGAAACACAACGATTACATGGAACTTAGCAAGTGTAGCTTTAGCAGGAACAAGTGTAACGTATCAAGTAATCGTAAATGCCCCAACCGGAACAGCAAACGAATACTTAAACATAGCAGAGATCACTGGTTCAGATCAGTTTGATTCAGATTCTACACCAGATAATGATGATGGTGATCAGAGTGAAGATGATGAAGACAATGAAGTAGTAGTACCAACACAAGCCGACTTAGAATTAGTAAAAGCAATAAGTGCTGGCTCAAGTGCTACACCAAATGTAGGAGATACGATTACTTTTGAAGTAACGATAAGTAATAATGGACCAAACAATGTAACCGGAGTAAATGCTTCCGATGTTGTACCAGTAGGATACACTATTACAGGTGGAACGATAAGTAACGGTGGAGTAGCAACAGCAAACCAAATAGATTGGTCAGGCTTAGCAATTGCTAACGGAGCATCAGTAACATTAACATATG
>Ga0209291_1003519_pt1 | contig 11508 bp, 11 predicted proteins | sample GOMGulsemesocosm_FD_184633 | JGI IMG/M metagenome (GOLD analysis project Ga0209291, IMG submission 184633) | Methane-oxidizing microbial communities from mesocosms in the Gulf of Mexico - GOM9B Gulf of Mexico (SPAdes) (version 2) | ecosystem: Environmental > Aquatic > Marine > Cold seeps... | reverse complement strand
TAGCCGTGATAGGTGGCGGTAACTCTGGTATCGAAGCCGCAATCGACTTAGCAGGTATTGTTGAACATGTGACTGTACTTGAGTTTGCAGATACCTTACGTGCCGATCAAGTACTCGTCAACAAAGCCAACAGCATGGCTAATATTGAGATAATTAAACAAGCACAAACCACAGAAGTTATCGGTAACGGTACGCGTGTAACTGCACTTAATTATGTAGACCGTGCGACTGGTGATGCAAAACAGATCGAACTTGCTGGTATCTTTGTACAAATTGGTTTGATGCCAAACAGTGACTTCTTAAAAGACAGTGGTGTTGCTTTATCACCGCGTGGTGAAATTGAAGTGAATGCTAAAGGTGAAACCTCTGTTGCAGGTATATTTGCAGCCGGTGACGTAACCACAGTGCCTTATAAGCAAATCATTATTGCCATGGGTGAAGGTTCAAAAGCCAGTTTAAGTGCATTTGATCATTTGATTCGTACTCCAGCGCCGACTGATATGGCTAACGCCTATGTATAAACGACAGGTATAAACGACAACGATATAGACAGTAATAAGATAAATTTGCGCTAGTCCCCACGTGTGAGACTTATCTAACCAGACCCAGTAATCTAAAAAGGTTACTGGTTTTTTTATTATATGACAGCCAACAAATCACGCACCCTGCAATACAAATTGGTCTAACAAGTCATGTATCCTCACGGTAGTCTGGATTAAAATCAGGATAATTTGTCGTCATATACTATACCTTTAAAATGAATCGCACGGAGTGCCTTGATGATATTTCAATTGCCATTGCTCACCATTTAATACCCAAATAGAAACACGTTTCGCAAAGTGACTTTTGATTCCCAATTCATTAACCCACGCTGATTTGTATAATAGCATTTGAACGCATGACTCTAGATTAATACACTCGAAGTTTTGAGAATGGATATAGCCGTTTGACGCTTGCTCTTCTTCCATCATGGCATTAATACTTTGGAAATCGTAACTCGTTCCCGACTCTCCGACCTCCTGAAATTCAACATGCAGTAAACGCGTAATTTCAGCTTTATTCTGTCTAATCTCATATTGATGAAGTGCAATCTCTTGTTCAATTAAAATATTCATCTAGACCTCGATAGATACCATAGTTAACATTTATATCAGCGCTACTTTACAGGCTCTTTTTCAAACTGTTTTAACTTGTCATTAATATCAAGCCATGGCGCTTTTGAAGCGACAAAGATATGAAAGTTAGGTTTATGTGTAGGGGTGCTGTCTAAAATTCCCAAGCGGATATTGTGCTTACCACCCGTGATTTTTTTTGAAAATAAGCTCGAACCACAACACTGACAAAATGCTAATTCAGTCTCTTCACTTTTTGGATATATCGAAACAAATTCTTCACCTTTTGAAAACGTAAATTTTGAAGATGCAATGCCCCCCACAGACGAGTAATCTGAACCCGTGAATTTACGACACTCTGTACAATGACAATTACCCATATAGTCAAAGTCATCAGGAACTTCAATGCCAACTTTTCCACATAAACATGATCCGTTCAATATTCTCATTTTTCTTCCTCTAAAAGTATGTCTAGCATTGACCTATGATTATTCAAGTAATGCTTGGTGACTGAATATGTATCTGTATCTTCATAATCGACTTGTACTAATCCATGTTCACGTATTTCATAAACCGTTGAATTTGGATAAGAAAGCAATATTGGCGAATGAGTGGCAATAATGAACTGGCAACCTTGATTAACAAGTTGATGTAACAAAGTAATCATGGCCATCTGTCGATTAGGTGATAATGCAGCCTCTGGTTCATCTAAAATGTATAAGCCATTTGCACCAAATCGATTTTGCATTAGGGCGAAAAAAGATTCCCCATGTGATTGTTCGTGTAACGACACACCACCATAGGAGTCGATGACTGGCGGACCGAATGACGGTTCATTATCAAGCCGCTCGATTTCAGTAGCTACATTATAGAAACTCTCAGCCCGAAGAAAATAACCTGTTTTTGGTCTTTTAATCGCTTTAGCAATACGGAGGTAATCGCTAAGATTGGAGTGAGAACTTCTCGTCGAAAAGTTAAAATTCTTAGTTCCCCCTTCTGGATTAAACCCTTGAGATAGCGCGATTGCTTCAAGTAAAGTCGATTTACCCGTGCCATTTTCGCCAACAATAAATGTTACCGCTTCATGAAACATTAACTTATCAGTTAGCCCTCGGATAGCCGGTAAACATAAAGGGTAGGCATCATATCCATCAACTTTATCTTCTTTCAACGTTGCAGAGAGTAAGTAGTGTTTTGAATCAAGTAAGTTCATATTATCCAGGCTGTTTAATTCTCAGAACGATACACTTATATATCTTTCCATTGTAAAGTTAACCAAAGTAACACCATTTCGTTGGAAGGTATTTCTCTTTATTACAGAAAATCCCCGATGCTCGAAGAACGGCTTAGCAATAAATGATGCTTCAACATATAAACGCTCGATATTTCTGAGTTTTGCTTCCGCAAGCAAATGCGCATAGAGTGCAGACGCGACGCCCATCCCCTGAAAGTTTGGGTGTGTGTAAGTACAATCAATATGACCATCGGCATCTAGCTCGATAAAACCAGCGACAAGACCATTGATGATAGCCACAAATGGTCTTTTTTCGTCTAATCGCAGGGACCATTTAGCATAGTCAGGAGGCGTAGAAGCCCAAGCTTCTTTCTGTTCTGGGGTATATACCGAAGGATCTATTGCGTGAACAGATTGATGAAACAAGTCAGCAACCTCAATCGCCCATTCGGCAGAATATGATTTAATTTCCAAAATATTTTATCCCCATCCATAACGCTATCTTTGTGCCTGAACTAAAAACCATTGGGATACCTAGCGCCTTGTTATATTTATTTTTCTGCTGAGTAAGGGTCTTCAGCTAAAAGATATGCCCTTAGATCTGATTTTTGGTCTTGAACTAATAACCATTCACGCATTTGCTTTATTTTGGAATAAACTTCATGACCAAATTTAGCATCGTAAATATCGGAAAAATTATCTTTAGCACTTTTTTCTCGTATCTTTTTTTGCCAGTGTTGAGTCACTACGGCATTTAAACAGCCAGCTAACCCTTCACTTTTTAGCAATTCCCACTCCCCTTTATCTAGCCATATGCCGCCAACGACTGCACTGTAATCCAGCTTATGCTCATTGGTTGAAGATATTCTAAATTTCCGCATTATGCTCCCCGAAGCAGGACAAAGAAGCGCTTGTTTGGAATCTGGGATTTCTGATTCTTCAATAGAGATATCATCAGAAAACTGATAATCAATATTTCTTTCTTTCCATGAAACATAATCTTCGATGAGGATCCAGTTACCGCCACACGATGAACAGGTATGGGCCCTAAATAGCCCTTCGATAAAGCTTGGAAATAAAGCACCGTTTTTACAGCTTGTACAATTCATAATTTTCCTTAATGTAGAATATTGAATAAATTATATTATACATTAATAGGTACTCTTTGTGACTTGAATCCCAATAGTACCGAATGATTAATGATCGTCAGTAGTGGGTTGATAGATCAAAAAAGCCTTACCCCGACCCCATTTGACAACGGATTCAGAGTAAGGCTTCTTAATTGTACCGACTGTTAGTAATCGGTACTGTTGTAGTAGCACTAGCTTAGTGCGATAAAATCTGATCTAAGAACATTTTTAAACGATCTGATTGTGGATTATCGAAGAACTCATGCGGTTCATTTTCTTCAATAATTTGCCCTGCATCCATAAAAATAACGCGGTCAGCCACTTTCTTAGCAAAACCCATTTCGTGGGTTACACAAATCATGGTTATGCCTTCATCCGCGAGCTCGACCATTACATCTAACACTTCTGATACCATTTCAGGGTCTAGTGCCGAAGTTGGTTCGTCAAACAACATGATCTCAGGGTTGATACACAGACAGCGAGCGATCGCTACACGTTGTTGCTGACCACCAGAAAGCTGATTTGGAAACTTATGCGCTTGGTCGGCAATTTTCACACGTTCAAGGTAGTTCATCGCGGTTTTAATCGCTTCATGCCTTGGTTTCTTATGCACCCAAGTTGGTGCTAATAACAAGTTTTCCAATACTGAAAGATGTGGGAACAAATTAAAGTGCTGGAATACCATGCCGACTTGCGAGCGGATATGACGTACGACCTTTACATCATCAATCAAGTCAGTACCGTTAATATTAATTTTACCTTCCTGAAACTTCTCAAGGTGGTTTAGGCAACGAATCGTGGTGGACTTACCCGAGCCTGACGGGCCACAAATAACCACTTTTTCACCTTTTTTAATATTTAAGTTAATGTCTTTAAGTACGTGAAAATCACCATACCATTTGTTAACGCCTTGCATGCTGATCATATTTTCTTGTTCTGACATGATACTTCCTTATACCAATTACCTTACGTAAATGGTCAGTTTAAACTGTAAAATTTACGGTGATTGTTAATGCTCGGTATTATATTTACGTTCTATCACACGCGAGTATTGCGACATGCTGAAACAAAACACCCAATAAATAATAGTAACAAATACGTACCCTTCGATTTCAAAACCAAGCCAACTGGTATCACTATTAGTCAGAGTGACCATTGCGAGAATATCGAATAAGCCAATAATAAGTACCAGCGTTGTATCTTTAAACAGTGAGATGAAAGAACCCACTAGGTTCGGGATCGAGATCTTTAACGCCTGTGGCAGAATAATCAAAATCATCCCTTGCCAATAGGTTAACCCTAATGACTCACTGGCTTCGTATTGACCTTTTGGAATAGCTTGTAAACCACCACGAATAACTTCGGCAATATAAGCAGCTTGGAATAATGTGATACCAATTAACGCACGTAATAACTTATCAAACTCGATGCCATCGCTAAAGAACAATGGCAGTACTACCGACGCCATAAACAAAATAGTAATGAGCGGTACACCACGAATAAATTCGATAAAACCAATACATAAGGTTTTAACAATCGGCATGTTGTCTGACTGACGCCCTAACGCCAATAAAATACCAATTGGGAATGATGCAATGATACCGACAGCAGCAACCAAAATAGTCAGCATTAAGCCGCCCCACTTTTCAGTACTGACCACTTCAAGTCCTAGTCCACCACGGATCAAGATAAAGCATACAATTGGGTACAATAGCATTGCCGTAAGTTTAATCTTAATATTACCAATGCGTGGCACACCAAATATAAGCGCTAAACTCAACACCGCAACCAGATTTGGACGCCAATGTAAGGCTTCAGGGTAGAACCCATACATAAATTGATCGAACTTTTCGATGATAAATATCCAGCGAGCGCCTTCTTTTACCACTTCCTCTTTAGTGCCACTCCAAGTCGCATCAAAAATCATCCAATCTAATAATGGTGGTATCGTCGAATAGATAAAGTAGATGCCAAGCAGCGTTAACAGTGTATTAGGAATATTAGAAAATAAATTCTCTCGTAACCAGAATACAACACCCTTACTGGTTGAAGGTGCAGGTTTGGCCTCTTTCATCGTATAAACAGCCATATTATCTTCCTTTAATTTCCATTCTTGCATTAACCCAATTCAACAGCAGTGATATAACAATACTGAAAACAAGATACACGGCCATCGTCATTAAAATGATCTCAATAGCCTGCCCAACTTGGTTAAGCGTCGTCCCCGAGAACAAGGTAACAATTTCCGGATAACCAATTGCAGTTGCCAGTGATGAGTTTTTCACTAGGTTAAGATATTGGTTAATAACAGGAGGAATGATCACGCGTAATGCTTGCGGTAAAATAACTTTACGTAAGATCACATACTCTTTTAAACCCAACGATTTGGCTGCTTCTTTTTGCCCTTGGGGTACAGATTCAATCCCCGCACGCACTGCTTCTGCAATATAAGTAGCAGTATAGATACTTAACGCAAAGATCAGCGCAAGTAACTCAGGGATAATCGTAATCCCGCCTTTGAAATTAAACCCTTTTAATGCTGGATATTCAGCACTAATTGGTTGACCCGTAATAAAGAATACAAGTAAAGGTGCTGAAACCAAAATAGCCAGAGACACTTTCACTAAGGGAAATTCTTCACCGGTTAAGTCATGACGTTTAGTCGCCCATTTAGCAAGAAATACGACACTGATACACGCCAGAACAAACGCAATAAGAATAAAGCTACTGCTCGATTCGAAGATCGGATCTGGAATAATTAAACCTCGGTTATTAATGAAGACAGAATCAAAATAAGAAATGCTTTGTCGTGGGCTTGGTAACGCAGCAAGTACCACGTTATACCAAAACAATATCTGTAATAAGATAGGTATATTACGGAATGTTTCAATGTAAACCAACGACAGTTTAGCAATTAAATAATTTGATGATAGACGACCAATACCAACCATTAAGCCAATAATTGAAGCTAAAACAATACCAATAACACCTACTAGGATTGTATTTAATAAACCAACAATAAATACATCTAAAAAAGTCGAGGTTGTATCATCATAGTGAATAAGCGATTGACTGATACCAAAACCAGCTGTTTCACTTAAGAACGAAAAACCTGTGGTAATCCCCCTTTTTGCTACATTATCAAACATGTTGTTAACGAAGTAAAAAATGCATAAAATCACAACAGCCAAAGAAATAACTTGGAAAATAATCGCGCGATTTTTGGGGCTGTTAAATAAACCATTGGAGGTCGGGGCGAGCTTTGAATTATTCATAACAAAATAAACCTTTTAAAAAGGGGGCCAGGCCCCCGATATACCAAGGTCACTTCAGCATATGCGTGCTGATAAGATGATGAAGTGACTAAGGTATTAATTTATCGAATTGGCATTGCGTACATTAAACCGCCTTTATTCCATAAATTATTGATGCCGCGATCAATGTTAAGAGGTGAATTTTTACCTACATTATTCTCGAACATTTCTTCATAGTTACCAACTTGCTTAACAATTTGGTAAGCCCAATCTGCTTTAAGCCCTAAGTTTTCACCCGCTTTACCAGATACACCTAATAGGCGTTTCACAGATGGATTAGCTGATTTTAATTGCTTATCAACATTGCTTGCTGTTACACCTAGTTCTTCTGCTTCTAGTGTTGCAAACATGGTCCAGCGCACGACGTTAAACCATTCATCATCACCCTGGCGAACAACAGGGCCTAAAGGTTCTTTAGAAATAATCTCTGGTAATACGACTGCTGATTTAGGATTGTCTAATTTGATTTTTAAACCGTATAACTGAGAGGCGTCAGATGTAACTGCGTCACAACGGCCTTTTTTGAATGCATCAATTGTTTGACCTGATGTATCAAATGTAACGGCTTTATATTCCATGTTGTTTGATTTGAAATAATCGGTTAGGTTAAGTTCAGTTGTTGTACCAGCTTGGATACAAAAAGATGCTCCGTCGAGTTGTTTCGCAGATGTTACACCAAGTTCTTTTTTAACTAAGAAACCTTGACCATCATAGTAGTTAACCCCCGCAAAGTTTAAGCCAAGTGAAGTATCACGCGTTGCTGTCCAAGTAGATGAACGTGCTAACACATCAATTTCACCACTTTGCAATGCTGTGAAACGCTCTTTAGCAGTCAGTGGAATAAATTTCACTTTCGATGCATCACCTAATACGGCGGCTGCAACTGAACGACAAAAATCAACATCGATACCTTTCCAAACACCTTTTGAATCAGTCGCTGAAAAGCCTGGAATCCCTGTCGATACACCACAGTTTAATACGCCTTTTTTCATCACCTTATCTAATGTAGCAGCATTAACTAAATTCGGTAATGTTGATGCTAGACCTAGTATTAAAGCTATTTTTGTAACCTTCATATTAATTTCCTTGTCTATTTTTATTATTTTAAATATCAGTCTGAAGAAGCTAATCGCCACTTGAAAGTGTTATTTTCTCTGATTCGGGAACACGAAATAATCATAAGGGAATTTTTATACAACATCTACGCAGCAACAATCGATTAACAAAAGCATTAACAACTATTTGATCACGGTCACAGATTTAACACTTAATTAACACGATAGCGGTTATTTAAGGTGAATAATACTTTATGGATATTCACATTAAGGCTTTTATCCATATTTAAGTCAATAATGGCAAGTAATATGCTTTAAGTATTAACAACCATTTAACACAACTGTTTTATATCGACACCGTAGGTAATCACCCTGTTCATAAGCCCTCTCAAGTATTAAAGTCACTTTTAACGTCGTTCGTATATAGAATTAATTTAAACATGTATAAATGTAACAATACTGACAAGCCAAGCCTTATCTAGCCCTCTCGATAACAATGACAATCTTATAGTCCGTGTTAAATGGTTGATAATATCATGTGACTCTCCTCCGATGAGCATCAGCAATATTCTGTTGCATAGCTCACACAATAGAACAATGATAGTGACGAACACAGCCGATACGTCAGTTAAGTCAGTATTAACTATAGGTCTTAAACACGAAAAGTGAGCGGGAAGCGTATGATGAGATTGCAGAGTATCGATTTAATGTTAATGTTGATCGGTCAGGATAATGTAAAGTTTATACCAATTGTATAGCTCCTTTTATCTTCGCTAAACAATGTCATCTTCAAGCATGAAATAAGTGCGAATAATCTGTTTATTCGTTGTGAAACGGGTTATTCGCACTTTTAAAATCTAGCACCACTCAAACAAGTCGTGGTAATAGATATCTATTAAGGTTCTTGACGTGTACTTGCTAATACGATCTCACGGATACATACATCTTGTGGTTGTGCGTAAGCAAATTCAATTGAACGTGCAACATCATCAGGTGCAAGTATATTACCCATCGTTGATTTCCACTCTTCGTAACCCGCTTTAATGTCTTCTGAAGTTGTATGTGATAACAATTCAGTTTCAACAGCACCCGGAGCGATAGTGATTACACGCACATCAGACGTTGCCACTTCTTCACGAACATTTTCAGTAATAGCGTGTACCGCAAATTTAGTACCACAATAAGCAGCATGTGCACCAAATGTTTTACGACCAGCAACTGAACTAATATTAATAATAGTACCTGTATTACGGGCTTTCATTGGCGCAAGTACAGCTTGCATGCCGTTTAATAATGCAATCACATTAATATCGAACATGGTTTTGAATTCTTCAGCAGGCTGGGTATCGATTTGACCTAATAACATCATACCAGCATTGTTAATCAATAGATCTGTTGGACCGTATAACGCTTCTGCTTTAGCAAGTGCAACGTGAAATTCGGCGTGAACCGTTAAGTCTACTTTTTCACATAAACAGTTCGGTAAATCTAGCGCTTCAAGTTTTTCAACACGACGAGCAACTAATAATAACGGGTGACCAGCGGCGCTTAAACGCTTAGCTGTAGCTTCACCAATACCTGAACTTGCACCTGTGATCACGACTAATTTTTTCATCATATTCTCTCTATTTTTGATTATATTCATACCCAAAAACGAATCTTTCAATGTTAGATCTAAGCGCTTCTGAGTGGATGAAAGAGAGTATATACAAATGATTATTGTTGATATATACACAATAAAGAACATAACTGTTACGTTTTAAACTACAATATTGAATATTTAATTTTACTCCATTTAATCAATACAGGTATAGCATGCAAAGTAATTCTTCTCTTGCCGACATCCGCGCTTTTGTAACTATTGCTGAACAAGGAAGCTTTACCAAAGCCGCTGAAGTTCTACAGTCATCTCGCGCCCATGTATCCCGTCAACTCGCACAGCTAGAGCAACAGTTAGGTGTGCAATTGATTATTCGCACAACTCGAGCGCAGCGCCTTACTCCTGTTGGCGAACAATTCTTTCAGCAATGCCTTAACTCGCTGCAATCGATTAACCAAGCCGTGATCGCAGCCAAAGATGATACCGAACAATTAAAAGGCAACATTTGTATTAACTGTGTTGGCGGAGTGATTGGCGAGGATATCTTAACGAACATTATCAGCGAGTTTAATTTACAGTACCCCGATATTGAAGTTGATCTCGACTTTAGTAGTCCTCGTGTAGATTTGATTGCAGAAGCTTTTGATTTGGTCGTGCGCATGGGGGAGTTAGAAGATTCAGGCTTGGTCGCTAGAAAGCTCACAGACATTAAAGTGCAGGTGTTAGCCAGTCCTGATTACCTTGCCAAGCACGCTGTCGTAGCTCATCCAAAAGATTTAGAACAACATAACTGCTTAACCGGTAGTATCAAGCGCTGGCGCTTCCATCAAAAATCACTTCAACACAATAATGCGCCAATACACGAAGTAGAGATATACGCGAAGGGTAACTTTAGTTGTAAGAGTGGGCGTGCATTAATTAACGCCGCTAAGAATGGTAATGGTATTGTGCGATTACCCGAGCTGTATTGCGACACTGAAATTAAGGCCAATACCTTAGCCCCTGCTTTAATATCAGCATCGCATGAAGAACAATGGCACTCACCGAATGTACCGCTGTTTCTGCTGTATCATCGCAATCGTTATCAACCCGCTAGATTAAAAGTATTAATTGATTTTATTTGCCAACACTTTAATCAATTTTAAACCTGACAATAACAGGGCATTAGTCGTAATAGAACAACCTCACGTATAAATGTTCGAATAAGAACCTTAAATCACTCATTCGAACATTAATGATTAAGATCAATTCATCAACAATTATATTAGTCATACTTATAAATAGTTAATTGACATGAATATATGGATGAATCATGGGAAAGATAGGCCGTTTCAATACCGAAGTATTAATCATTGGTGGTGGCGCGACTGGCACCAGTATTATGCGCGATTGCGCATTACGTGGCATAACATGCATATTGCTTGATAAAGGTGATATCGCCTCAGGTACAACAGGCCGTAATCATGGTTTATTACATTCCGGCGCGCGTTATGCAGTCACAGACAGCGAGTCAGCACGAGAATGTATTCAAGAAAACAAGATCCTCAAAGCTATCGCTAGTCACTGTATCGAAGACACTAGCGGGTTATTTATTACCTTACCAGAAGATGATCTAGATTTTCAACGTACCTTCATTGACGCATGCAATAGCGCAGGTATCGACACACAAAGACTCACCCCACAACAAGCTATCGACCTTGAACCGAATGTAAACCGAAGTCTACTCGGCGCAGTCAAAGTCCCTGATGGCACCCTTGACCCATTCCGTTTATGTGCATCGAATGTATTAGATGCAAAAAACCATGGTGCAAAGCTGCTTACCTATTCGATGGTAAAATCCTTAATCCGTATTGGCGATCGTATCATTGGCGCAAAATGTATTAATACTCGTACCAATGAACGGTTTGAAGTATACGCCCAAGAAGTTGTCAATGCGGCGGGAATTTGGGGTAAAAACATTTGCCACTACGCAGAACTAAACGTGCAAATGTTACCGGCTAAAGGATCGTTATTAGTATTCGAACACCGTATTAATGATCTAGTTATCAACCGTTGCCGTAAAC
>Ga0209291_1003515_pt1 | contig 11514 bp, 11 predicted proteins | sample GOMGulsemesocosm_FD_184633 | JGI IMG/M metagenome (GOLD analysis project Ga0209291, IMG submission 184633) | Methane-oxidizing microbial communities from mesocosms in the Gulf of Mexico - GOM9B Gulf of Mexico (SPAdes) (version 2) | ecosystem: Environmental > Aquatic > Marine > Cold seeps... | reverse complement strand
ATAGTTACCATAATCAATAGCTGGAGAACCATATAGCTTCTCACCATCTTTTACTCTATGACCAATACCCGTTTGCGCCTGTACTTTTATATGACTACCAATAGTCAAATGCCCTGCAACACCTACTTGCCCTCCAAACATACAATATTGCCCAATTTTAGTTGAACCAGCAATACCCGTTTGAGCAGCAATTACAGTATGGGAACCTATATCGACATTATGTGCTACTTGCACTTGGTTGTCTATTTTAACTCCTCTACGAAGTATTGTAGAACCTAAAGTTGCTCTATCAATAGTAGCAGCAGCACCAATTTCAACATTATCTTCTAATATAACATTACCTATTTGTGGTACTTTTTGAAATTCTCCTTTTTCATCTGGCGCATATCCAAAACCATCTGCTCCAATAATAGCGCCACTATTAATTACACACCCGTTACCGATTACTGTTTCTGAATATATTTTAGCTCCTGAAAAAATGGTTACATTATCTCCTATCGTAGTATTATCTCCAATATATGCGTGAGGATAAATTTTTACATTTTCTCCTAAAACTACATTTTCTCCTAAATACGAAAAAGCACCTAAATAAACATTTTCGCCATACAGTGCTGTATCTGCTTTAAAAGATGGATTTTCAATTCCTATCTTATTATTTTTTACTTGATTGTAATATTCTAACAGTTTAGAGAATGATTTATATGCATCATCAACTTTAATTAAAGTGGTTGTTATCTCTTTTTCAGGGATAAAATCTTTATTAACAATAGTTACTGATGCTTGTGTAGTGTATATATGAGGTGTGTATTTGGGGTTTGCTAAAAAAGTTAACGCACCATTAACACCTTCTTCTATTTTTGCTAGTTTTGATACTTTAGCCTCTGGGTTTCCTACGATTTCCCCTTCTAAAATACCTGCTATTTGTTCTGCTGTAAATTCCATTATCGGCAAATATAAAAAAATGTTAACTCTCTTTAGGATAACACACAAAGTATTTTTTTACCGGTTGTGATAAGGCCTTTAAATTTAAATGATCAGATGCTTCAGTTACATCAATAACACTCGTGTTTTTCATGATTATGTTTATCCCAGGTTTTGTTGTATCATAAGCTTGATTGCTTACTGTTGATTGAAACACAAAATACCCTACTTCATGATCAGATAAGTTATATTTTTCTTTTGCCTGAGCCTTTAATTTTTTAAAATCCTCATCAGAAACAGCTTCTTTTGTTAATTTTATTTTTAATAACTCTCTATTAATAATCATTTTAGACAAATTAGATAATACTACATCATCATGAGTCATCCATGCTTTCATTGCAGTCACAAGGTCATAATCATCTAAAGTTGAGAAAATTTCTAACTCATTCTCACCAAAGTTAGTATCATCAATTTGATGCTTTAAAAAATAATCAAACGGTTTACTAGCTTCTACTGACACTCCATTTAACACTAATTCTTTAGCCCTTTTTAAAACTTTCATCAATAAACTCTCAGCAACCAAACTTGTTTTATGTAAATACACTTGCCAATACATCAATCTCCTTGCCAACAGAAACTTCTCTACAGAATATATCCCTTTTTCTTCAACCACTAATTCATCATCAACTACATTTAGCATCGTAATAATACGCTCCGAATTTACATTACCTTCCGCTACACCTGTATAAAAACTATCTCGTTTTAAATAATCGGCCCTATCCATATCAAGCTGACTACTAACTAACTGATTGAAAAAACTTCGATGATAATCCCCTTTAAAAATTCGAATAGCCAAAGACAACTGGCCTTCAAACTCATCATTTAACACATTCATAAATTTTAATGAAATTTCTTCATGTGTAATCCCCTCAACAATACTATGTTCCATAGCATGTGAAAAAGGGCCATGACCAATGTCATGTAATAAAATAGCTAATAACAATGCTGTAGCTTCGTCTTCAGAAATTTGCACCTCTTTAAAACGCAACACCTTAATTGCCTCATTCATTAAATGCATACACCCTAAAGCATGGTGAAACCGAGTGTGGTGTGCACCTGGATATACTAAATACGTTAATCCCATTTGAGAAACGCGTCTTAAGCGCTGAAAATAACGATGCTGTATTACATCAAAAATAAGTTCGCTAGAAATTGTAATAAAACCATATATCGGATCGTTTAATATCTTGAGTTTGTTATTTAACTTCAAAAGAGCATTAGTTTTATGAGTTCTTTCACAAACTTAACAATTTGTTTTTGTAATATTACGGTAGCTTAAAACTTTATTTTAAATGAATAGTATCAAGATTCTTTGGGTTGATGATGAAATAGATTTATTAAAACCACATATTTTATTTTTAGAAAAAAAAGATTGTTCTGTAACCACCTGCGTAAGTGGCGCTGAAGCTTTAGAAATTGTTGATGAACATAATTTTGATATTATTTTCCTTGATGAAAACATGCCAGGACTAACAGGACTTGAAACACTTTCTGAATTGAAAGAAAAAAAAGCTCATATCCCCGTAGTAATGATAACTAAAAGTGAGGAAGAGTATATCATGGAAGAAGCTATTGGCTCCAAAATAGCTGATTACCTAATTAAACCTGTAAATCCAAACCAGATATTATTAAGCCTCAAAAAAAATTTAGACTACTCAAGGTTAATTTCTGAAAAAACTACTGCTAATTACCAACAGGAGTTTCGAAAAATAGCTATGGACTTAGCCATGGTGAATTCTTGGGATGAATGGACAGATTTATATAAAAAATTAATTTATTGGGAACTAGAACTAGAAAGTATTGAGGATTATGGAATGCAAGAAATTTTAATTTCTCAAAAAACAGAAGCTAATAATGAATTCTGTAAATTTATAGACAGAAACTACCCCGACTGGTTTAGTGACAATAATAATTCTCCAATGCTTTCTCATAACTTATTCAAAAAATGGATAGTTCCTGAGCTTAGCGAACAACCTACACTATTAGTAGTTGTTGATAATTTACGTTATGACCAATGGAAAGCATTTGAACCCACACTAGCTACCTACTACAAAAAAACTAAAGAAGAACCTTTCTGCAGTATATTACCTACTGCAACGCAGTACGCTAGAAACGCTATATTCTCAGGGTTAATGCCTTCAGATATGGAAAAAATACATCCTGATCTTTGGCTAAACGATACTGATGAAGGCGGTAAAAATATGCATGAAAATGATTTCCTAAAGGCGCAAATTAAAAGGCTTGGGCTGAATATTTCCTATGAATACTACAAGATCACTAATTTAAATGCTGGAAAAAAACTAGCAAATAACTTTAAAAAATGCGCATCAAACGACCTAACTGTAGTCGTTTATAATTTTGTAGACATGCTATCTCATTCAAAAACTGACATGCAAGTAATAAAGGAATTAGCCTCTGATGACAAAGCATATAGATCATTAACGCAAAGCTGGTTCAAAAACTCTCCTTTATTAGACACCATTACCCAAGCACAAGCACTTGGGATGAAACTAATTATTACTACCGATCACGGAACAATAAACGTTACAGCTCCCTCAAAAGTAATTGGTGATAAACGTACCAGCTTAAACCTACGCTACAAAACAGGAAAAAGCTTAACTTATGAAAATAAAGATGTTCTAGTAGCTAAAAATCCTAAAAACATACACCTACCAAGCATTAATATGAGTAGCTCATTCATTTTTGCAAAAGGTGATTTATTTTTCGCATACCCAAACAATTATAATCACTACGTGAGTTACTTTAAAAACACCTACCAACACGGAGGGGTTTCTTTAGAAGAAATGATTATCCCTTTTGTAGTTATGGAACCTAAATAGAACTAAGAAAGCTCAACTAAAACAACCTAATTTTTCAAGAATGAAGATTTATTTTTATTCTAAATCTTCTTTATAAAGCATCAGTTTTGAAACTTACATATCAATTATCCGAACTAAAAGACATCACAAACAAAATCATATCTCACTGTAAAACCCCGAAAACTTTATTGTTTTACGGAGAGATGGGAGTAGGAAAAACGACCTTAATAAAGGAACTAGTAAAACAACTAGGAGTTACTGACCCTACCTCAAGTCCAACATTCTCTTTAGTAAATGAATACCAAGGAGACAATGTTACTATTTTTCATTTTGATTTTTACAGAATTAAATATGAAGAAGAAGCGTATGATATTGGCATAGAAGATTATTTTTATCAAAATGCCTGGTGCCTAGCTGAATGGCCAGAAAAAATACCAAACATTATTCCTAATGATGCTATCACAATTAGCATCAATAAGAATTCCGATGAAAGCAGAACATTAGAAATTAGTACTTCATAATTTTATATTTAAAAAAATAATTGTAATTTGGGTTAAACCGACTAAAGCAATGAGTAAATTACTATCTCCTTTTTCTAAACAGCAACTATTACCACAAGAAGAAACACTAGAATTAATTCGTAAAAAAGGGAACTTATTCATAGGACTTCCTAAAGAAACTTCGTATCAAGAAAAAAGAGTTTGTTTAACACCTGATGCAGTCGCAGCACTAGTATCACAAGGACATCGAATACTTATTGAAGCCAAAGCAGGAATAGCTTCAGGATTCACCGACAATGATTATAGTGAGGCTGGTGCAGAGGTCACTAATGACACAAAAAAGGTTTTTTCCTGCCCTATAATCCTAAAAGTTGAACCACCATCTTTAAGCGAAATAGAACTCATAAACCCACAAACACTATTAATATCTGCTCTACAGCTTAAAACGCAAAATAAAAAATATTTTGAACACTTGGCTATAAAAAGAATCACAGCTTTAGCATTTGAATTCATTAAAGATGAAGATGGAACATTCCCAGCTGTACGCGCACTTAGTGAAATAGCCGGAACAGCATCTGTATTAATAGCCTCTGAACTTCTAGCTAATACAAATCAAGGGAATGGATTATTGTTTGGAAACATTAGCGGGGTACCTCCAACAGAAGTTGTAATTATTGGAGCAGGAACCGTTGGAGAATTTGCTGCTAGATCTGCTATTGGTCTTGGAGCTAATGTAAAAGTATTTGACAATTCCATAACAAAACTAAGATGTCTTCAAGCTAATTTAGGTAGACCTATATACACATCTACCCTACAGCCAAAAACCTTATTAAAATCACTTCTAAGATGTGACATTGCCATAGGTGCTATTAGAGGTAAAAACAGGTCTCCAATTATCGTTTCCGAAGAAATGGTCAAACAAATGAAATCTGATTCTGTAATTATAGATGTAAGTATCGATATGGGAGGTTGCTTTGAATCATCAGAAATTACAACTCATGATAAACCTACTTTTAAAAAATATAATGTGATACATTACTGCGTCCCGAACATCCCTTCAAGGTACTCAAAAACAGCTTCAAAAGCCATAAGCAATATATTTACCCCCTATCTTTCTAAGATCGCTGAAAATGGAGGTATAGAAAATGCTATCCGCTTTGACAGAGGCTTAAAAAATGGGTTATATTTTTATCATGGTATTTTAACAAGTAAATCTGTTTCTGACTGGTTTGGACTACCATACAATGATGCCAACCTATTAATATTTTAAACCACAGAGAATTTTAACACCTCATTACTTGTTACTGAGATAATGTTTCATAATTTTACACTTTAATTATAAAACATTTTAATTTACCACATGAGTTTCATTCATCGATTTGCTTATTTTCTTGTAGGAGGAATACTAGGAAGTATTATAGTTTATTTTATTTGGGGAAAAAAGAAAACAACCTTTTGCTACCTACCTAATTGCAGGACATTAAAAGATGTTAGATTAAAAAAAAGAGCTTTCGCTCCTTCCGTACAGGAGTTAGTCAACAACAACGAATTAGATACAGCTGCTATTTCTGACGCATATTTAAATGGCACAGTGAACTTCTCCAAAAGCAACACCAAACTTAAATCATGTAAAACTTATATTATTGAAAATAACTACAATCAAAAATCATACGAGTTTTCAATTGAAAACTGTGATAGTATCGCAATAATTAAAAACGTGGTTATTAAATAACCTATAAGCTGATGACAAATCCTATTCAAGAATGGATTAATAAGGATGATAAACTATATAACTTAATTACAAAAATACAGTTATCAAACAAAAACCCTAGCAAACAAGCGGAAATAGCATTTAATAATCTTTGTGAACTTTATAATATCCCAAAAATGCCAGAGGACATCACTACAACCAAAGATGATTTTGGACATTTAAATGATACGAGGTCATTATTTGAAGAACACGCCTTAATTAAATTTCTAGCTCCAAAAGATGAAGACCCAAGAGGATTAGTGCTTTCTGCTGCGTATAATCTACTACACAATAACCTTATAAATTATTATGACGTAGCAAAAAAAGAATACAACAACGAAATCCCTGAAGTTTGCCAAATTGGAGTTAGCGGTGACGGATACACTTCTAAAGTTATTTTTTTTCAAAAAGAAACCAAAAAATGGGAAGATTTAGATTGCTTAACTATTACTAGTATCAACAAAACACTATAATTTAATTTCGACACTGCGCATTAAAAAGCCTCTAGATCAACATGACCCTAGAGGCTTTTTAATGTGTCTTCGAAAACTAATTACACCTTTCTTCTTTTCCGTTCCTCTTTCAGTAAATTCAATTCCCGCGTAGTTTGACCAGCTACAGAGGTATTTTCTTCCGCCCTACGAATTAAATAAGGCATCACATCTTTAACAGGACCAAAGGGTAAATATTTAGCCACATTATACCCAGCCTCTGAAAGATTATAACTTATATGATCACTCATACCATATAATTGCCCAAACCAAACCATATCAGAATTTTTAGGAATATTATTCTCCTGCATTAATTGCATTATTAAATATGAACTTTCCTCATTATGCGTCCCTGCAAATAATGACAACATAGCACTATTCTCAAGCATATAAGTTACTCCATTATCAAAATTCCTATCAGTAGCTTTTTTACTTTCACATATTGGAGACATGTAACCATTTGCCAATGCACGATCGTTTTCTTTCTCCATATAAGCACCACGGACCAACTTCATCCCTACATAAAAACCTTTAGCCTTAGCTTCAGCATGTAATTCTTTTAAATAATCCAATCTATCCCAGCGATACATCTGTAAAGTATTAAACACAATAGCCTTTTCAGTATTATATTTACGCATCATATCTACAACTAAATCATCAGCCGCATCTTGCATCCAACTTTCTTCTGCATCAATTAACAGTTTAACGTCTTTTTCTTTTGCCAAAGCGCAAACCTTATCATAACGCGCCACAACCCTATCCCACTCTCGCTCCTCTTCAATTGTCAGAGCTATATTATTTCCAATTTTTTCATACAACTCAATTCTACCAAAACCTGTAGGTTTAAATACTGCAAAAGGAATTGCTTCTTTCCCTTTCACAAAACTCAATAACTTTATAGTCATATCAAAAGCAGCATCAAATTGCGCTTCATCAACCTTACCTTCAACCGAATAATCCAATACACTACAAACTTTTTTAGTATACATTTTATCAATAACTGACACACAATCATCCTCAGACACCCCACCACAAAAATGATCAAATACAGTAGCCCTAATCAACCCCTCTACAGGTAAGTGAGCTTTTATTGCAAAATTAGTCATTGCAGTTCCTATACGCACCAAAGGCTCATTTGCTATCATTTTAAATAGAAAATAAGCGCGCTCTAACTCTGAATCTTTTTTTAAAGAAAAGGCTATTTCTGTGTTATTAAATAATTTATTCATTTTAAAAGTATGATTACACTAATTTTTATTTGCAAATTAATCAATATCGTAATGAGAAAAAAATTATAGATAATATTGTATCAACCTACGTTTATATAAAAACAAATCTATATATATTTTTGATTATTACACTACTTTTTAGCACTAGTATTAAAAAAACTTGTTTCTTTGTTTGCTGGTTATAACAAACCATTGTTTTTATCACAAATATTAAGTATTATGAAGGCTATAAAATCACAAAATTCAATTATATATTTCAATGACGATTGTTACCAAGCCCTAAACAAACATTTAACTACAAATAATTACTCAAAACTATTCATCATAGTTGACGAGAATACATTTGAATACTGTTACCCTGCCTTTTGTAGCAAAATAAAAACAACACTTGAAATTGAAGTTATTCAAATTGAAGCTGGAGAAGAAAATAAAAACATCAAAACCTGTTCTGGTGTTTGGAACGCTTTATCGGATTTAAATGCCGACAGAAAATGTTTGATAATTAACATCGGAGGAGGTGTTGTAACTGACTTAGGAGGTTTTGTTGCTTCTACTTACAAGCGAGGAGTAAAATATATCAATGTTCCCACTAGTCTACTAGCAATGGTAGACGCGTCTGTTGGAGGGAAAACCGGTGTTGACCTAGGCAATTTAAAAAATCAAATTGGAGTAATAAACAACTCTGAAATGGTTTTAATAGACACTAGCTTCTTAAACACCTTACCACAGAACGAAATGCGCTCAGGACTTGCTGAAATGTTAAAGCATGGATTAATACAAGACGAATCGTACTGGAACAAAATGACTGATCTATCAAAATTAAATACATCAGACTTAGACAACTTAATTCATGAATCTGTTATCATAAAAAACAACGTAGTTACTCAAGATCCAACTGAGCAAGGTTTACGAAAAACTTTAAACTTTGGACATACTTTAGGACACGCCATTGAGTCATATTACTTAGAAAACAAAAACAAAAACACCTTACTACACGGGGAGGCCGTAGCTATTGGAATGGTTTTAGCATGTTACATTTCCACCAAGTTAACCAAACTCAACCTAGATACCTGTAACAAAATCAAACAAGCTATCCTAAATACTTATGAAAAAATTGAATTTGACACAGTAGATTTTGAACCAATTATTGAGCTAATGAAGTTTGACAAAAAAAACTCTCACGGAAACATCAATTTTGTTTTATTAAGCGCTATTGGAAGTACTGTAATTGACCAAACCGTACCAAATGACATTATCATAGAATCCTTTAGATACTACATGAATTAAAAACTAAACAACACTCTTAATGCTATTTATATAATACGTTTGATATCCAAGAATTACACAGGGAAACACTTGAACTTTCATTGCATTCCTTTCTGAATTTCCAATTACTAACATTATTTTGACATCAAACAAATTAAACAATTCTATAATTGAATTCTTAACCACAAGACAAACATCAACTAAGGATATCAAAATTATATTATTAGCACTTGAACTTGACACCGTAGAAGGGTTTTTCATCATACCCTGATAAGCTTGTTTTATTATTTCTTAAAAAACTTAACACTCGGTACTGTAACACATGTTCCCCCCCTCATTACATGAAACATTAACCCCTTAATTATTCACTTCCCCATCTTGACAGGAGAAAACTAACTTATTCGACTGAATTAAAGAACAAAATTATATAAAAAAAGCCTCCTATTAAGAATAGAAGGCTTTTATAAATTTCACTCTACTAACCTTAAATTTCTTTAAAAATAGTACTCATTAACCTTTTCTTATCATTAATACTCTCTTCAAGAGAAATCATTGTTTCTGTTCTGTACACCCCTTCAATATCATCTATCATAAAAATAACATCCTTAGCATGCTGTGTATCTTTAGCTCTAATCTTGCAAAAAATATTAAACTTACCTGTTGTTATATGAGCAACAGTCACATAAGGAATATCATTAATTCGCTCTAACACAAACTTGGTTAAAGAGGTTTTCTGTAAAAATATTCCTACATACGCAATAAACGAATACCCTAGCTTTTCATAATCAACACTTAAAGAAGACCCTGTTATAATACCAGCTTCCTCCATTTTTTTAACACGAACATGAACAGTTCCAGCTGATATTAATAGCTTTTTTGCAATATCAGTAAATGGTACTCTCGTGTTATGGATAAGCATATCCAGTATTTGATGATCTATTTCATCTAATTTAAATTTAGCCATTTCTTCTTTTAATATAAAATTTGGAGTACAAATATAACTTTTCTACTAAGAAACCGCTATTTTTCCTGCGAAATCTACTCCGTTTACTGATATTTCGCTAATTATTGTTAGTAAATCGGTTATTTTATTAGTATTATTTATCAATATTGAATTTTGCCCCCCATCAATCTCTGTATGCCCAAAATACTCTTCTAAACTACCAACTTTAACCACTTTAGGCACAAATAACAACTTCTCGTCCACCAAGGTTTCTTCATACTGAATAGCTACATCAACCAGCTCCTCTTCACTTCCAACTACATTCCTAATAATTACATCAAAAAAAAGTTTTTGATTTTCGGGTAAACTAAAATAAGATTGATATCCATCACCTTCAATATCGCTGTTTGCAATAAAAATAAATGAAGTCATTAACGCCTCATATATAAAAAATCGCGTCTTTTCTCTACTATAATCCCCAGGAAAATGCCCAGCTTCAAACAATATTGTAGGTGTATTCATCGACTGAAAACTATCCCCTACACAATTGATATTAAAACCATCATCATATCTAGATATCTGATCCGGTAAAACATCCTTTAAAGCATTATTTATAGCCACAATCAACTCCATGGCAACTTTACGTGTTTGAGTTACCGAGCGCTGCCTATCTTGCGCAGGAGACAAAAAGGACAACACAGAAGAATTAGCAGAAAAACCAGCACTAAATATCGTTCGCTGTCCATGCAAATTAAAACAATAATCAGGTTTAAAAGAATCATACACACTCAACAACACTTTACTTTCAGGCTGACTCAATTGCTGAGCATCACGATTTAGATCCACATTATTTGCATTCACACGCGTGTATTTTTCAGCACCATCAGGATTTAAAATAGGAATAATACAAAATGTACAAGCAGAAAACAACTTAGAAACAATCTCATCATTATAATGTAACCTATTAAAAAAATCAAATAACGCCTTCGTAGTTGTACTTTCATTTCCATGCATTTGTGACCAGACTAATATTTTTTTTTCACCCGTTCCAAACCTATATGAATATATTGATCTCTTCTCTACAGAAGAGCCAATTTTAGTAATTTCAGCAATAACTTTATGTTGTTCAGCTAAGGGGATTATGTGTGAATTTTTAACATATCTCCCCTCTAATGTTAGTTCTTTAAATGAATTATATTCCAGCATTATTTTTTTGTTTATACAAATGTAAACATTCTATTTTTTACATTTGTAAACAAACAAGATCAATTCAATTGTTTACATTTGTACACAGCAATACTGCACTTCTTTAAAAGGGTTTCAGAATACCCACTTCAAAAACAGCTAAAAACCTAATTATTACTTGATCAGAGCTTTAAGTATCTTTTATTAAAGTTTAACTTTAATACACGAATGTATATTAATCAATCGCATTTTTATAATTAACATATATTGTATACTTTTGTAAACAACAAGAACATCACATGGATAACAGCAATGCATTTACAAATCGTTTACAAAAACTACTAGAATAT
>Ga0209291_1003514_pt1 | contig 11522 bp, 8 predicted proteins | sample GOMGulsemesocosm_FD_184633 | JGI IMG/M metagenome (GOLD analysis project Ga0209291, IMG submission 184633) | Methane-oxidizing microbial communities from mesocosms in the Gulf of Mexico - GOM9B Gulf of Mexico (SPAdes) (version 2) | ecosystem: Environmental > Aquatic > Marine > Cold seeps | place... | reverse complement strand
AAGATTCTAATGCTTTCTTTGCAGATGCTTTAGTGATTCCTGAATCAGCTGCCATTGCGTCGATTAATTGTGTTTTGTTCATAAGAATTGATTTTAAATATTTTAAATTATTAATGTTGGTAAACTCAGTTCTTACCTGAATTCCTCTACAATATTAAAATCATTTTACTCTCACGCAAGTAAACACAAGGGAAAAACACTATTTTGTTAATAACTTTGTTTGTTTGTTAATAAATGCAGATGAAAAACATTGCTTTTAAGCAATCCCAGTGATAATAAGGCTTTAGCGCATTTTTGAGTTTTCAGTAAATGAAAATCCGTTTAAAAGAGATTTTACATCCATTTTTTTCTTTCCTGGGAGTTGTAAAACAAGTATTTCTATGTAACCACCTTTAACAGCTACCTTTACAGAGTTTTTATCAAAAATGATAGATCCGATTTCAAGGTTATGTATTTCAATCGTTTTTGAGACTTCATAAATTTTTACAGCTAAAACAGTTTGATCAGTTGATAATTCTGACCAAGCAGCTGGATATGGACTTAAACCTCTAATTTTATTATGTATAATATCAATAGGTTGGTTCCAGTCAATTTTACATGTATGTTTATGTATTTTGTATGCTGTTCTTATGTTTTCAACCTGAGGTTGAATGTATGTGCTTATAGAATTCGCTTCAATAGCTTTAACTGTTTTTAAAACAAGTTTACTACCTTCAGTCATTAGGCGGTCATGTAGCTTTCCTGCATTTTCATTGGGAGTAATATCAAGGGTTTCTTGCATGATGATTTCTCCTGTATCAATTTTTTCATCAATAAAAAATGTAGTTATGCCAGTTTTTGTTTCACCATTAATTAATGCCCAGTTTATAGGGGCAGCTCCACGGTAATGTGGTAGGAGTGAAGCATGCAGATTAAAAGTACCGTATTCTGGCATTTGCCATACTTGTTTTGGTAACATTCTGAAGGCAACAATTATTTGTAAATTTGCTTTAAGTGATTTCAATTCACTTAAAAAAGCTTCGTCCTTTAAGTTAGTAGGTTGTAGTATTTTTAAATTTTGTTCTACGGCGTATTTCTTAACTGCTGACTGATTTAACTTTTGTCCTCTTCCTGCCGGTCTATCTGGGGCAGTAATAACTCCTACTATGTTATAATTGTTGTCAACTAAAGTTTTTAATGTGGCTACAGCAAAATCTGGAGTACCCATAAATACGATATTTATTTTTTTCATTTTATTTTGGAGTGTTATGCAATAAATATTATATATGCTAAAAAAACATTTCAAATTACAGTTAACTTGAAATGTTTTTAAAGTATTTTAATAAGAATTTTTTATACAAACAAGGCTTTTACTTGTTGTAACTTTTGTTTCCATGTTTCCATGTTCTTCTTTTGTTGGTCAATGTTTTTGTAAACTTCTTTAACCATTGGGTTGTCAGGTTTTGCGTTTGCAAAGAATCCTAAATTGTTTTCTAGTTGGTTAATTTCTGATTTAATTTCATCAACTTTACGTTTTACAAACAATAGTTCGTTTTCTAAAGCTCTTTGGTCACCTTCTAAAACAGAAATTTTATTTGCGTATTTAATTAAGTCTGCTTCATTTTTATCAATATCTAATTGATTGAATAGACTATCAATAACTTTATTAAACGTGTCGTTTATCTTCTTTTTATTACGAGGAACAAAACCTAAAGATTTCCAGTGAGCAATATGTCCTTTAATAGTATTTATTTTTTCAGAATGATCTCCTTCCAAAGTAAGGTCCGTTAACGTAGTAAGGTATGCCTCTTTTGCGGTATACGCCTCAACTTCTATTGCGTTAGCTTCATCTCTTTTAGCATGTAATCTGTCAAAATAATGATTACAAGCATCTTTAAATTGTTTCCAAACTTTGTCACTGTCCTTTCTTGGTACATGACCAATGTTTCTCCAGTCTGCTTGAATTTTTTTCATTAGCGGTGTAGTCGATGAAAAATCATCACTTTTACTATTTGCCTCTGCTAATGCAACTAATTTTAATTTTTTATTTAAATTTTCTACTTGATCTTTTTTAATGTTCTTGTAGAAAGAGTTTTTGTTTTTATTGAAGTCTCTAACAGCTTGTTTAAAACTACTCCATGTTTTTTCTGTAAGTTTGCTAGGTACTTTTCCAGCTTTGAAAAATAATTCTCTTAAAACTTCAATTTCTTTTATTTTATTTTGCCAATCTTTATTATTTGAAACATTAGAGGTTTCAATAGCAATTATTTTAGCAATTATTTCATTTTTAACGATTAAGTTTTGTTCGTAAACTTTGTCGATATCTGCATAATAAGCTTGGCGTTTATTGTGAATTATTTTAGTAGCTGCACTAAATTTATTCCAAATATCTTCTCTGTGTTCTTTGCCAACAGGACCAATATCTTCTTTCCAAACTTTATGTAAAATTTGTAATTCTCTAAACGCATGCATCACATCACTATGTTGTGATAATTCTTCAGCTCTAGCTGCAATTTTTTGTTTTTCTTCTAAATTGTGTTTGAAGTCTAAATCACGTAGATCTCTATTTAAATGTAAAAAATCATAAAAACGTTCTACATGATGGTGATAGGTGTTCCAAACTGTATTGTATTTGTCACGCGGTATGGAACCTGCATTGCGCCATGATTTTTGAAGCTCTTTAAAATGTTTGTATGTAGTATTGATATCTTCTTCAATACTCAACAATCCTTTAATTTCCTCAATAATTTCGTTTCTTTTGGTAAGGTTGTTTTTAAACCCTTGTTCTAGGTTGTTATAGTATGCGTTACGTAAAGTTTTATATTCACCGTAAATTTTATTGAATTTATTCTTGGTATTTGAAGAGTAGCTGAAATCTATGATATTACCACCTTCTGCTAGAAATTCTTCTTTTTTAGTATCTACTAATTCAGAATATTTAGCATTAAACTCTTCTTTTAATTGATTAAATTGTTTGTTTATTGCTTGAACAGGATGATTTTTTACGAGAGAGTCAAACTCTTCAACTAAAGTATCCATATCCATTGCATGGTAATCTTTAGATTCTATTTCATGCCTTTTTGAATTGTCCTGATCTTCTGCATCTTCTGCATTTTCATTCTCAATTGCTTGTAGAGCTTCATCCTGTTGTGGTTGTGTTTCAACTGTAGGATTGGTAGTTTCTTGTGTTCCTTCTGCTTCTTGCAGGTTATCCGTTTCTGACATAATAAACAATATTTATGTATTGTGGTTCTTAATCAGCTTCCATTTTTTAATGGTAACTAAAATATTTCAAGCCGAAAGATACTAAAACGAGAGAGAATTGCAAAAACATCTTAACAATAGCTTATTTGTTCCATATAGACCAAGCTTTTTCAGCCTGTAATTCTAACATTTTTAAGCCGTTAACGGTAACTGCTCCTTTAGTTTTTCCTTTCTTTAAAAAAGTAGTTTCTTCAGGATTGTAAATTAAATCATACAGTAAGTGTTTGTTAGTAATCGCTTCGTACGGAATATTAGGACAATCATTAATGTTTGGGAATGTACCTAATGGAGTACAGTTGATAATTAAATGATGTTCTGCTATAACTTCGGGGCTTAAAGAGTCGTAATTAAAACTTTCATTAGCACTCCTTGATACAAATTGATATTGAATGTGTAATTTTTTTAAAGAAAAAGCTATTGCTTTTGATGCTCCACCGGTACCAAGAATTAAAGCTTTTTTATGATGCTTTTTTAAATAAGGTGAAAGTGATTTTCTAAAACCGTATTCGTCAGTATTGTATCCTTTTAACTTTCCTTTTTTAGTGATTCTAATTGTGTTTACAGCACCAATACGTTTTGCTTTGCTACTAAGTTTGTCAAGATGAGGAAAGATGACTTCCTTGTATGGAATCGTAATATTTAGCCCTTTTATATTTGGGTTTTCTTTGAAAATATCAGGAAAATATTCAATTGATTTAAGATCAAAGTTATTGTAGTAACAATGAGGGAGTCCTTCTTTTTTAAATTTATTAGAAAAATATTTGTTAGAAAAAGAATAAGATATATTTTTTCCTACCAAGCCGAACTGTTTATTTGTTTTCTGTTTTTCTGTTTTTTTGTCCATACCATTCCAATAATACAATTACACTTATTCCTAAACAGGTATAGCCAATAGCAATTAAGGTTTCTTGGTTGAAGTCAGGAATAAATCGTTTGTATGTTTCTATTATTTTATTGTTACTTGAATTTAATATAAATGAGCCAGTTGTATCTGTTTTAAAAATGGTGTTTTTCCATGGCCAAACAACACCTAATGATCCGATAATAAATCCTTCGATAACTGCAATGGTTTGAATCTTATATTTATTTAATAGGTGATTCATTGCATGAGAAAATGTAATCATTCCGATTACTGATCCAAATGTAAATATAACTAAAACTAAAAGCATTCTCATTCTGATAGGATCATCTAAAAAACTAAAATCACCAGAAAATATATTAGCGAAGGTGTCATATAATGCATTCACGGAATCGATTAGAAGTAAAACATAGTTTCCTAAAATTATTAGAATAAAAGACCCTGATAATCCAGGTAAAGTCATTCCTGAAACACTAATTATGCCGCAAATAAACACAAACCATAAAGTGTCATTTTCCATAGCGGGATCTAAAAAGCTAATAGCTAAGCCAATAATGGTACCAATAATTAAATAAGAAGTTGACTGTAGAGTCCATTTTTCAAATCGCTTGCTTATAGAGTAGATTGAGCCGACAATCATTCCGAAAAAAGTACTCCAAACATTGAGTTCATAATGAATGAGTAAAAAATCAAGTAGTTTTGAAATAGTAAAAAAACTAATAAGCATTCCAAAAACTATAGCAGCTAAAAATGGCCCATTAATGTATCCAGAAAAGACTCTGAATCTACCATTAAAGAATAATTTAAAAGCTGTTTTGTTTACTCGTTGTAGTGAATAAATAAATTCTTCATAAAAACCTGCAACAAAAGCGACAATACCACCAGATACTCCAGGTACTTTGTTGGCAGCGCCCATTGCGATACCTTTTAGTACAAGTAGAAAATAATCTAATGAATTTCTGTTTGCATTCATGTGCTTGTTTTTGATCCTATTTTTTCTAAAATGATAATGCTAAAAAATCCTATAGTCATTAAGAATATTGCAAGTCCAACTTGTGCATCTGATTGATATAATTCAGTAAATTTTTGAGGAAGAACACTCTGTTGTAAAACAGGGATTTCTATTCCTTTAGAGTTTGTCCTAATAGATAAAGTTTCTTTCCATGGCCATATTTTATTTAATGATCCAATAATAAAGCCAGTTAATATGGCTAAAGTTGTGTTTTCATGATTTTTAAATAACCATTTTAATAATTTACTAAAACTTAATAGCCCGACTATAGCTCCAGCAACAAATATTAGAATGTTTTTAATATTAAAATCATGAAAAGCTGTACTTAAGGTTTTGTAAGCCCCAAGCAATACTAATATAAATGCCCCAGAGATCCCTGGTAGGATCATTGCGCAAATAGCAATAGCTGCTGCTAAAAACAGAAAGAACGGGCTGTCGTTATTTGCTAAAGAAGGTAATGTTGTAATGTAGTAAGCTAAAAAAGTTGCTGTTAAAGCTGCTATAATAGTGGTGATATTCCATTGCTTGATTTGTTTAGAAACGTATAGTATGCTTGCTAAAACTAGTCCGAAAAAGAATGACCAAATAAGTATTGGCTGGTATTCTAATAGGTGTTTTGCCAAACGCATGAAAGATACAAAGCTGATAAAAATACCTAAGAGTAAGGATAGTAAGAAGTTTCCGTTTACTTGCTTCCAAACGCATTTAATCCCCTCTTCTTTAAGTGTTTTAACTAAAGAAAAATTTATTTGACTAATTGAAGAAATTAATTCTTCATAAATCCCAGAAATAAAAGCTATTGTTCCTCCAGAAACACCAGGAACTGCATCTGCGGCACCCATTGCCATTCCTTTTAATGTTATAATAAGGTAATCTGATAAATTTCTTTGCATGTTTTAATTTCTGAGTTCTAACAAAGTTAGTTTATTTCTGATTACTTTTAGCTTAAAAAAACAGCCTTTTTTTAAGCGATGATTTCTGTGTTTTTTATGTAATGTTTAAGTATTGAGTAGAACTAAAAACGAACCGTTTTATAAGTATATAACGGTTCGTTTTTTTTTAATAAATATTAGTGTATTAATAATTTTTTAAAATCTCTTGTACTGATTGTCTTTGTATGATGTTAGGGAATAATTCTTCAAGTATAATAACATATTCTTTATCACTTTTTAACCCATTTACTAAATGATACTGTCCTTTTTCAATTTCTTGTAAAGAGTAATATAATCCAGCTAATCGAAATTCAATTTCAGCATCTTCGGGGTGAAACTCTAAACCTTGTAATAAGCATTGTATTGCAGTATTGTTTTCACCAAGTATTAATAAAATATCAGCTCTTCGATTCCATATTTCAACTTCGTAATTACCTAATTCAGTTATTTTTTGATATCCGCGCTCCGCTTCTTCATAAAAATTCATTCGGAAATTTATTTGTGCATATCGCTTCCAATAAGAAATGTTTTGAGCATCAATTTCAATTGCTTTATTGATATAGTACAGTGCTTTGTGGTAATTCTTTAATTTATAGTAGAAATCAGTAATTGCCTCCCAACCTTTGTCTAATAATGGGTCTTCGTGTACTGTCTTGTAGTAATATTGAATTGCTAATTCGGTATTGTTTAATTTCTCATAACAGTTACCAATACGTAAATAAGCAAATGAAGTTGGGTCATCAAACTCTAGAGTAATTAAGTAGTTTTCAATGGCCTCATGATATTTTTTTAACTGCTCTAATATTTTTCCTTTTTCAAAATAAGCACCTATAAAAGTGTCATCTGAAATGATTGCAAAATCAAAAGCTGCTAATGCTTTTGTGTAATCGTTATTATGCAAATATTGCTTTCCTAGCTGGTGCCATCCAACTTCTGAATATGGATTGTTGTCCAAAAAATCATTTATAAAACCAATAGCTTCGTCAGGTTGTTCTAAAAAATCAAAACAATAAATAATATTATATAAAGCAGCATAATCCTGATCATCTTCTTGTAAACATTTTTTGTATGACTCTTTTGCAGCTTCGAAGTTTTCGATATATAAGTACTCTATTCCAAGTAGGGAATATATATCTGCTCGTTCATTAGAAAAACTCAGGGCTATGTTTAATACTTCAATAGCTTTTTCATGCTGGTCTCTTTTGGAGTAGATAGTAGCTTTTTGAATAAATATTTCCTCGTTGTTAGGATCAATTAAAAATAATTTGTCTAGGTGTTTTTCTGCTAAATCTAGTTTGTCTTCAAAAATATATAGTTCTACTTTAAAAAGCGTCAATATAATGGATGATGGGTGTTGCTCTAAACCAATTTTTATTGCTTTTTTAGCAAGAGCTACTTTACCAATTTCTAAATAGTGGTGAATGATGTTTTCAAATTCTACAGAATCAAAAAAGAAAACATTATTGGTCTTCAACATTTTTTCAAACTTAGTAATCGAGAAGTTGTATTCGTCATCATGGCTTAATTGCATAGCATCTTCATTTTGGTTACTATTAACTAGTGGAGTTATAAATTTAACATAAAGAATTGTTACTATAACTTATTAGTAGTGGTTTTTATTCACAACTTAATTAACAGCGTTATATCGTATTAAGTTACAATAATTAAGCCATTTAATGTTGAATGTTGTTGAGAGCGTCAAGAATAATGTTGCAACCTTGTGTGATTTCAGTATTAGAGATAGTTAATGGAGGTGTTATTCTTATTGCTTTTGGTTCAAATAACAGCCAAAAAAGTATCAAACCATTATCTTGACAATTTAATATTAAGTCATTGCAGATATCAGGAGAATCAACTAATAGCGCTAGCATTAATCCTTTTCCACGAACTTCTTTTATGAGTGGATGTACTAAGAGTTTACGAATTAAAGTTTCTTTCTCTAAAGCTTCTCGCATTAGGCTAGTTTCTGTAATCTCTTGAAGTGTAGCTAATGCAGCAGCAGCTATGACAGGATGTCCGCCAAATGTGGTTATATGGCCTAATTTAGGTTTATCTTGTAATAATGTCATTAATTCTGTTGAAGAAGAAAATGCCCCTACAGGCATTCCGCCTCCCATTCCTTTTCCCATAACAAGAATGTCAGGGATGCAATTATAGTTTTCAAAGCCAAATAACATCCCCGTACGTCCAAAACCAGATTGTATTTCATCTAAAATAAGTAATGCGTCAACTTCTTGACAACGCTGTTTTACGAGTTGTAGGTAGTTGTTTTTTGGTTCAATAAAACCTGCGCCACCCTGGATGGTTTCTAAAACAACAGCAGCGGTTTTAGTGGTTATTTTTGAGAGGTCTTTAAAGTTGTTAAATTCAATAAAGTTCACATTGGGTAATAACGGTCTGAAAGCTTGTTTACGCTCTTCAAACCCCATTAAACTCATAGCTCCTTGTGTGTTGCCGTGATATGCGTTTTTAGCTGATATAATTTCACTACGTCCTGTTGCTCGCTTGGCGAGTTTCATAGCCCCTTCAATAGCTTCTGTACCTGAGTTTACTAAGTATGTTTTTTCTAATGATTTAGGTAAGTTGTCAGCTAGTAATTTAGCTAGCTTTACAGCTGGTTCTTGTATGTATTCACCATAAACCATTACGTGTAAATATTTGTCAACTTGGTTTTTGATTGCTTCAACTACTCTTGTAGGTTGATGTCCAAGGGGACAAGCAGATACGCCAGCAACGAAATCTAAGTATTTTTTCTCAGCTGTGTCATAAATATAGCTCCCTTTAGCATGAGATATTTCAAGTGATAGAGGGTGCGGTGATGTTTGTGCTTGATATGTAAAGAACTCTTTTTTCATTGTGAGAAATTATTTGAGAGCTTTTCTTTTAGACCGAAATTTCTTTTTTGAAATACTTGGAGAAACAGTTTGTTTCTTTTTAGTGTCAAGCTTAGGTTTTGTTTTGAGTGCTTTCTTTTTAGGGGTGATACTACGTAACTCGTCTTCATCGATATCTTCAAGAATACGTTCTTCTAAACCTTTAATTTTTGGTAGTATTAATGGAGGGTCATCTTTAAATAAATCTTCTATAGAAAGTATTCGTTCGTTACCTCGCCAATTAAACCCCCTTAATTCTCTAGCGTTTTTTGGATACATTGAGTCAGGAGTTAATTCTCCTTCAGGAGCTCCAATGTTGGTAACTTCTTCAATTTGATTGTCGATTAATTTTAGATTAATACTTCCGCTAATTCGTTTGTCAATACCGATTAATTCTCCGTTTTCTTGTCTTGCATAAAAAATGTATTCTGCATTTTTATTGATATCGATATTGTACAGTTTGTTGTCATCATCAAACAACCCAATTAATTCTTTCCCTTTACATTGGTTGTATCCGCTAATAGAATCTTTATTAACTAAAAAGGTATTATAGAATACTTTTAGGGAGTCTAATTTATTTGTTTTTAGGTTGTTTATTAGTTGAATAGTATCACCTGTCATTTGGTTCTCACCTGACCATAATACAGGTTTTCTGATCATTTTTGTGATTCCTGTTTTTTGATTTAGATAAATAGAATCGCATTTTCCGTTCATATCTAACTTATACAGCTTGGCGTTTTTATAGCCTCTAATAATTCTATTTTCTGGTTTACCAGTAACCATTAAAGTATCTGCATGGATATAAATAGAATCATTTTGTTGTAATGATTTTACTAAAGCTCTTTTTGTAATAAATACAGAATCTTTTTCTTTGAAAATTTCAGCATAATGACCAGTAATTATACTGTGGTTGGTGGTATCCGTTACTTTGATGTTATTTGTTGCAGATGCAAAATGCTTCTTCTGATTAAAGAACATGCTGTCTCCTTCAAATATTCTATTGTTGTAAAATATTTTCGAGTTTTTTACAAAATATCCTAAATCAGCATTAGTATCGTAATATCCGCGTTCGCAATGAATGGTGCTTCCTTGGTGTTTGATTATTGATTTCCCATACATATACGCAATACCAGAGTTAGAATAAAAATCTAATTGGCTTGAATTTAGCGTGTATTCAGGGTTTTTAATATCAACATTACCTATGAATTGATATTTCTGACTTTCCATAAAATATTTTCCTATGGAACTGTTAATTACATTGTCCTCGTGATTAACAACACCTCCAGTTTTGTAATAAGCTTGTTGCTTTAGTTTGTCAAAATATAGAGTGTCTGTATGAAGAGTGGATTTAGGTTCTGTTAGTACAACATCTCCTGCAGTAAATGCTAATTGTGTTTTACCACTGTAGTTAGCTACCTTACTTATTAGTTGAATAGTATCACCTTGTTTGATGATTACTTTCCCGAAAGCAGAAATAGAATCTTCCTTTTTATAATGATATGCTTTGTCACACCACATTTCTATTCCATCATGTTCTATATAAATTTGTTTTTTACTATTTCTAGTTAAAATAGTTGCTCCAGGGAATTCAGCTTCATTAACATCATAATAAGGTGCTGATACTCTGATTTTCTTTTTCTCTTGAGAAAAAGAAAGCATACAGTTTATGCAAAAAAATAGGAGGGTGTATGTAGAAAAATTTAATCTCAACTTCAATTATTTTATGTTTCAAAAGTAGCTAAAAAACTTAGGATGTAGTTGTTTTTAAGAGGATTTTAGGAAATCGATTGGAAGTAAAACGAAACAGCGATTGAAAAACTATGTTTTCAATCGCTGTTTTAATATTAAATATTTTACTAATTATCCTTTCATCCAAGCGTTTCTTAATATAACACGCTTGTCAGTTTTAGGTAAGTCATCTGGACCTAAAGTATATGTTTTTCCTATTGGTTCAATAACTTTTCCTTTTAAAGTGATTTCTTTTCCTTCTCTTTTGATAACCATTGTGATATCGTCCCCTGGAGTCCATCCAAAAGAAGCCCCAACTAAGGCTTGAATGTTTTTAAGACCATATTCAGTCCCGTCAACTGAAACTAACCTGTCATTAGCTTTTACACCTAATGTAGTTAAGAATGAGTTACTGTTTTCTAAGAAAAATACTTCTTTAGTTTTTGGATCTGCAGAGATATGTCGTGTTTGCATGTCTTTAAACAGATATCCAGTTTTTGCTTCTTTACTCTGCATACTTAATCCTAATTTTCCAAAGAATTTAGTATAGTCAATAGGAGTGTCACCAACAACGTGAGTATTGATAAATGCTCTTACTTCAGGGTAAGTTAACGCAGTAATGTCATCAAATAAAACAGCGTCAATGAAAGGTTTGTCTACACCATATTTAGCAGATAATTCCTTCATCATATCTAAGATACCATGTTCACCATTACTTTTCTCTCTGATGATTAAATCGATACACATACCAATTAAAGCACCTTTTTCATATACATTAATGTAGTTGCTTTTGTATGGTTCTTCTAAAATGTTTTTACTCATTTTAGTGAAAGACATATTGTCGTTAAAGCCTTTTGATCCGTTTACTTTTCCTA
>Ga0209291_1003512_pt1 | contig 11528 bp, 8 predicted proteins | sample GOMGulsemesocosm_FD_184633 | JGI IMG/M metagenome (GOLD analysis project Ga0209291, IMG submission 184633) | Methane-oxidizing microbial communities from mesocosms in the Gulf of Mexico - GOM9B Gulf of Mexico (SPAdes) (version 2) | ecosystem: Environmental > Aquatic > Marine > Cold seeps | place... | reverse complement strand
GCCAGCGATACACGCTTTAGCAAGACCAGAGCTGATATCTGCAGCAACTTCCATAATCGTTACTGGGTTGTCAAATTGACGCTGAGCGCCATCTGGAAGAGTAATTACAGGCATTTTATATCCTTTTGCAGTGATGCTGCCTACGATGCAGCGTTTGCATAAATTAAGATGTTATTAAACATCATGTGATAAGTTTTCTTTTATATACACAAAGTAATGTAAATAAAGAACTGAAACTCAATCTGAACATTTTGCCATCTAAAGACTAAAAGTGATAACAATAAGTAGAAAGAAATTTCAGACCAAGTATTATATAGAATTACATTATAATTACACGGCTTTTGTTAATCTTACGTAGATTTATCCCCCTATAATAAGAATAAACACGTAATTCATCAAACAACGCAAGCCTAAATAATTTCACGAGCAATGGAATATCATAAAATGTCACACACAGGCCATATCAGTAAAATGGTTTCAACACTGAATGCAGATAATAGTGTCAGTTACCAATTACCACTCGACGATACACTTATTCCGTTAAACGAACTTATCGGTAAATCAATCACACTTACACACACAGGCAACATACATTGCTTAAACTGTGGAAAGAAAACCAAGAAAAGCTATTCACAAGGCCATTGTTTTGTTTGTACACGTAAGCTAGCAAGTTGTGACATGTGTATTATGAAACCAGAAACTTGTCATTATGAACACGGTACTTGTCGCCAACCTGAATGGGCTGATGACTTCTGTATGACAGATCATTATGTGTATCTTTCAAATACCTCGGCATTAAAGGTTGGCATAACTCGTCACACTCAATTGCCAACGCGTTGGATTGATCAAGGTGCAACACAGGGTCTACCTATCTTCAAAGTGAAGACCAGACAGATCTCTGGATTAGTTGAAACGGCACTCGCTGAATTCATTGGTGATAAGACTAATTGGCGTGCAATGCTTAAAGGCGAAAACGCAGATCTTGATTTAAAAGCAGAAGCTGCACGTTTAATGCCTTTAATTGAAGAGCAGTTAGGCAATATCGAAATGATGTATGGCTTAGATGCAATTGAAGAACTTGAAGAAGAGATTGTTACTATTAACTACCCTGTTACTGAGCACCCAACAAAAATCATTTCACATAACTTTGATAAAGAGCCTGTTGTAACTGGCGTATTACAAGGTATTAAAGGTCAGTATCTGTTTTTTGATACTGGCGTGATCAATATGCGTAAATTCACAAGCTATGAGATCACCTTAACGGCTTAATTAGTTGACCCACCTGTCAATTAATAAATATAACTTACGAGATGCTGACCGTTAATTTCGGTCAGTAGTTTGAACTTCATCACATTAATTTGCGTCATTTTCATACTTCCCAGTATTTACTCTCTATTTTGCATCTTTTTTCACTATTTAATATATAAAAAACTTAAAAATCAACTCAACTTCAGTGATTAAAACTGCTTGATACGTGATTTAATAGTCACATATACCACTTACCGTTAAACATCCAGTTTATAAGTGATGGTCGAGACAACTTAACCACGATATTAACCTAGTAGAGATAAGAAAATGCAAGTTAAAACCCCTTTCTGCGTTCGTAATGCCGCAGCTGACACATTCGCAATGGTAGTATTTAGTTTTGTTGTGGGTATGCTGATTGAGATTTTTGTCTCAGGGATGTCATTTCAACAATCTTTAGCTTCTCGTATGGTTTCAATTCCAGTGAATATTGCCATTGCTTATCCTTATGGTTTATATCGTGATTTTATTATTAAGAGCAGCGCTAAATTAGTTAAGAGTAAATTAACTAAACAATTTGGTGATACATTTGCGTATGTCTCTTTCCAATCACCCGTTTATGCATTAATTTTATTATCAGTCGGTGCAGACTTCGCCCAGATCGTAACAGCTGTATCAAGTAATGCTGTGGTATCTTGTTTTGTTGGTGTGTTTTACGGCCAGTTCCTAGATTTATGCCGTAAGCTGTTTCGTGTACCAGGTTATCACGTAGGCATTAGCGCTTAGTATCTTGTAACGGCACGTTCATTAAACAGATCTAGTTACAACTTATCAATATAAATAGTAAAGGCGCATGATGATGCGCCTTTTTCATATTTGCTCCTAACCTTTGACTTCTAAAGCTAGCCTTTTAATTTATAAAACGAAAAGCGCTACGTATCAAAAAGCACTAGCTAGCCGTTGTAATCATTTCTAAGTCTTGTTCCGACTTTAACGTCAATGCAATCTTAATCCCGTTATATTCAATCAAGCTTTGTACGTGAGAGCCACCACAAGGCATAGTAATACTTTCCCCTGGGCCTAAATCGCAACACCAAAAGCGAGAGTCCGTCAGCGCTTCACCTTCACATTTCATCAAAACTGGTGCTTTAGTCGCAAGCCAGGTTGCTAGCACGTCATTAACCTTCGTTTCGATAAGCGCGAGATCGGCAAGCATCTCAGCAACATTAAGACCACGTTTTTTCAACGTTTTACCTAAGCGATAACTGTCTGTCGATTGATTTTCAGAAACCAGACTTAATACCTGTGCGTATGAGTGAAAGTCACGGTTATTTAGCACATCTTTACGCGATGCATCTTTACGCCAATAAGTTTGCTCAAGCACTTTGTTTAATGCATAAGAAGCCAAATGCCCGGCACTGTGCCCGCGACTAAGTGCTGCTTGATAATCTGCATCAACAGTCAATTCAACCGTATCACTCACGTTTAATGCTAAGTCTGCTGCTAATTCATGCACAACAACAAAATGCCAACCTTCCTCGCCACGCTTTACAGGTATATCTGAACCTTTATAGAGCTTGTTATTTTCAATATTAAACGCACCTGTCACGCAGTCTGTCACTGTGTGTTGCTTGCCATTAAATACCAAGATGCCCTTATCTGCTGGATGATCAGGCCAGATATGACTGATTGGGTGGAATGGGGTTTGCTCGGTAACGACATAAATACTGCTGTCTGCTTGTTCAACCCACGACACCTTCGTTAAAGATTGGGTTATACCTTGCGTAAAAAGTACTTTAGTTGCTAGTACTTGAGGGGTTAAAACTTCAGACATTAAAATTCCTTGGGGGTAACAACATTATTGCTAAATAATACCACTTCCTGTTGGTATTTTCTCTTAATACTAAATCCATACCTTTACATGATTGTTTGTTGAAGGGCCTGTTAGTTAGAATAATTACAAAATATAAAACTCATATTTACTTATAAAACTTTCCTATCGCGCAGTAAATGTCGATGACAATGTGCTAATAGTGAATATCAACAAGGTTAAAAAACATGTTTACATTTCTTCTCGCGGACATGAATCTGCTTTACACATTAGCTATAAGCATCGTTTTACTCTTGTTATCCCTCGAGTTAATCGGATTAATTGTTGGTATTAGTTTACTCGATCTGCTCGATAATATATCGCCGTTTGATTTGGATGTAGATACGAGCTTACCAATCACAAATGGAGGAATAAGTAACCTCCTTGACTGGTTGTGCCTGACAAAATTGCCAATGCTTATATGGTTAATCATTACGCTGACTCACTTTTCAATAATTGGTTACAGCATTAATTATTTGGTATTAACATCACTAGAATGGCAACCACAATTAATATTCATATTACCGACAACTGTATTTTTTACATTCATAATGACCCATTTTGTTGGTTCTGCATTAGCCAAGATAATCCCCAACAATGAAACCTCCGCTGTATCTACATCCACCTTTATCGGAAGAGCGGCAAAAATAACAATTGGTATCGCAAGTTCGGGTAACCCAGCAGAAGCATTACTCATCGACGACTTTAACCAAAAACATTACATCATGGTGGAGCCTGAATTTGAAAAAGAATATCTACCACAAGGAACAGAAGTCGTCATCGTTGAAAAACTTAACGGTACATGGCTAGCAATCCCCTTCAAATAATAATCAAGGATAAAGCAAATGGAATTTGTTAATAATATTGAAAACTTACCTTTCATACTGACTATACTCGGCGCAATATTTGCCTGCTTACTTACAATTGGACTTATCATTGCCAAGCTATATGTACGATCTACCAAAGAGGTCGCATTTGTTCGTACTGGTATGGGTGGTGAAAAAATTGTTAAAGATGGCGGTATGATAGTACTGCCCGTCGTGCATGAAACTATCCCGGTAAATATGAATACCTTACGCATTGAAGTTGAGAAAATTCAGAAAGATGCGCTGATAACTAAAGATCGCATGCGTGTTGATGTGAAAGCCGACTTTTACTTACGCGTGGCACCAAATGTTGAAGGTATCTCAATGGCGGCGCAAACCCTTGGTACCAGAACTATGCGAGTCGAAGAGCTTAAAAAATTAATGGAATCTAAGTTTGTTGACGTTTTACGCGCAGTCGCAGCTGAAATGACAATGACAGAAATGCATGAGCAGCGTACCGATTTTGTACAAAAAGTTCAGCAAAATGTTATGAATGACCTAAATAAGAATGGCTTAGAACTTGAGTCTGTATCGTTAACTGGTTTTGATCAAACAGACCTGCAGTACTTCAATAAAAATAATGCATTTGATGCGGAAGGCCGTGCACGTCTAGCCAAAATAATTGAGCAAAAACGCAAAGAAACAAATGACATAGAACAAGATAACAGGATATTAATTGAACAACGTAACCTGCAAGCCGACAAACAATCATTAGATATCGAACAAGAAAAGCTTGATGCAGAGCTATCACAACAGCAAGCAATTGAAATGCGTAAAGCTCAACAACAAGCCGAAATCATTAAGCAACAAGAACTAAGAGAACAGGAAGAGCGAGAAGCCGAAATTTATAAACAGCGTGCAATTGAAGCCGCTGAAATTGAAAAGTCTAAACAGATTGAAGCACAAGAAATTGAAAAGGTTAAAACCTTAGAGCAATCACGAATTCAGCAACAGCGAGATATTGAAGTTTCGATGCAAGAGAAACAAATTGCTGTTGCACAAAAATCTGAAGAAGAATCTGCAGCACGTGCCAAAGCTGCTGAAGCTGAACAAAATAAAGTTGAAAAAGAAGAAGCTGTTATTACCGCTAGGGAAGTTGCACAAGCCAATCGTAGTAAAGAAATTGAAGTAATTGATGCCAAGAAAGAAGCCGAGCGAGAAGCCGTTGCTATCACAGTACAGGCTCAGGCCGGTAAACTAGCCGCTGAAGATAATGCCCATGCCATTTTGATCGAAGCTAAAGCAACATCTGATGCATTGAAACTAAAAGCGGAAGCGAACGAGAAAGTCTACGCCGTAGAAGCTGAAGGTAAACGAGTACAATACGCTGCTGATAATTTATTGAGTACAGAACAAATCGAACTGCAGAAGTCCCTCGCGATGTTAAATGTATTACCAGAGTTAATCGCTAACGCGGTTAAGCCTCTTGAAAATATCGAAGGTATTAAGATCTTACAGGGCTATGGTTCAAATGGTAATAATAAAATAATGGCATCAACAAATGATAATCAACAAACAAGTCCTTTGAGCCTATCTGAGCAAGTCACTTCAGCAGCACTAAACTATCGCGCAAATGCGCCATTAATTGACAGCATGCTAAAAGAAATTGGCCTGGTGGATAAACAAACAGGTTCATTAGAAGATCTAATCAGCGGTAAACATAACTTAGCCACGCAAGCGTTTTCTAGTCGGACAGCTCAAACAGATGAGCTATCAATCGAACCAAGCGTAGGTAAAGGCCTAAAAGGCACGACCGAAGGAGCAGAAACGAGCGTGTTTAAATATTAACCTGCATTTAACTTTTGCTACTCAGAATGTTTTTTGGGTAGCAGCCCTTTTCACGAGTATGTAAAGTTGAGTGAATTATCGGAATTTCAGCGATCTATTATTAATGACTAACAATGCATGATGGTCTAATTGAATCGCCGTTCAGATCTGTTTTAACGGTACACTACAAGTCTATTTTATTTCTCGGCTAAATCTAACCATCTCTCTTTTTCGATGTGCAAGTTCTTCCACAGAAACGTTGAATTTACTGCAGATACGGTCCTTCAATCAGCGTATTTCATGTGCTTATTTTTGATTGTTTGAGACCAGTGGGTGGAATAATAATACCGCCCACTGTTCTTGAGCCATATTAAACAGATATATTAAGCCACATCTTTTTCTATTTGATTTATTGTTTTTCGATATATCAGCCAAGCGGTTAATCCTGCAAGTATATTACCCACTAGCGCACCCACAAACAAACCTTGAATATCTGCTATTTTCGAGCCAATCCATAGACACGGCAGAAAGAAAACAAATAAACGTAACGCCGAAATAGTAAGTGCGGTATAGGATTTTGCCAGTGCATTTGAAACAGACACCATCAACATACATATTCCCAACGGACCAAGACTTAATGGCACAATGAGCAAGTGTGAATTAAGAATGCTTGCCACATTTGATTCACTAGTCATCAGATCTGCAAGCTGATTGGAAACCATGAAAGTTATTAACGCGATGAGAAATTGAAAACCTAGAATAAACTTACACGCAATACTGACTAATTGACGGATTTCAGCAATTTTATGCTCACCGAATAAACGCCCTACCATAGGGGGCATAGACATAGTTAGTGCTAATACAGAAACGATGGAGAAGAACTCAAACCGAGAGCCTAACGCCCAAGCGGCAACGGCCGCAGCACCATAACTGGCCAGCAGTTTAGTCGCGAGCAGTGAAGATAGCGGAGGTAATAGTTGGCTAGTCATGGCGGGTCCCATGATATTTCCAAGAGAGCGAATACTTGCTGCCACATCTAGATTACTCCAATTGAAACAGATCCAGCTCTTCTGGGTTACCTTCGGCGCGACAAACAAAACACCAATACTGAAAGCAATAATGGTCGCGAGAGCGGCACCATTAATGCCTAAGTCAAAGGTGAAAATAAAAATAGGATCAAGTACCATATTAATAGCACTGGTTGCCATCATCACTGTACCGGGTAGCATGGTGTTGCCATTCGCCCTGCAAATACTATAGTAAAAATACAGTACAGCCCCTACCCATGCACTCACCAACCAGACTGGCCAGTAGCCTTCAATAACGGCATACACAGAAGCAGGTGCACTTAACAAGGCCAAGATAGGCTCTCGAATTAACCATAATAAACCACAAATTACAGCGACACCTAGGCTACCGATCGTCAGAACTAAGCCACCAAGTTGCTTGGCGTATTGCGTTTCCTTTGCTCCTAATGCTCTTGATATTACGGCTGTTGTAGCAATCCCCAAACCAACCTGAATGCCAATAATGATCATTTGTATCGGAAGCGTAAATCCCTGAGCAGCAAGTGGCAGTATGCCCAATTGGCCGATAAATGCACTGTCTACAAGTTGAAAACTCATTAGAGATAATACGCCAAACAGCATTGGCCAAGTCATTTGAAATAGCTGACGAGCTAGAGATGGTTCTGATTTAAAATACATTGTACTCATAATTTGATTAGTCTATTTGTGCTTATTTATAATAATGACGGATGCGGCAGTTTTAGTCAGTAGCGACTGTATGAATCGTTAGGTAATAATAGAGATACTGCATACTACAGTTATTTTTGATGTTTTTACAAAAATTTAATAGAAAATTGATGCAGGGCTAGCTGCTTAATCGGTATCAAGGAGTTTATGATGAAAAGAACTGTGCTAGTTGCCATTTTGTAACGATATTGTCTATTTACAGTTCAATATTACAACCTGCAGCCTCTGCGGCTTCTAATAGATGCTGACCAATAAACAAGTCCTGCACTGCGATACCTGAGCTATCAAATACAGTAATGTCAGCCTCGGAGGTCCGACCTACAACTTTATTAGTAAGTACATCACCAAGCATCACTGGTTGATACTGCGTTACGCACGAGCTCAAGTGCTGAAACTCGCCTATTGCCATAGATTGCGAGGTAAAATCACAAAACAATTTAGCTCTCTGAAACAAAGCAACAGGCAGCTCCTGCTTGCCTTTGGTATCTGCGCCCATTGCCGAAATATGTGTACCTGATTGTACCCATTCAGCTTTAAACAGAGGGCTTGTCGCCGTAGTTACCGTAACAATGATATCTGCGCGTCGACAAGCGCTTTCTGCATCTGAAACCTGAGCATTGAAACCTTTCCCCGCCAGTGTTTCAACCATAACTTGAGCTTTTTGTATATCCCTGCCGACTACTAATATTGTTGTTATATCTCTCACGTTAGCTACCGCAGCGCATTCATAAAGCGCCTGTTGACCTGTACCAAAAATGGCCAGACACTCTGAGTTAACTCTTGATAATTTGGCAACCGCCACCCCATCAGCCGCGGCGGTGCGAAAAGCATTAACTTCAGTACCTTCTATGACAGCATCCAGTCGACCAGTACCTGGATCCAACAGAAAAATAGTCGATACATGGCAAGGTATTTTTATCGCTGCATTGCTCGGCCAATAACGCCCTGTTTTCCAGCCTACCAGCTCAGCAGTGTTCGCTGATTTCAAAGAAATAATACTCCCCTCAGCATGGCCTTCAGCAATCACCACAGGAAACAATTTTGCCTGCTTGCTGGCTGCAATAAATGCTGCAGCCGCTGCTGTGAAAGCAAGTTCATGACAAATAAGTCTGCTTGATAAAGCTTCGCTAATGTATTTCATCTTCAACCAACCTTGTATTCTGTACCAATAATTTCAGGACCTGTAATGTAATCCCCCAATGAAACGTCAGTAATATTCAGCGATAAATGTATTAATAAGATGAAGCTAAAATGGTGGGGCAGAACCTATCATCTATCCGAGTATAGTAAATATAAGGTTATGCATTTAGCTATAGCCTTATATTTACTGTATTGAACGTTCATAAATATAAGAAGTTATATAGACAACTTAAACCACCTCGAAGCACCGCATTGTAGAACCTATATTTGATCACGTTTTCGCAGCATCCGAAAAAGATCTGGATCTTCTTTTTCGATCCTATCGCTATAAGGGGTATTCCATAACGCAATCGAAGCTTTCACTCCTTCTGTTTCAAATAAATCATATTCATTGATTGCTGAATCTATCATTTCAAGCACTTTCAGGTTTTGTAATTTCTTTATATTTTCTATTTTAGTGATCGGCGTGTTATCGAGAACTAACCACTCTAAATTAACTAGGTTATTAAGGTTTTCGATCTTGCGAATTCGGGTTTCACTTAGCACTAATTTATTCAAATTAGTTAAGTTATCTAACCCCTCTATTTTAGTTATCGGATTAGCTGAAAGCCGTAAATATTCTAGACTCGGTAAATCTGTCAAACCTGAAATTTGGGTTAATTTAGAACGGCTAATGGTTAAATACTTTAATTTTTTTAATCCACTAATATGTTCTATCTTGCTGATATTACTGCCCGCCAATACCAAGAGTTCTAACGATTGTAAATTAGCCATATCTGCTGGAATTCGATCTAAATCGCCGACAAAATACAAGGTTTTAAGGTTTCGCGGTAAGCGAGTGACCTTGCTGATACCCGGTACGCCGTGTAACTCTGCCGAAGTTAACTTGGTTAACGTACCAAAATCGATTAATTCAGCGATGTTACAGCCTTTTGCATCGAGAATTTCTAACTCAGGAAAGTTTTTAAAACTGGGTAGTTCACTGACTTCACTAAAATCGATTCCTAAATACTTAAGTTTATGTAGATTCTCGATACCTTCAATTTTACTTAACTGATTTTTTGTTAGGTCAAGATATTCAAGATTGGTTAACGTACCCAAACCGGTGGACTTTGTTAACGGGTTTCGATACAAGGATAAATAACGTAAATTGTTACCATCAAGTTGTAAATCAATGCTATTTAAACCCATTTTAAACAAGAATAAGTCTTCTAATGCAGGAAAACCTTTAATTGTAATATCTTGCTTTCGTTCATCTTTAACTTCCCAGTCGACACCCAGATATGCTTGTGAAAGAATTTTAAGTTTAGAGAATTGAGAAAAGAAATTAAGATCTTTTATACCTTTAATTCTGGACTGGAAAGCAATTAACTCACCTTTTGAGTTAAGGACTATCTGATTATAAGGAGAACTAAAATAGTGGTCTCCACGACCCTCTATCGCCAAGACTGTTTCTCCCGATTTGTTTTTAGTTAATCGCTGTTTAGCACTAAGAACCAGAATGTCATACTCTTTAAAGTAATCAGCATAACCATTTTCGATTAAATGTAATTTGATCGAGTATAGTTCTTTAGATTTATTAATAATAAATTCATCATTTTCACTTGCCTTAGCCACACTCGAAGCAGACAAAAATAACATTACATAAAAAATGACATACTTTACTAACTGTTTCTTCATTGTATATAAATCCTTTTATATCTTGCTTTTGTTAAGTTTTCGTCATCAAACCTGATCTTGCTGCCTGTAGTTGAAATCCAGTGCTCTGCCACAGATGAGCTTTAAAATAATCAGCGTTAGGATCGGGCGTAAAACTCCCTGATTGTAATAATGCAACGACAGTTTCATCTCTTACAGGGTCTAACAATTCCGCGTTTTCCTGTGTTGTCGCGACTTGGTAATAATCAACAATATCTTGCACGCTTCGAATACTGTCATCAAAATCTGTGAATGGGATTAATTCTTGTGCACTTTCTTGCCAGTCTTTTTCTATATCACCTAAATTAACCATGTCTTCAATTTCATCGACTTTAAAACCCAGCAAATGAAGCGGAATTACTGCTCGCCAGCTCAAATCGCCCCAATCCACGCCATCGGTATCAAACTTATCCTCTTTACTATAAGGCCGTATTGTCAAAAACTCATCGAAATACAACATTTCAATTTTATCCATTAGCATTACTTGTTTAATATCAACATCAGTAATTGGATCTATAGTTCGATATGAGTCATAAGGACTAGTAACACGCGTTATGCTTGAGCCACGACCCGTATCATCATCAGATATGAAATTCGTCGAAAATCCATATTTTTGCAATTGAAGTTGCGTTAATACTTTCAACGCCAATATAATTTGAGAGTCTAGCTCTTGCGCCTCATCCAATCTTTTTTGCTGTTTTTCTACGCTTATCGGATATACAGCATCAATATTAACGAGATAATCACTGACTAAACCATGCTTTTCACGCAGTCCGTTCAATTTATCATGTAAATATTGTACATCTGTACTGGCAACCTGAGATGAGTTTATCGACTCCCAGAGCCCCTTAATGTTATTTGTATTATCATTGGCAAATAGGCTAATCAGTGAATTGGCTATTTCCAAGGAATCCCAAACTAATAAACCGAGATTGATGATTGTACCTGCGACAATCATGTGACCTGCTATACCGTTTGTGGTCATTGAAACAGCCATGCGTTGAATAAACCGATTACCAACTAATTCCGCTGAAACTAATAAGGACTTTAAAATAAATCCACTAGTTAACGTAAAACTGCCAATACCTGCAGCATACCTCTCGATTGCCTGGCGATACTTCTTATCTTCAATAAATTCATTCGCCTGCCAAAAAGCAATATAGCTAGACATGTAGCCCAAAAAAACGG